>Ga0137429_1000230_pt1 | contig 28169 bp, 16 predicted proteins | sample EasRivERMZT736_2_FD_102304 | JGI IMG/M metagenome (GOLD analysis project Ga0137429, IMG submission 102304) | Soil microbial communities from meander-bound floodplain in the East River, Colorado, USA - East River MetaG ERMZT736_2 | ecosystem: Environmental > Terrestrial > Soil > Floodplain ...
GCGCCGACGCCGCAGGACGGGAGCCCGATCGAATGGACCTCGCAGAAGCCGCTCTGGTCGGTCGCGTCGGTGCTCTCCATCGCCACCTCTTTGGCGTCGCCGTTCGGGTGCTGGGGGATGTAGATCCGCTCGTTCACGATCGCGGCGCGGTTATCGAGCAGGAAGGAGCCGTAGGTCGCCTGCGGATCGCCGTCGAGGTGCACGAGGGCGTAGTCCAGCGCCGCGTTGTTCTGGATGAAGGTCGCGCTTCCGCTCCAGATGTTCCCTGTCCAGCAGAGTTGGCAGTTCGACGAACCGCAGGTCGGCCCCTCGGCCATGAACTCGTAATCGGTGTTGACCGCGTCGGCCGCGACCGTGATGCAGTGCTGGTTCGTGAAGAGGTGTCCCTGGCAGCCGACCAGCCAGCCGGTGCAGAGGCCGGAGCCGTTGATGAGCAGGCGGGCGACGGCGCGTGAGTGGTCGTACGCCAGCGGCTCGGTCGCCGAGTAGCAGGCGGCGTTGAGCGAGTTGTCGATGCCGCAGAGCGACTCGGTGCCGTTGGCGCTCTCGGTGTCCTCGCTGCCGAGGTTCGCGAAGCCGGCGACGTACTTGTCGATCGAGACACCCCAGCCACCCCCCTGGGGTGAGTGCGAGTGGATCTCGACGATCGCCACTTCCCCGGTGATGTGGGTCGCCCAGAACTCCCCCAGTTCCCCCTTGCCGCGTCCCGTGAACACCCGATGCTGCTTCCCCGACGGGGAGTGGATCACCACCTGGTCGCCGGGCCCCAGCTCGAAGCGATCGAAATGGACCGCGATGTAGGTCGCCCCCGGGTGGGAGATGGTGGTCGCCCAGGCCGGCTCCTTGCCATGACCGGCGGGGTAGGGGTGGGGCGACTCGACCTGAAACGGCACTTCGTATCCGGCCTCGATCCTCTGGGCCTGCGCCTCGCCGCCGAAGCCGACCACCGTCACCAGGGCGAGGAGTACCAACCGGAGCCTCAGATTCATCGTCAAGTCTCTAGCAACATGAGGGTTGGGGAGGTGCCGCCTGCCCACCGGGCCGCTCCGTACAGATCTCGCACTGGGTGAAAAATACGTCCAGGTCTCCCCGGCCGCCAGGGGAAAATGCCGCCGGCCCGCGTCTTACCCCCTGACCGCGGTGGCCGGAGGCTGGGCGGCCAGGCGCGCGGGGGGACAGCAGAGCCCGGGGGGGATGCTCTGGCCATGCGGACAGGTCTCGGGATGGTCCAGAAACGCGCAGATGCTCTCCGTCACGGTCGGCGACAGGATGTGCTCGAAATAGCAGGCCTCCTCCTCGACCGCCGCCGCGGGCATCTGGAACGTGCCCGTGAACAGCGTCTCGGCGAGGCGGTGGCGGCGGATGAGCCCCGCGGCCCGGCGCCTGCCGGTGGGCGTGAACGCCGGGATCCCGCCATCGCCCAGCGTCACGAGCCCCTCCTCGCGCATTCGCTCCGTCCGGTTCGTCGCCGCCAGCACGCGGCCACGGGCGCAGACGTTGGCCGGGATCTCCGACCCCTCCTCGACGAGCCACAGGTACTCCAGCACCTCGTCGGTGTCCTCCTCGCGCTGCGCGTGGGTCAGGTGATAGCCGGCGACGCGACCATGCTCGAGCTGGACCTGCTTGTCGGCGCGCTGGCCGACCGTGAGATCGTGGGTCACCATCACGATCGTCTGGCCGCGGTCGTGCATCCGCTGGAACAGCTCGAGGACGAGCCGTTCGTTCTCCTCGTCCAGGCTCCCGGTCGGCTCGTCGGCGAGGATCAGCTTCGGACGGTTGATCAGCGCGCGCGCGATGCAGACCCGCTGGCGCTCTCCGCCCGACATCGCCGACGGCAGGTGGCGCAGCCGATGCGACAGCCCGACCTCTGCAAGAGCCCGCGCCGCCTCCGCCTCGTCGGCGAGCGAGTGCAGGTACTGCGCCAGCATGACGTTCTCGAGCGCCGACAGGTACGGGATCAGATGGTACTGCTGGAACACCAGCCCCACCGCCTCGCGGCGATAGCGGATCAGGCCGGGGCGGTCGAGTCTGGCGAGGTCGAGACCGTCGACGAGCAGACGTCCGCTCTCCGGCTGGTCGAGCCCCCCGAGGAGATTCATGAGCGTGGTCTTGCCGGATCCGGAGGGGCCCATCACCGCGAGCCACTCCCCGGCCTCGATCGACAGGCTCACGCGATCGAGCGCGGTCACCTCCGCGTCGTAGCGCCTCGTCACATCCTCGATCTCGATGAACGCCATCGTCTCCGTCCTCAGTGCTTCGAGTCGCATCTACGCTGCACTACCCTGACTGCGCTCCGGCCCGATCCTGCTCCCTCAGCCGCGCAGCGCGGTCGCGGGTTGCACCCGCAGCGCGCGCCGCAGCGGCGCAATCACCGCGACCCAGCAGAGCCCGATCGTCAGCGCCAGGACGACGGGGGCGATCTCGGCGCGCGCCGCCACCTCGGTGCCGAACACCTGCCGGCCGATCCAGCGGGAGTCGAGCCAGCCCAGGAGCAACCCGAGGGCCCCCCCGGCCATGCCGAGCAGCGTGGCCTCGCCGAGGAGCATCAGCAGCACCTCGCCGTCGCTCGCGCCGAGCGAGCGCATCAGGCCGATCTCCGGCTCCCGTTCGACGACCATGGCCATCAGCGTCGTCATCACGCACATCCCGGCCAGCACCAGGATCACCGCCGTGAGCAGCAGCATCATCTGCTGCAGCTTGGCGAGCAACGACCCCTGGGCCTTGGAGACCTGCAGCAGCGGGCGCGCCTCGACCGGCGAGGGGGCCGCGGCCGCGATCGCGTTGGCCAGCGCCTGCACCTCATCCGGCCCTGCCTCGACGGCCAGCGCGGCAAGGGAGACGCGGCCGGTCTGCCCCGTCGCCGCCTGCACGGCAGCGAGCGGCAGCAGCACCTGCTCGTCCTCCGCCTCGCCGGTCGCGACGACCGCCGCGACGCGGCACCGACGCTCCTCGGACTCGGCCACCGCGAGGGGGATGAGGCCTCCCGGCCGGGCGCCGATTCGCCGTGCGAGCGTCGCTCCGACCAGGCAGGCGTCCGCGTCCGTCGCGGCGGGCCAGGAGCCGTCCAGTTGCCAGGCGGCGCCGAGCGCGCGCAGCGCGCCGAGGTCGGCGCCGACGATCGCGGCGGACTCGCGGCCGACCCGCCCGGTGGCGAGCAGGAGGGGGGAGACGGTGACCGTCATGCCGGCCGGTGCCGCCCGCTCGAGGGATCGAGCCCACGCTTCTTCCAACGTCGCCCCTCGGCCCCCGGCCTCCCCCGGCCGCCCGAGCGGCGGCGTGACCAGCAGATTCGGCCCGTAGCTCCGCAACTCCCGGTTCATCTTCGGGGTGAGGTCGGCGCGCAGGTTGAGCGCGGTCGCGGCCACGCTGGCGCCCACCGCCACCGCACCGAGCGCCAGCGCGAAGCCGGTCGCGCGCAGCCCGAGCGAAGCGAGCAGGAAGCGGAGCGCGGTCCGGGCCCGCGACCCGCGGTGCAGCCTGGCGGCAGCAGGCACCTCAGAGGCCATGCAGCACCTGGTACGGCCGGAACGCGACGATGCGACGCGCCGGCAGCGCGCAGCCGGCGAGCGTGATCGCCACCGCGGCCAGGATCGCCAGCGGGAAGGCGAGCGGGCTCAGCGCCACCGCCGCGCCGAAGACCGTGAGGGAGATCAGGTGCGCCAGCCCCGCGCCCAGCAGCGCGCCCGCGATCCCGCCCCCCGCCCCGAGCAGCGCGGCCTCGAGCAGGAACAGGCCGATGACGATCCCGTTCGTCGCCCCCATGGCCTTGAGCAGCCCGATCTCCGCCTTGCGTTCGAGGACGCCGGTCATCAGCGAGCTGGTCACCGTGAGCGCGGCGGCCAGCGCGGCCATGGCGGCGATCAGCGCCATCAGGCCGCCAATCCTGCCGAGGATGCGCCCCTCCGACTCCGCGACGCGGCGGATCGCTCGCACCTCGGAGCGGGGGACGTGGCGCGCGATCTCATAGGCGATCGACGAGGCGAAGGGGGTGCACGACCACTGCTCGAACTCCTGCGGGGAGAACTTCGCGGGATCGAGCCCCAGGCGGCCGAACACCGCGTCCTCCGGCGTGGTGAGGGCCGACACCAGGATCCGCGACACCCGGCCCTCGAGCCCGGCGAGCTGCTGCGCCGCGGCGAGCGGCGCCAGCAGCATGCCGTCCTCCTCGGAGCCGGTGGAGAGGATCCCGACCACGCTGAACTCGTGGAGGCGGTTCCCCTGGCCGGCGGTCAGGCGGTCCCCCGGATGCAGGCCGAGCGCGCGCGCCAGCGAAGTCCCGGCGAGCGCCTCGTCGTCGGCCCTCTCGCGCGGCCAGCGCCCTTCGACATTCCAGAACGGGAAGATTGCCCGCACTCCGGCCGGGTACTCGCGTCCGTCGCCGAGCCGCTCGCTGCGCTCGAACCAGGTGCCGCGCAGCGTCACGGTGCGCCCCGCAGCGGTGATCTCCGTGTCGAGCATCGGCGCGAGCGCCAGCACGTTGTTCACCCAGAAGTTCTCCTTGGCCCGGCCGATATCGGATTCGGCGAGGTACGCCGGCGTGCGCAGGGCGGAGACATCGGTGCCCGCCACCTCCAGCGTGCGCCCCGCGCCGGCCGGGGTCACCACGAGGTTCGCGCCGAACGCCTTGAGCTCGCGATTCACCTGGTCGCCGACCCCGAGCGAGATCTGCAGGAGCGCGGAGGCGGCGGCGGTCCCGAGGGCGACCGCGGTGAAGGCCACCGCCTTGCGCCGCAACTGGCGTCCGAAGGAGCCTCGCAGGATGCGCAAGATCATCGCGCGTCCTCAGAACGTCGGCGGCGCCGCGCTCGAGGTGAGCGCCGCCGCGAAGGCGGCGCGCTCCTTCGCGAGGTCGGCAACGCGGATGACGATCTCGGTGGGCTCGAACCGCGCGGCAAGCGGCAGCGGGTTGCACCCGCCCGCGGCGCCGATCGTCGCGGGGTTGATGTCGGCCGCGCAGGCGAGGCAGATGATCTGCCGCTGGTTCTCGACGTAGCCGTGCGCCCCGCAGACCAGGCAGGCGTCGAACGCGGCGTGCAGCTTGCCTCCCGCAGCCATCAGCAGGAAGCGCACCGTAACTCCGTCGATCTCGATCCCGAAGCGGTGCAGGTGGCCGTCGTCGAGGCCCGCGACCGCCAGGTGAATCTCCCCGGCGGCGTCGGCAGTGACCATCCGGGGCGGATCGAAGGTCTTGGGAAAGCGCGACGCGCCAATCGAGAACGTGAGCGCCGCGATGACCACGAGGCCAGCGGCGGCGGCGGTCCCCTTCCAGCGCCGCTCGCGAAGCGTGGCTGCGAGCTGCAGCCGCCGGGCCGGGCCGTCCTCGGCGGCGGCGGGGGCCGGCCGGCGGCCGGGGACGAGCAGGAAGAGCAGCGGGATGGCCAGCATCGACGCGAGCAGCAGCGTCTGGCTCTTCACGATCGGCCCGATGATGCGCATCTCGCGAGCGCCGATCGGGACTACACCTGCCTCCGCGAACTCGTGGAAGGCGCTGAGCACGAGATGGAGCGCAAACACCAGCAGCACGATCCCGGTGACCTTGAAGAAGCGGCCGATGTCGATCCGCACCGCCCCCTTCACCAGCGCCACCCCGAACGCCGCCGCGAGCGCCAAGCCGGCGAGGCCGCCGAAGAAGGTCAGCATCCCCTCGGTCGTAAGGCTGACCGCGGCGAGGAACAGCACCGTCTCGACCCCTTCACGGAACAGCAGCACGAAGCTGAGCCCGAACAGCCCCCAGGCCGGAGCGTTCCCCGGGTGGGCCGTGAGCTGCCGGAGCTTCCCCTCGATCTCCGCCTTCATGGTGCGGGCGGTGCGCCACATCCAGAACACCATGGTGGCGACGAAGACGGCGCCCAGCAGCATCAAGCTGCCCTCCGCCGCCTCCGGGTCGATCGGCAGGCGCTCGAGGAGGAACGCCCCGGCGAGGCTGGCCGCGATTGCCGCGCCCAGCCCCGCGAACACGTAGCGTTGCAGCTCCTGGCGCCCGAGGCCGCGCAGGTAGATCAGGAAGATCCCGACCACGAGCGCCGCCTCGATCCCCTCGCGCAAGGTGACGACGAACGCTTCAAACATGGCGCGACCCGCGAGCCGGCGCGCAGCCCCGGCAGAACCCCTCGATGCGCAGCACATGGCCGGTCATGGTGAACCCCTGCCGGCGGCAGGCCGCCTCCTGCAACTGCTCGATGGCGCTCGACTGGAACTCCGCGATCGCACCGCACGCCTGGCAGACCATGTGGTCGTGGTGTTTCCTTCCCGCCATCGACTCGTAGCGCGGCGTGCCGTCGGATCCGGTAAGGCGGTGCACGATCCCGGCCTCGAGCAGGTGGGGGAGGGTGCGGTAGAGCGTGGCGCGGGACACCCGCAACCGCCGCCGCCGCAGCCGCGCCAGCAGCGAGTCGAGGTCGAAGTGACCGCGAATGGAGGCAATCGCCCCGGCGACGGCGATCCGCTCCGCGGTGACCCTGAGGTGGCGCGAGGCGAGAAAGCGGGTGAACTCTGCCGTGGGGTCCATCGAGCCCCAAGGCGCCGGCGGCGCCTGAATGATATTGCGACTCAGTCGCAATTATGCTCCCCCGACCCCTCCCCGTCAAGGGAAGGCGCGCCGGACCGGCGGGCGGCTGCCAGGTTGGCACCGGGGGCGCTAACCGTCTAGACTGCACCGTCCTGGAGCAAGGCAGCGCTCGCCAAAAAAAATGGAGAGTTCCGATGCGGCGACGGACGTGGGTCTGGTTGCTGGTGGCGATGGGTCTGGGCGCCGAGGCGCGGGGGGCGACCGAGGCGCGGCTGCTCAAGGAGCCGGCGGTCAGCGCCACGCGCGTCGCGTTCTCGTACGCCGGGGATCTCTGGGGGGTGGAGCGCTCCGGCGGAGCCGCCCGGCGCCTGACCGCCCACCCCGGGGTCGAGACCGAGGCGGTCTTCTCCCCGGATGGGCGCTGGCTGGCCTTCACGGGGGACTATGACGGGAACGTGGATGGCTTCGTGGTCGCCGCGGAGGGGGGGGAGCCGCTGCGCCTGACATACCACCCGGCCAACGACGCGGTGCGCGGCTGGACCCCCGACGGGCGCCACGTGGTGTTCGCCTCGAACCGTCTCTCGACCAGTGCGCGCTACGACCGTCTGTTCCGCGTCGCCGTCGGCGGCGGCTTCGAGGAGCCCCTCCCGCTGCCGATGGGCGACCGGATGAGCTTCTCGCCCGACGGCAAGAAGCTCGCGTACACGACGCTGCCGGAGCCGAATGCCACCTGGAAGCGGTACCGCGGCGGGCAGGCTACCGTCATCTGGATGCTCGACCTCGAGACGCTCGCGGTGGAGCCGATCCCGCACGTGGGAGCGACCGACACGCGTCCGCTCTGGATCGGCGACACGATCTACTTCCTCTCCGATCGTGACCGCGTGATGAACCTGTTCGCCTACGACACCCGCGCGCGCGCGGTGCGTCCGATCACACATCACAACGATTACGACATCCACTCGGCCGGGGCCGGGGGGGGTGCGGTGATCTACGAGCAGGCGGGATGGCTCCACCTGCTCGACCCGCCGACCGGCAAGGCCTCCCGGCTTGCGGTCACCCTGGAGGACGATCGACTCCTGGTGCGGCCGCGCTTCGAGCGCGCCGATCGGTTGATCCAGGACATGGCGATCTCTCCGACCGGGGCGCGCGCCGCATTCGAGGCGCGCGGGGAGATCCTGACGGTGCCGGCGAAGAAGGGGGATGTCCGCAACCTGAGCGCGACGACCGGCGCGGCGGAGCGCTCGCCGGCCTGGTCCGCGGACGGGAAGCGGCTCGCCTACTTCTCGGACGCGGGCGGCGAGTACGGGCTGGTGCTGCGCGACCAGGCGGGAGCGGAGCCGCCGGAGCGGATCGAGCTTCCCGACCCTTCGTTCTTCCACTTCCCGCGCTGGGCCCCCGACGGCAAGAAGATCCTGTACACCGACAAGCGCCTGAACCTCTGGGTCCTCGACCTGACGGCGACGCCGCGCCGGCCGCGGCTCATCGACACCGACACCTACGACCACCCGGTCCGCTCGCTCGATCCCGTCTGGTCCCCGGACAGCCGATTCATCGCCTACTCGAAGCGGCTCGACAATCACCTGCGGGCGATCTTCATCCATGGGCTCGAGGACGGGAAGAGCCAGCAGGTCACGGACGGCCTGAGCGACGCGATCTCGCCCGCGTTCGACCGCGAGGGAAAGCACCTACTCTTCCTCGCCAGCACGAGCACCGGGCTGACGTCCGGGTGGCTCGACATGACCTCCTACGAGCGGCCGGTGCGCTGGGCACTCTACCTCGCCGTGCTCTCGAGCGAGGACCCCTCCCCCTTCGCCCCGGAGAGCGACGAAGAGAAGGAAGAGAAGGGGGACGACGAGAAAGGGAAGGAGAAGAAGAGCGCCGCGAAGGAGAGCGAGACGGGGGACGAACCCGAGGCCGACGAGCGCGCTGCGGAGGAGCCCAAGCCGGTGCGCATCGACTTCGAGCGCCTCGACCAGCGGATCCTGGCGTTCCCCCTGCCGCAGGGGGACTACGCGGGCCTCTCCACCGGCGCCGCGGGGATCGTCTACTACCTGGAGGCGCGCGCCGGCGAGGAGCGGCCTACGCTGCAACGGTTCGATCTCAAGGAGCGGAAGGCCGAGCCATTCCTGCCGCAGATCGACGACTACCGCGTGTCGTACGACGGCAAGAAGCTCCTCTATCGCGCCGACCAGACGTACGGCATCGTGGAGACCGAAAAAGCCGCCAAGGTCGGAGACGGCAAGCTCGCCACCGAGACGCTCGAGGTGCGCGTCGAGCCGAGGGCCGAGTGGGCCCAGATGCTGCGCGAGACGTGGCGGCTGGAGCGCGACTACTTCTACGACCCCGGGATGCACGGCGTCGACTGGCCGGCGATGTGGAGCAAGTACGAGGTGATGCTCCCACACGTCGCGCATCGATCCGATCTGACCGACCTGATCGCCGATCTGATCGGGGAGCTCTGCGTCGGCCACGCCTACGTGGGCGGCGGCGACCTCCCCGACGTCGAGAAGGTCCCGGTCGGCCTGCTGGGTGCGGACTACGCGCTCGAGGACGGAATCTACCGTTTTGCGCGCATCTACGATGGCGAGAACTGGAACCCCGATCTGCAGGCGCCGCTGACGCAGCCGGGCGTCGAGGTTCACGAGGGAGACTACCTGCTCGCCGTGGATGGCAAGACGCTGCGGCTGCCGACCAACGTCCACAGCCGGTTCGAGAAGGCGGCGGGGAAGCAGGTCGTCCTGACCGTCAACTCGAAGCCCACCCTCGCCGGGTCGCGGCGCGTGACGGTCGTTCCGGTGGCGTCCGAGCAGGGACTGCGGAACCGCGCGTGGGTCGAGGACAACCGCCGCAGGGTGGACGAGCTGTCGGGCGGCAAGCTCGCGTATGTCTATCTTCCCAATACCGCCGTCGCCGGCTACACGTCGTTCAACCGCTACCTCTTCGCGCAGCTCGGCCGCGAAGGGGTGGTGCTCGATGAGCGGTTCAACGGCGGCGGCTCGGCCGCCGACTACATGGTGGACCTGCTGCGACGCCCGCTGCTCAGCTACTGGGCGACGCGGGAGGGACGCGACTTCTCGACGCCCCTCGCGGCGATCTTCGGGCCGAAGGTGATGATCATCAACGAGTTCGCCGGCTCGGGCGGCGATGCGCTGCCGCTCTACTTCCGCCGGCTCGGGATTGGCCGGCTGGTAGGGAAGCGAACCTGGGGCGGGCTGGTCGGCATCTACGACTACCCGCCGCTCCTCGACGGTGGCTTCGTGACCGCGCCGCGCCTGGCGATCTGGAGCCCCGACGGGAAGTGGGAGGTCGAAAACGTGGGAGTGCCCCCCGACGAGGAGGTCGAGATGACGCCGCAGGCGTTCGCGGCGGGCCGTGATCCGCAGCTCGAGCGCGCGGTCGAGATCGCGATGGCGGAGCTGAAAGCGAAGCCGGTCGCGCATCCCCCCCGCCCGCCGTACCCGAACCGGAGCTAGGAGAGCGAATGACCCGCGAACAGCGCGCCACCCTCGCCGCGATCTTCGCCTTCTCGGGCGGCGTCGCCCTGATGTACGAGATCGTCTGGACCCGGCTCCTCGGGCTGCTCGTCGGCCACACGACCTACGGGCTGACCACCGTGCTCGCGGCGTTCATGGCGGGGCTCGGGCTGGGCGGGTGGCTGGGCGGCCGGCTGGCGGAGCGGGTGCGCAGCCCCCTCAAGACGTATGCGCTGCTCGAGATCGGCATCGCGATCGCCGGTGTCGCCCTCGGCCCGGTGCTGCTGTCGCTCGAGCCGGTGTTCGGCGTGGTGTATCGCGCCTTCCCCAACTCGCCGCTGCTGCTGACCGTGCTGCGCTTCTTCCTCTGCGGCGGCGTCCTGCTGGTGCCGACCGTGCTCATGGGGATGACGCTCCCGGTGCTGGCCGCCCTCGCGGCGCGGCGCGAGCAGGTCGGCGGGGACGTGGGGATGCTGTACGCCGCGAACACGCTGGGCGCGGCAGGGGGCTCGCTGGTGGGCGGCCTGGTGCTGCTTCCCGCGCTGGGGATTCGCGGCACCACGCTGACCGCCGCCGGGCTGAACCTGGCCGTGGCCGGCGCGGCGTTCGTCCTGGCCCGGGTCCTCGACGATGGCAGGCACGCGCCTGCCGCCACGGTCCCGGCGGCGGCGCCGGCGGACACGCCGCCGCTGCCACGCCTGAGGCTGCCGCACTGGGCAGGCCCCGCCGCGCTGGCGGCGGCGGCGCTCTCGGCGGCGGGGGCGATGACGCAACAGGTCGCCTGGGTGCGCGCGGTCGGGCTTGCCATCGGCTCGACGACGGACGCCTTCACGCTGATCGTCGCCGCCTTCATCCTCGGCCTCGCGCTCGGCTCGGCCTGTTTCGGCCGGCTCGCCGACCGCAGCCGGGATCCGCTCTGGCTGCTTGGCCTCTCGCTCGCGGGCGCCGGACTCGCGGCGCTTGCGGTGCTGCCGCTCCTGGGGCTGCTGCCGCTCTGGGTCGCGGGGGTGATCCGTGACACCGGCGGGGATCACTCTCGCGTGCTGTTCGCGGTCGCGGTGCGGGTGTTCCTGCTCTTCGTGGGCCCCACCTTCCTGATGGGGGGTGCCTTCCCGATCGTCACCCGCATCCTGGCGCGGGCGGAGACCGGGATCGGGCGCACCGTGGGGGAGGCGTACGTGGCGAGCACCGTCGGCTCGATCGTGGGTGCGGTCCTTGCCGGCTTCACCTTCGTCCCGCTGCTCGGCGCGCGCGGCGCCTCGGTCCTCGCCTCCGGAATGGCGATTGCGGGCGGCCTGGCGCTGCTCTCGACGCGCCCGCTCGACCTCATCCCGCAGGCGAGGCTGTGGCGGGGGTTCGAGACGGGGGCGGCGGCCCTCGCCGCCGGAGCGCTCATCCTGTTCCTGCCGCCGTGGGACCCGGCGCTGGTCAACAGCGGGCCGTACGTGAACACCGCCCGCGTCCTGCGCGACAGCGCCCGCTCCGGGCGGACGCTCGAGGAGGCGATGCGATCGCTACCGATCATCTGGTGGCGCGAGGGGGTTGACGGCACCATCGCGGTCGTCGAGGGGACCGACGGCCAGCGATCGATCACGCTGAACGGAAAGCCCGACGCGAGCACCGAGGGGGACCGCGTCACCCAGTCGCTCGTGGCCCACTTGCCGATGGCGCTGCACCCGGATCCGAAGTCGGCGCTGGTGATCGGGCTCGGGAGCGGCATGACCGCCGGGTCGGCCGCCGTGTATGGGGTCGAGCGGCTCGACGTCGCCGAGATCTCGGAGCCGGTCGTGGAGGCCGCGCGCACCTACTTCGCCGCCTCGAACGGCGCCGTCCTCGAGGACCCGCGCGTGCGCGTGCTGCTCGGGGACGCGCGCACGACCGTCGGCCAGGGGCGGGGGACGTACGACGTCATCATCTCCGAGCCGTCGAACCTCTACATGGCCGGGGTCCCGGAGCTGTTCACCGTCGAGTTCTTCCAGCTGCTGCGAAAGCGACTGGCGCCGGGCGGCGTCATCTGCCAGTGGATTCACGCCTACAACCTCGCGGCGGACGATTTCAAGACGGTGCTGCGCACCTTCGCCGAGGTCTTCCCGGCGGTGAGCCTCTGGGACGCACACCTCGGGTCCGACTTCCTGCTCATCGGGGTGCTGGAGGGGAGCGGCGCGCCGCCGGTTTCGTACGATCGCCTCGTCGCGGTGTTCGCCGACCCGAAGATCGCCGCCGACCTGGCCCGCATGGGGATCCGGGAGCCGGCCGACCTGCTCGGCACGTTCATCGCCGCGGGGGATAAGGTGCGTGCCTTCGCGGGGGAGGGCCCGCTCAACACCGTCGATCACAATCGGCTGGAGTTCTCGGTGCCGCGTTCGATGCGCCTGGGGCCGGCGGTGGCGGTGTTCACCGAGATCGACGCCCTGCGCCATCAAGAAGCGTTCGACTGGGTCGCTCACCTCCCCCGGCCGGAGGTCGTGGAGCGTGCCAACTCCCGGCGGCGCGACACCAAGAACTATGTCGCCCTGCAGGTCAATGCGTTCCTCGGGGATGGGGAGAGCGCGCTGCGCTACTACGCGGAGATCGAGCCGCGCGAGGGCCCCGTGGCCTGGCGTAGAGCGCGTGGCGCGCTCAACGATGTCGCCTGGTCCACGCTACTCGCGGGGAACCCTGCCGGCGCGGTCAGCCTGGGAGAGCTGCTGCTGCAGGGGGATCCCGCCGACGAGGCGGCGCTCCGCCTGATGGCGGAGGCCTCGCACCGCGCCGGCGACGACGCCACGGCGCGGGAGACGCTGCTCACGCTCGTCGAGGTGACCAAGGACCCGGCCGTGCGCACCTGGGCCACCGAGAACCTGCGGCGTCTCGACACGGCGGACCCGGCGCGTTGACCCCCGCGGCGGCGCGTTTTGCCGCGGTGGCCGGAGTTCTGCTCGTGGTCCACGCGTTCGTGCTGGCCATGGCGCAGGGTCCGGCCTGCATCGACGACGCCTACATCTCCTTTCGCTACGCTCGCAACCTCGCCCAGGGGGAGGGGCTCGTCTTCAACCCTGGCGAGCGCGTCGAGGGGTTCACCAACCCGGGGTGGGTGCTGCTGCTGGCCGGGGCCCAGCGGATCGGGCTCGACCTCCCCGCCGTGGCGCGCGTCTCGAACGAGATCCTGGGGTTGATCCTGGTAGTTGCGGCGACGCAGTTCGTCGCCCGCCGCTCACCCTACCCTGCCTGGGCTGCCGCGCTGGCCGGAGGTCTGCTGGCGGCGGATGGCTCGCTGGCGCGCTGGTCGCAAGATGGGCTCGAGACGGTGCTGTTCACGCTGCTCGTCTTCGCCGGGGCGGCTCGGGCCGCCCGCTCGCGCGGGGGTGCCTGTTTCGCGCTGGCGGCGTGGGTGCGCCCAGAGGGTGTCCTGCTGTTCGGCGCGGCGCGGCTGTGGCGCCTGTACCAGCAAGGATGGGCCCGCGCGGCGTGGCGGGAGGCGTGCCGCGAGTCGCTCGTCTTCGTGGCGCTCGTCGCTCCGCTGATTGCCGGGCGGCTGCTCTACTACGGCACCTGGCTCCCGAACACGTTCCACGCCAAGGTCGGCGCCAGCGGCGCGCAGGTGTGGCGCGGAGTGGGATACGTGTCGAGGTTCCTGTTTGCCGACCGGGCGGCGGTCGTCTGCCTCGCGGTCGGGCTGCTGCTCCTCCACCTTCGGGCAGAGCGAGCGCGTCGGCAGGAGGTCGGGCGACGCGAGAAGTGGACCGGGCTCCTTCTCGCGGTGGGCGCGGCGCAGGCGCTCTACGTGCTGCTCGTCGGCGGCGACTGGATGGGGCCTGGCCGCTTCCTGGTCCCCATCTTGCCGCTCCTCTACGTGCCGCTGGCGCTTGCGGGCGCAGAGCGGCTGGGATCGATTGGCTCGCCGGCGAGCCGCCGGGTCGCCGTTGCCTGCCTCCTGGCGGGGGGAGGGGCGCACCTGGCTCTCTCGTCCGTGCTGTCGGAGCGGCCGAGCGTCGTCAGCGAGCGCGCCTACTCCGCCTCCCGCCTCGCGGTGGCCAGGTTCCTCCTCGACGAGGCGAACCCGGACGACACGATCCTGACCAACGAGATCGGCCAGCTTGGCTGGGCCACGGATCTCAGGACACTCGACGTTCATGGCCTCACCGATCCGCACATCGCGCGGCAACCTGCTCCGCAGATCGGGAGCGGCCGCGCCGGTCACGAGAAGGCCGACCTCCCGTACAGCTTCGCGCGGCAGCCGGACTGGGTTGTCATGCCGGACATCGCGCTCGACCAGCAGCGATTCCGCGAGGAATTCCCCCCGTTCGGCGACTACGAGGCGGTGGTGGTCGCGGAGATGACACCGCGCGCGGAGTACCAGTTCGTGCTCCGCCGCCGGGACCCGGTTCCCAGCGGCCCGTGAGCTGGGCGCCTGCCGGCGGCGGGTCGTCCCGCCCACCGGCGTAGCATAATAAATTATTTATTATCAGTATTTTATGTTGTATTGTAGCGAGGGGGATGCGGCCAGAGCGAACATTCTCGAAAAAAGGGTGAGGATTATCCGCTCACGTGGTCGTCCTTATCAATTGGAGCCCGGTGGGGGCGCCTGTCGGTGACGGGACTCCCGCGTGCGGGTCCAAGACATCGATAAACGCGGGTTGGGTGCGCCTCTCCTCCGGGTCGCTGGAAAAAGACCTCCTCCTTCGACCTTCTCCCCTCCAGGGGATCGCACCCAACCCTCGGTTTTGTCTGTCCAGCTGGGGGTTCCAGTCCCCGTAGGGGCAGCATCGTATCGGGGGGGTGGCGGGCAGATCGCTTTCGCGAAGCCTTCCCCTTCCGGGTCCGCGGCGGTACGGCAGGCCCGCCGTGGCTCCAAAAGGCACGAGTTAGCGCTCGCCGCCCCCCCGTCTTCCAAGGCACCGTGACCGCCTGCATCGCTCCCCACCCGGTTTCCCACTGCCCCGGTCCTGGAATACAATCACCCCGATGACACCTCGTACGACCCGGGTCGTGCTCGTGGCTTTCCTTGCAGCCGTGGGGGTCGCACCCGTCGCGACGCACGCGGCGGCGATCAACTGCACCCAGGCCAACCTCTCCGCCGCCATCGTGGCTGCCAACTCCGCCGGCGGCGGGACGATCACCTTCGCCTGCAGCGACACGACGATCCCGATGACGAACGGGCTGGGCTCGCTGCTCCACGACATCACCCTGGACGGCGAGGACCGGCGTATCACGCTCGAGTACACCCCGGTCGCGGGCTGCACGAAGAGCAATGGCGGGCCAGCCATCGCCGTGCTGCAAGGAAGCGCCAACGTCATCCGGAACCTCACCTTCAAGAACTTCCTCGAGTCGATCCAGGTGAACGGCGCCGGCAACACCATCGAGGCGAACACCTTCCTGGGGCACCCGACCTGCTCTGACGACGCCATCAGCCTGCCGAACAACTCCTCCGCTGTGGGCAACGTCTTCCGCGCGAACACGTTCCAGGACTACGTGGACAAGGCGATCCAGATGAGCTATGGCGGCGGGACGATCGAGGGGAACACCTTCATCGACACGGCACAGCCGATCCGCGGCCCCTACGACAACTCCCAGGGGGAGCCGTTCCTGATCCGCAACAACGTGTTCCGCACCTCCGGCGATCGCAGCAAGTGCAACGGTCTCCAGATCGACGGTGCCTACATCGTCGAGATCACCGGGAACACCGTCGAGTGCCTGCGCGGCATCCGGCTCGGCGGGACGACGCAGGCAACGATCCGGAACAACTCGATCAGCGGCAACGGCCGGCACGGCATCCTGCTGTTCGGCGACGCGGTCGCCTCGCTCTCCGGGAACACCATCACCGGCAATGGCACGAGCCCCGGCACCCAGCCGCCGGGAGGGGTGGTTCTGTGGGAGGACGCGGTGGGCAGTCAGCCGCAGGCGGACCTGGGCGGCGGGTCGCTGACGATCGATGGAGTCGCGGTGACGAGCACCGGCGGAAACACCCTGACCGGCAATGGTCCGCGCGACGTCCGCAACCTGCGGACCGACGCCTACGTGCTGCGGGCGGAGGGGAACTGCTGGGACGGGACGACGCTCGGCGCCATCGCGGGGGATGTGGAGGGGAACGTCGACTTCGATCCGTTTGCCACGACGTGCGGAGCCCCGCCCGGCATGGCGCCGCTGATCCTGCCGCTCGATCCCGGCGACGGGGACCCGTGCGTCCTGCGCACCGCGCTCGTCTCGCTGCTGCTGCAGGATTTCGAGGAGGCGATCGACCCGGTGTCGATCGGGGTGATCATGAACGGACAAGCCGTCGTCCCCCAGGTCGCCGGCTCCGGGGGGACGCTGACCGTGAGCTTCCCGCTCCCGGTTTCCCTCCCCGTGGACGGCGCGGTGGTCGTGCAGGTCAGCGTTGCCGACACCGCAGTCCCGGCGAACACGTCGATGCTGACGTATGGATTCACCCTCGAACCCCCCGAGGCCACCGGCGTGATTGCCTACTGACGGGCCGCCTCCCGGCGTCAGTGGGTCGAGCATTTCCAGGGGTGGCCCCCGCCGGGTCCTTCAGCAATACTCCACCTTCGATGCGCCGCATGCCGCTCCCCCCGCCGCGATCCGTCCCCGAACGCCCCGTTCCGCCCGCTCCCTCGTCTGCTGCCGGATCGCCGCAAGCGGCGGCTGGAGACGAACAGTTTCCGGCGCCCGAACGTCATGGCCTTGGCGCGGTGCATCCGGCCTCACCACGGCGGCGGCGGCTGTTCGATCCGATCCACGGCTGGTTCCGCAGGTTCGAGCGCGCCGCCAACCTCTGGCTGAGCCACTACTTCTTCGCGCACATCCCCGGGATCCACGCGGTCTACACGCTGCAGCTCGATCGACGTCTCACCGTCTCGGAGGGGGAGATCACGGTGCGCGGGCTGCCGGAGCCGTTCGCCGGCCTGCGCGTCCTGCTGGTGACCGATCTCCACACCGGCCCGTTCCTGGCGCCGGCTGCCCTGGCGTGGGTTTTCCAACGGCTGATGCGGCTGGCGCCCGACCTGATCCTGGTCGGAGGGGATGTGGCGACGACGCGGATCGAGGATCTCGAGCGGTTCGAAACAGCGTTCCGGATCCTGCAGGCGCCGCTCGGCGTCTTCGGGGTGCTCGGCAACCACGATCACTATACGGGGGATCCGCTGGGGGTGGTCCGCTTCCTGGAGGGGGCGGGGATCCGGATGCTGATGAACCGCGCGGTGAAGCTGGAGCGCGGTGGTGCCGTGCTCCACCTCGCCGGGATCGACGATCTCAACTCCGGCGCCCCCGATCTCGAGGCCGCGCTCACGGGGCCGCCGCACATCCTGCTGTCGCACAACCCCGACGTCTTCTTCGTCGCGGCGCTGCGCGGCGTGCCGCTGGTCCTTTCCGGCCACACGCACGGCGGCCAGGTTCGGATCCCGGGGTTGCCGGTGCTGGTGCGGATGAGCCGGTTCCGCCTGGACGAAGGGCACTACGCCGCGGGGGACGCGCAACTCGTGGTCAGCCGTGGGTTGGGCGTCTCCGGGATCCCGCTGCGCGCCTTCTGCCCCCCGGAGGCGGTCCTGCTGACGCTGCAACCGGCGGGGGGGATGAGTTCGTGAGCCTGGCGTCGGAGAGAGCCAGGAGCGGCGTCGCCCCGGGCGGCACCGGCATCGCCCCGCCCGTGTAGGTCAACACGCGCTCGAGCGTCGTCCTCAGGGGACCGGGACGGGCGTCACGACCGGCCGCAGGATGTACTTGTCGTTACCGGTTTCGTTCACCTGGATGGAGGCCTGCGCGTCGAAGTCGAGGACGACCTGCAGGTTCTCGTCGAGGCTCAGGTCGAACGGGATCGGGACATCGACCTTCTGCGAGTCCAGCTTGAGCGGTTCCTCACGGCCGTCCGTGAAGACGATGCGCCCGCTCGGGACATGCATGCGGATCTTGCTGTAGCGCCCGACCGGCACCTCCCCCTGGGCGAGGAGCGTCGTCGCGCCGCCGGTCAGGGTCAGCAGGTCGAACTCCCCGGGAGTCATGGAGAGCGGGATTGGCGGCAGCTCCTCTCCGCCCGAGAGCCCCTCGGGAGTCACGGTGACCGAGTCGATCACGACCCAGACGCTCGCGGCGGTGGCGAGGTCGAGCGGGGCATCGGTCAGCCGCACTTCCAAATGACCGGTGCCTCCCGCAGTGATGCCGGCATCGCCGGAGCCGTCGGAGCAGGCGGAGAAGGAGAGGAGAACGAGGGTGGCGAGCAGGAGTGCGAGTCGGCGCATGGGACCCTCCTTGTGCATTGCGGATTGCCGGTCGCCCTCGGAAGATACCGCAGCCAGAGCGGGATACCAACCCCTGGGCACCCGATTCTCGCCGTGATGCGCCGATCCGACGCAAGCTCACGGACCTCGGTGGCCCGGCCCTTCGCCCGGCCCGCGGAGTTCGAGAGTAACATCTCGCTCCTGCGGCTGGATGCGGCGGTGGCCGCTTACTCGCTCCGGAGGTGTGGCGCCATGAAGATGGGACGTTTGCATGGGGGGGCCCTGGCCTGCATTGCAGCGGCGGCCATGTCGATCCTGGGGGCGCCCCTCGACGCCGCACCGCCGCGGCCCGCGAAGGAGTCGGCGGCGGAGGTCGAGAAGGACGCGGCCGCCTCGGGGGTGGTCCGGATCTTCGTCTACTCGACGCCGCGGGACCCGCTGTCACCATGGCGCCGGGGGAACACCGAGGCCTCCTCCGGCACGGGGGTCGTCATCGAGGGGAACCGGATCCTCACCGCGGCGCATGTGGTGGCGGATGCGGTCAGCCTGCAGGTGAAGCTGGCCGGGCGCCCCGACCGTTACCCCGCCGAGGTCGTGCAGATAGCCCACGACGCCGATCTCGCGGTGGTGCGCCCCCTGGATACCGCCTTCTTCGCGGGGGTCACGCCGATGCGCCTCGGCCGGCTGCCGAAGGTCAACCACGAGGTGCAGGCGTACGGCTTCCCGGTGGGCGGCGACACGCTGTCCGTGACCTCCGGGATCCTCTCCCGGATCGACGTCAGCACCTACGAGAACTCGATGCGGGATCTCCTGATGGCGCAGATCGACGCTTCCATCAACCCCGGAAACAGCGGCGGCCCGGTGGTCGCCGAAGGGGCGCTGGTAGGCATCGCGCTGCAGAGCCTGGAGAAGGCGGAGAGCGTCGGCTACATGGCGCCGGCGCCCGTCATCGAGCATGTGCTGCGCGACCTCGAGGACGGCCGCTACGATGGCTTCCCGATGCTTGGCATCGAGAGCCAGGAGCTGGAGAGCCCGGCGCTGCGCGATTCCCTCGCGATGAAGGCCGGCGAGTCGGGCGTGCTGGTCACCCGGGTGGACTTCCGGGGGCCCGCGGACGGCGCGCTGGCGCCCGGAGACGTTCTCCTCGCCATCGACGGCGTCCCGATCGGGAACGACGCGACCGTGACCTTGCCGGGCCTGGGGCGCGTCAGGCTCGACGCGCTCTACCAGCAGAAGCAGGTCGGAGAGAAGTTGCAGTTGACGTTGGAGCGCGGGGGGGCGCGCCAGGATCGCGTCATCGCGCTCGTGCCGCACCGGCCGCTCGTGCCGGGACGCGACGGTGAGGCGGTGGAGTATCTCATCTTCGGCGGGGTGGTGTTCCAGCCCCTGACGATGGACTACCTGCGCTCGACCAGCGACGTCCCACCCGACCTGGAGGAGTACGCGCTCTACCGCAACGTGGTGACGGAGCGCCGCGGGCAGGTGATCCTCATCCAGACGGTGCTCCCGCATCCGGTGAACCAGGGATACGAGGACTGGTCGGACTACGTCGTCGAGACGGTCAACGGCGTGGCGCCGCGGGACATGACCGAGCTCGCGCGGATCCTCGATGCCGCGACGGGACCGTGGCTCAGGATCGTCACCGAGGACCAGTCGGTCCTGACGCTCAAGGTGAGCGACGCCCGCGCCGCGCAGCAGGAGATCCTGGCGGCGTTCGGGATCGGGCGGGATCGGTCGCCGGGTCTCGCGGGGGGAAAGGCGGGGCCGTAGTCGGGGGCAGGTGCGCGGGCTACCGCATGCAGGGCAGGGTGCGCTCGACTCCCGCCGACGTCGTTCCCCAACTCCCCGCCGTCGGCTTGAAGGGCCGGACGAGGTAGAAGAACACCCGCCCGGCCGCAGGGGCCTCCCCTTCGTCCCACGGCGAACCCTTGCTGGTGAACGTGGCGCAGCCGATCGAGAAGTCGCCGGAGGCCGATCGGGCGAGCTGGTAGCGCCGGGCGCCGGGCTGCTCCGCCCAGAGCAGCGCCCCTGCGATCCCGATGCTCACCGGGCCGCTCAGCTCGTCTACCAGTCCGAACCCACCGGAGCCCGGGCACTGGTTGTCGAGGCCGTCGTTGATCTCCTCCGCCCCGGGGAACACCGTGACGTCGGTGTCGTTGCAGTCGCGGCACGCGTGCCAGCCGTCGCCGTCGCCGTCGGCCGCCTCGTCGATCGCCAGGTCGCAGTCGTTGTCGAGCAGGTCGCAGGCCTCGGTGGCGCCGGGGAACACGGCCGCGCGCCCGTCGTCGCAGTCCTTCGCCGCCCCGCCCGGGCAGGCTGGGTTTCCCGGCCAGCCGTACCCGTCGAGGTCGCGGTCGAGGCAGCCGGACAGCGGGCCCCGGTTCAGCGCGACCGACACGGCGGTCTGCTGGGAGACGACAGCCAGGTCCGGTCGCCCATCCGCGTCGAGGTCTCCTGTCGCGAGGTGGAACGAATACGGCTTTCCGGGATCGAAGATCACGGCACCCGCCAGCGAGCCGTCGCCGTTTCCTGGAAGCACGGCGACGACGTCACCGTCCGCCTCGGCTGCGACATCGGGAACGCCGTCCGCGTTGAAGTCCTCGATCCGGACCGCGTAGCCGGAACTCCACAACCGGATGGGTGCCGCGGGGTAAGTGGAGCCTGCGAAGCGCCCGTCGCCGGTCCCCACGAAGACAGTCACGCCGCCATCGCTCGCGACGACCAGATCCGGCGCGTCGTCCAGGTCAAGGTCCGCAACCGCCACCCCCTCCGCGCCTGCCGCCGCCTCGAGGAGAAGCGGCTGCCCGAACGTGCCGTCGCCGTTACCGGGATGCACGCTGACATTCGCCACTGCATCGCCGGCGTTCGTCACCACCAGGTCGGGTCGGAGGTCCCCGTTGACGTCGGCGACGGCGATCTCCTTGGCACGCCCCGGTGTCGGAACGAAACCGCTCACCTCGAAACGCCCGTCGCCCCTCGCCAGCAGCACCGAGATCGCCTGATCCTCGTAGTGCGTGGTCACCGCGTCGAGCCAGCCGTCCAGGTTCACGTCGCCCAAACCGATCCGGGTGACCTCTCGCTCCACGTACGTCCGTGTCCAGAGCGAGAAGCTTCCGTCCCCAAGCCCGCGCAGGGCCTCGACGATCAGGCCGTCGTTGACCAGCAGGTCCAGGACGCCGTCGCCGTCGAGGTCGGCGGTCATCACCGCCCAGGGGTTGCCGACAACCCGGAACTGTACGGGAGGCCCAAGCTCACCGCCGCCGACGCCCAGCAGGATCCAGACCGATTGCGCCAACCAGTCCGCTGCGGCCACGTCCAGCAGGCCATCGGTGTTGAAGTCTCCTTCCACCAGGTTCTGGAGGTTTCCCCCTGCGGCGAATGATCGCCATGGAGAGGGAAAGCTCCCGTCTCCCGCGCCCAGGAGAACCGTGAGATCGTCGGTGTAGTCGTTGGTTGTGACGAGATCCGTGATCCCGTCGTCGTCGAAGTCAGCCGCGCTGATCGAGCGCGGATAGTTGCTCGTCGCCGCCGACGTCGCGGGCACGAAGTGGCCCTTGCCGTCGCCGAGGAAGGGGAAGACGGCCGCGAGCCGCGTCGCGGCGGCCGCAAGATCCACGGTCCCGTTCCCGTCGAGGTCGGACGCGACGAGGTCCCGGAACGGGGATTCGGTCGGGAAGAACGACTCGAATCCGAACGTGCCGTCGCCGTTTCCCGGCAGGACGGAGATGGCCGCGTACGTATAGTTCGCGGCTGCGACATCGAGATTCCCGTCCTGGTCGAAGTCCTCCACCACCAGCGCAATCGGTCCCTCGCCGACCGCCGCGCGGTTCTCCGGCGCAAAGCCGCCGGGGCCGAGCCCGCGCAGGATCGAGATGGAGTTGGCGCCGTAGTTGGCGGTGACGAGATCGAGTCTGCCATCACGATCGAGGTCGCCGACCGCGAGATCGTAGGGAAGGCTTCCGACCGGGTAGCGCGCCTGCGGGCCAAGCGTGCCGTCGCCGTGGCCCGGGAGTACGGATACGTCCCAGTGGGAGATGTTCACCGTAGCTACATCGAGCACGCCGTCGCCGTCGAAGTCGGCGGCGATCATCTCCCCGGAACCGTACCCGGCCGCGTACGGCGCGAGGGGATGGAACGTCCCGTCGCCGTTGCCGAGAGCGACCCACACCTGTTCGGCCCGCACCAGCAGGTCCTGGTGCCCGTCGGCGTTCAGGTCGGCCGGCGTGACTTGGTAGGGATAGGCGGGCAGACGCAGGGTACCTCGCCGGGAGAATCCACCCCCTCCGTCCCCACGCAGGATCGCCACCTCCTGGACGAGCAGGTCCGCGACGACGAGGTCCTGATGACCGTCTTCGTCGAAGTCGGCCGCGGCGGTGGCGATCGGACGGTCGAAGTCGCGGAGGACCTGCCCCGGAAAGAGCGACGCCACGTCGTCCATGCCGCGACAGGCGCTCGCGTCGGCCCCGCAGCCGAGCGCCGGCTCGCAGGTCTCGACGGAGCAGGGGAAGCCGTCGTCGCTGCAGGATGCCGTCGCCTCCGGCTCCTCGTCGGCGCGGCCGTCGCAGTCGTCGTCGCTACCGTCGCAGACCTCCGCGGCACCGGGGAAGGCCTCCGCGTCTCCGTCATCGCAATCCCCCGCGCAGGTCCTGACGCCATCGCCGTCGCGGTCGAACCCTTCGTCGATCGCGAGGTCGCAGTCGTTGTCGGCGCCGTCGCAGATCTCGAGCCTGCCGGGGGAGCGGGCCGGCTCGGTGTCGGCGCAGTCGGTCGCCCCGCCTCCGGGGCACGACGAATCTCCCGGAGCGCCGTACCCGTCGGCGTCGGTGTCGGCGCAGCTTCCCGTCGGCGTCGCGCTGTTGAGCAGGACGATCGCCCCCGGGGAGAGGACGAGATCCGGGTAGCCGTCGCCGTTGATATCCCCCGCGAGGGCATGCTCGACGTAGGTGACGAAGGCGTACAGCGAGAGCTCCTGCTCACGAGTGAAGTTGCCGGTCCCGGACCCTCCCAGCGCGTACACCGCGTCCGCGCGACCGAAGCCGATGACGGTCGCCGCGGCCAGGTCGAGCCTTCCATCACGGTTGAAGTCGGCCGAGTCGAGCCCGAACACGGAGTCGGTCAGCACGATGCTCTCCGTGATCCCGAACGTCCCATCACCTCCGCCCAGCCTCACCTGAGCCGAGGCCCCGCCCGTGGAGCTGAGAGCCAGGTCGGCGTGGCCGTCGCGGTTGAAGTCCCCCGTCACCATGTCGGTGCTCCCCGGCGGCACATCACGCATGACGGTCTCCGGGTGGAACCCACCGTCCCCTCTTCCGAGATGCACTGCCAGCTCGCCGTACGCCTCGCTGGCCACGGCGAGATCCTGGTGACCGTCCTCGTCGAAATCCTGCGCCACGATCGCCCGGGGCCGGCCGATCGCCGTCGGGAGATGGAAGAAGGGCTGGAACGTCCCGTCGCCATTTCCCAGGAGCACGGCGACCCGGTAGGGATTGCGGATCGCGACCGCGACGTCGCGGTGGCCGTCCTCATTGAAGTCCCCGGCAGTCGCGAACCGGCAGATGTCCGAGCCGAGCGGGAAGTGCGCCTCCGTGCCGAAGGTGCCGTCGCCGTTCCCGCGCAGGAGGAAGAGGTACCGGTCGCTGGTCACGGCGAGGTCGAGATCGCCGTTTTCGTCGAAGTCGTCCGCCACCACGGCGAAGGGGTAGGCCCCGACCGCCGCGGTCCACTCACGGCCGAACCCTCCGGCCCCATCCCCACGGAGCACGGAGACCCGAGCCTGGTCCGGCAGGGCGCCGGCCAAGTCGACGAAGCCGTCGCCGTCGAAGTCGGCGAGGGCGGTGTAGAAGCCGCCGGGCCGCTGCGCACCGCTCGGCGGATCGAACACGCGGGCGGGGAGCGGGGAGGCGAACGCGGAGGCCAGCAACAGGACTGCGGCTGCCCGAGGCGATGGCATGGTTGGCGGATTCCAGTCGGTCCCAGGCGATTATGCGCCGGATGAGACGAGGAGTGTCAATCCTGCGGCCGCGGCGACCGGGTTGGGACGGGCGAGGGCGGTAGCGTGTCCGCCAGACTGCAACCGGGCGCACTACAAGGTCGCCGGCCGAGACGGCACGCTGGTGGTTCTCCGGGAGGCGGACGCGACGATCCAGCAGATCGTGGAGCCACGAACGCGGGGGAGACGGTTAGAACGGGGCCGAACGCGGGGGATTCCAGGTAGACCATCAGGCGGGAGCGCCTGCACGATACCGTCAGTTCTGGAGCCGGCGGTCGGAATTGAACCGACGACCTGCTGATTACGAATCAGCTGCTCTACCCCTGAGCTACGCCGGCGCGTCGGTGAGTGGGGCGGCATGCTAGACCTTGCCCCTGAGGTCGTCAAGCATGGCGCGACGCGGGTCGTGGGTCAGGTTGAAAGGTGAGGGTTTCTGATTGGGCGTGGGGAGGTTGGGGGCCTTTAGGCAGCAGGACCCTTCCGCCTAGCTACGACTCCGAAGACAACGCCGAACACCAAACCGAGAGTGATGCCTACGGGGATGTTATGCATGGCAACCCCCATGATTATGCCAATCACGATGCCGAAACCGATTCCGGCGCCGAGCCTTGGGAAACGCCTAGTCATGGGGTGACTATAGCAGAGGGCGCGCGCCGTGGGTCGGGTTGCCGCCTCGTCATGCTCGGCTCATTCCCGAGCTCCAATGTCGCGCTGATCCCGAGCACCGGCCAGACGTGATAGGCGATTCTCACCCCGATCGCAGGTGTCACCGGAGCGCGTTGAGAACTCGGTCGAAACCGAAGCCTCTCGCCCCCGCCCCTCGGTGCATCCTCCGGTGATGGGGGGTGACGCAAGGCTCGTATCGTCCAGGCGGGGGGCCATACGCTTTACATCATACTTAAAAGCCTATATTATATGACTTGAAGTCGTGATAAAAGGGCATAACCTCGATGCTATTCCTGGCGCCGGAACCCACCGAGCTCGAGGTCTCGGTTCTCCAACAGATTGACCAGCTTAGGGAGAGGCTTGACCACGCCGCCAGGCAACCGAAGCGGTGGTTCGGGCTTCTGCGCAGAGACGCCTTCGCGAGGGCTGTCCAAGGCTCGAACAGCATCGAGGGTTACGACGTAACGATCGACGATGCCATTGCAGCCGTTGAAGGTGAAGAACCACTCGATCCGAAGGACGAAGCATGGCTGGCGGTCAACGGCTATCGGGAGGCGATGACGTTTGTCCTGCGGAGGGCCGAGGACCCGTTCTTCGCCTACTCCTCGGAGCTGTTGAAGGCACTCCACTTCATGATGGTTGGGTACGATCTGAGCCGGAACCCAGGCCGTTGGCGTTCGGGTTCAATCTTCGTCCGCAACGAGTCCACCGGCGAGCGAGTCTATGAAGGACCGCCGGTCGAGGCCGTTGCCCCGCTGGTCGACGAACTGGTCGAGGCTCTCAATCAGGAACCACGAACGCACACCTCCGGCGTGGTTCGTGCGGCCATGGCGCACCTGAATCTCGTGATGATTCACCCCTTCTCCGACGGGAATGGGCGAATGGGTAGATGTCTCCAGACGCTCGTCCTGGCCCGCGGAGGCGTGACGGCAGCGTTCTTCTCGAGCATCGAGGAGTATCTGGGCCGCAATACTCGTGTCTATTACGACGTCCTCGCCGAAGTCGGGCAGGGCGCGTGGCATCCCGAGCGGGATGCCAAACCCTGGATGCGATTCTGTCTGACCGCACATTATCGGCAGGCGATGACGCTCCTGAAGAGGACCCGAGAAATCGAGAAGTTGTGTGATGAGATTGAAGAAATCGTGAAGCGGCTAGGACTGCCGGATCGGAGCGTTCTCGCGCTTGCAGACGCCGCGATGGGACACAAGGTCCGCAACGCGACCTACAGGAATCTGGCAGACCTCACGAATCTGGTTGCGGGCCGGGACCTGCTCGCGTTGTCCCGGGCTGGACTGCTGGAGGCGAGGGGCGAAAAAAGAGGGAGGTTCTACGTTTCAACCGAGCGGATTCTGGAGATTCGACGCAGCGTGGCTGAACCCAAGTCGATACCTGATCCCTTCGCGGGCGGCAGCGCCTCGAGGTAAGACCGTCAACCACGGGGGGTGGTGCAGCTTGTTGACGGCCGGAGGACCAGGGCGTACGTTGGAAGCAATGCGCTGTCCCGCCATCTGGCCCTACGTCGCCACTCCCGTCCTCACCCTCCTCCTCGCCCGGCCCGCGACCCCTGTGGAGGGAGTGGCCGCGGCGATTCCCCCCGTGGCGACTGCCGTTGTCCCTGCGACCGCGAGCGTTAAGGCCGCCGCCGTCCGAGCACTTCCGTGGGAGGCGCTCGAGTTCTCGGTGCGGCGGTTCCTCTTCTTCTCGGGGCGCCTGACGCTACGGCGCGGGACGGCGGTCTTCGATGATGACGGCCCGCTGCACGGGTGCATCGTCGATGTGATCGAGACGGAGAGCACCGCCTCGGCCTTGGGACGTCAATTCGGGACGATGCGCACTACCTCGTTCCTCGACCCGGAGTCGGGGGGAACGCTTGCGTATCGCGAGGAGAAGCTGGGCGAGCGGCTGCGGCGCCTGACGTTCGGCCCCGACGGGTACCGCGAGCGCGTCTACCGCGCGAGTCCCGGGCAGGAAGGGGTTCCCTCCACTTCCTGGCCCCTCGACGAGGATCGGATCCACCCGTACCGGCTCGGTGACGGGACGGCTGTCCCCCGGGGGACGGTGGTGCGCGACTACTACAACATGATCGCCGACCTCGGTCGCCTCGACTTCGCCGCCGCAGGCTCGACCGACTACTTCGTGGCGACCAAGGAGCACGTCGTCCGGTTTCGCGCGGAGATCGGGGAGCGCGGGAGGCGGACGCTCGAGGTGCGCGATCTGGCGCGGAACGCGAGCGATGAGATTTCCCTGCCGCTGCGCCGCCTGCGCCTGGCGCCGGTGGGGGAGAATGCCGCCGAGGTCGGAGGGTTCTTCGCGATGGAGGGAGGCACGGAGATCTGGCTGGCCGAGCGCACGGGGCTCCTCGTCGTCATCGCGGGGGAATTGCCGCAGGTGCCGGGGCGCACCGAAATCCTGCTGACCGCCGCCCGCCCGGCGAGCGGGGCCACGCTGCGGAAGGCCTTGGGCCGCTAGGGGCGAGCCGAATCCGCCCCCAACGGCGTCGCGGGCTGCGTCGCCGGTCCCGCTCCCCACAATCCCCGCTCCGCGCGCTTCGCCTGCTTCTCCAGCTCCTGGTACGACTCCTTGCGCGTGTAGGAGAACTTCCGGTAGGCGCGCGCGTACCCCGCCGCGATGATCTCGCTCCCCGCGTCGCGCCCGTCCGGCAGGCGCAGGTAGCGCAGCAGGCGGTCGTACTTGTCCTTGTCGTCGCCGGCCGGGTCGCGCTCGAGCGTGAGCGGCCCCGACCCGATGAGCCGCCGCGCGAACGCCGTGGCGGCGGCTCCCCCGAACTCCGCCTGCCGATACGGCCCGTCGATCTCGGGGGCGTCCACGCCGATGAGGCGCACGACGACCTTCTGCCCGTCGGGCAGCGTCGCACGGATGGTGTCGCCATCGTGGACCTCGACCGCCACGGCCTGCACGGCCTCCGCGCTGGCGGCGGCGAGAGGGAGCGCGAGGGTGAGTGCCACGAGTGCGGCGGAGAGCACCCCGATCCCAGGCGCACTCCGTAGCAAGCGGGTCAGCCAGGTAGCGAACGCGTTCGGGGTCGTGCTCCCCAGGCATCGGGTCGTCATCGGTCTCTCCGCATCCGCCGCGGAGTATTCCACCCCCGATCGAGCGGATCAACCGCACAAGGGGGGTCAGGCCATCTCCCTCCGCCCGTCCATCTCCGTCACCCCGGCGCACTCCGTCACCCCGGCGCACTCCGTCACCCCAGCGCACCTCCGTCACTCCGGCCTCCTTCGTCACTCCGGCCCCCTCCGTCACTCCCGCCCACCCCCGTCACTCCCGCCCACCCCCCTCACCCCGACCGACCTCCGTCGCCTCCGGCCCACTGCCGTCCCCCC
>Ga0137429_1000231_pt1 | contig 27960 bp, 24 predicted proteins | sample EasRivERMZT736_2_FD_102304 | JGI IMG/M metagenome (GOLD analysis project Ga0137429, IMG submission 102304) | Soil microbial communities from meander-bound floodplain in the East River, Colorado, USA - East River MetaG ERMZT736_2 | ecosystem: Environmental > Terrestrial > Soil > Floodplain ...
ACCAGACCGTCCCGGATAGAGAGGGATGAACCCCCTCTACCCGGTTATGCGATTCTCAAAGCATCAAGGTACGGTCGGGGGCATGGAAATCACGATCCCAAATTGTTGCGGCGGCAGCGCAAGACCCGCGGCCTGAACGACAATTCGCCAACCTCCCGCCGCAGGCGAATCGACAATGACCTGCTCCACGTTGTTTCGATTATCCGCGTAGATTGCACTAGCCACAGGAACCATGGGGCGCACCGCTTGCAAGTGCGGGCACCCCGGGTCGAGGCGCCATGAGTAATAGTTCAGACCCGTCGGCGTAAACGCTCCCCCCATGCCGGTCCCAGGGGTCACGATCAAATCCAAGTTGTGCACCAGGAGGGGTGCCGTCGCGGCAGCGGGCGGAGGAACCGACGCGACGTCATCCCATGCGATCGTAACCCTGAGCTGCGTCGTTCCCGCGGGGACCGTGATATAACCCACCCAGTCCCAGATGGCCGCGGGGCAGCCGATCAGCCCAAGGGTCGCGGGGTTTCCCCCGATCGCCAACGGGCTGTTGAACGGAAGCTGCCCGTAAGCAACTCCCGCCGGGCAGCCGCTCGGCTGTAAGGTCAAGGCCGGATTCCCCGTGATTACCTTCGAGGCGGCGGCCGAGATGTTGACCAGCCCCCAGCCGTTCACGTAATCGGGACCGTCTTGCACAGCAGGTACAGGCGCAACTGCAGGGGTCGGCCAGCACTCGGTGCCCGCGCCGCCCCCCGGACAGGGCGCGACAACACTCATGAACGCCCCGCCGACGGGGAAGTGCACTTGCAGATCGGTAGCCGTATGAATGAGCAGAGCTTTGATGGAATCGGAATCCAAAGGCACGTCGCCGGGGTCCAAGCCCGTGACGGCTTGTTGTTGCAAGACAAGCCCGATTCCGCCGGTGACGGCGGGAGCGGCCATGGAAGTCCCGCGCTTCATGCCATATATGCTCCCGACAACACTGGTGCACATGTCGGCGCCGACAACGGTCGTGCAGACTGTTGAGTTAATCCGGGGGTCCGTTTCGGCACCGCCCAAGAAGCAGTCCTGGACCCCGTTCTCGCTGCCCGCCGCAACCAGGTCGGGCTTGATTCTTCCGTCTAATGTCGGCCCCCAAGAACTGAACGTCGTCATTTTCGCGAAGTTTCCCGGGGCGGAGGGAGACCCGGAATCGACAGCACCGATCACAAGGGAGTTCTTGGCTGTTTGTCCGCTGAATCCGGACAGGGTAAAGAACCGATTCCGAACAGAAGCCGCAGGCTCGGCGATCGCGGGCGGAGGCGGAACTGGCGCGGGAACAGGCGTACATGCAGGCGCCGTGTATATTGGCGGTAACGCAACCGCCCCCGCACCCCGGAAACATTGGCTATTCGCCGCCGCGTATACAACCGATTCCGCGGGCAGTCCGCGGATTTGCAAATCGTAGGCTTGACTGAATGCTCCATAGGAAGCGGCCAGGGTGGCCGGTGGCGGATAGCCCCAGGAATTGTTGACCGCGCGGGCTCCGAAATTGACGTTGGCATCGGTCAGTTCACACGCCAATTCCAACGCGCTCAAGTGCCAGTTATAGGAGATGTTCGTTGCCGCCGGCGACATCCCTTGGAACGCAGGCATACCCGCTCCGCCATCGCCCATTATGGTTCCCGAAACATGCGTCGCGTGGTCAGTATAAAAACAATTTGAACAAGTAATCGCTCCAGCGCAACCGACTGGTCCACCAGGTCCAGCAAGAGGCGCCAGAGGCGGACGATCTCGTACGGTGACAGAACCTGTCAAAGCGGCGTGCGCGCCACCGGCCGGCAGAGCGGGACCGGTTACATCTCCCGCCACCCATCCCGTGTCTACTTCGGATAATACTATTCCACCCCCGAAACAGCCCATAGCGGGAGCGCAGAACGGCGCGGCTTGAACGACATTCGCTCCGATCGCCGCTCGACTGCCATCATTGAGCCCTTCTGGAACTGGGGCCAACGTGATATGGACGACCGGCTCTTCCGCGGCCAAGGATACAATAGCGGCCGCACTCAAGTGAGCGCGCCAGATATTGAACGTGCGCGATCCCTGGATGGTTCCTCCGGGAAGGATATTTGTAGCTCCCTCGCCAACCAGGATGGAGTTCGCGACGTTGGTCGGTACGTCATCATGAAAGATGACATGGACGTCGTGCTCCAGTCCGTCATCCACCCCGGGTCCGATACGGCAATCCAACGGCAGAGGAAAGATGGCCCGCACGAAGGGCAACGCGGCCACGTCATTCAAATCCGCCTGCTGAACCGATACCAACAGGAGATTGTAGGCAATCGCTCCTTGCACTTGGGCGCCGGCCATTTCGAGTTCGTCCGATTGCACGCCCATCAGCGCGCTACCGAGCTGAACAACAGGGTGAACGACATCATTGAGGTTCGGATGTGGATACCCCGGATCGAGAAGCTCCGGCGCCACTCCCGGAGCGGGCGTAAAGACCGTATCGCAATGGGCGAACTGGGACGGCGGCTCGCAGGCGTCGCCGCCCATATCGCCGTTGGCGTTCTCCTGTCCCGGGTTATTGACCGTGGGGCAGTTGTCACATTCGTCCCCGACGCCGTCCAGATCGAGATCCACTTGCAGAGGGTTGTATTTGTTATCGCAGTTATCCGTCGCGTTTCCGATGCAGTCCGTGTCCGGATCATTCGCGGGACAGGCGGCACCGTTGCCAAGATAAAAGCCTCCTTGGCAAGAGCAGTTTTCCGGCGTCCTCTGGGCGCATCCGACCATTCGGAAGCAGCAGGCACCGGTGGTGCCACCGGTCGGCGGACAAGACGAACCATCACCACGATAGGTACCTGATTGGGCAGCACAGTTAGCCTGCGTAACTCCGACTTGGCAAGAACCTACAAGACAACACGCCCCGGTCGGGCAATCCGGCGGGCACTTTTGGTCCTGGCCGAGTACGGCGTTGTCCGCTCGGACCCCGAGCCATTGGAACGGGTTGCCGTCTTCGCCTTCTCCGAACGTATCGTTGAATTGCGTGGTAAACGTCGCTCCATGACCCAAGACGGGCTTAGCCGTGCCATACTTCGTGCTCGACAGCCACGTAATCTCGTCCTCGTACCCCGGTGGGTCGGTGACGGCTTGAAAGGTCACCGGAATATCTTCCGGGATCAATTGAGTCGGGCCGTCGTGGCCGAGGATAGTGACTTGGTAGATTTCGAATTCGAGCTCTTTCGATCGCATCGGCGGCCCCACGGCAATCGACCATGTGCCCGCGCTCGAAAACTGCAACTGCGACGAAAGTTCTGACAAAATCCTCGGACCAACGTCCGGTACATGGATTTCCATCAGACTTTCAAAACCAGTCGGCTTTGTTTTGATGCCCAGCCCAATGCTGCGACGTGTCGATGTGCGATATCGCTCGACAGGACCCGCGTGCTTCCCCGGTCGCTCCATCGAGCGCGTGTCGCGCGGCAGTTCTCGCATGCGCTGCAAAGGTGCAATGGACTCGAGGGAATACCACCACATGGTATCCGCGTTCGATGCATTCTCGGTTAGGTCAAACGGCCAGACCCAAGGACTGACCTCAATCACTCGAATTTCATCGACGGGCACATCCAGCACGTTCACCACGCAGCGATTGTTCCACTGCCGGGTTCCCTGATGTATATCCGTCGCAACCACGAATTGACCAAGCGAAGCAGTGTTGAACTCGGCAATCGATTCCGAGAGGTTAGCTGTGACCTCCGTGGCACCCGACCAGTCAAGAACACCATGGTCAGGAAGCAACTGGCGAAAACGGACGCTTGCGCCTTTCGGAACCGTGATTTCTCGAGGCGCCAGGTGCGGCTCCAACGTGAGACCAGGAATCGCCTCAACGTACAGAAACACCGGGAGCAATCCTTCATGATCCGGTAGCGGACCTCCGCGATCCGGTGTTTGTGGATCCGGCCCGCGATCGGCGGCGGCCGCGGGCGCACTCGCCGAAAGCACGAGAGCGATACCATTCAAAAGCGCAAAAAGTCGTCGGGACATGCTTGGCTCCTTTAATGACGCCTCGAAGCGGAACCTTGTAGACGCGAAACGCGCTTCTATTAGGCCAAAATGTGATTCGTCGTCAATCGCCTGTTCGGGTGATTTTGCGTAAAAATTCTCACCGATTCAGTTTCTGCTTTTTGAAGAAAAAATGGACAGGTCACTTGCCCAGGACAGTTTGGGGGGAATAATTTAGATGTTCGAGGTTTGGAAAGATGGTCGCTGCCGAGACCGTGAACAAGCGATTTCTGGCGCACCGACAAGATGGGGGGACACCATCTCACGTTTCCAAACTTCGCGGCCTATCCGTTGAATGGTCGACGGGGATAGTGGCCGGGAAGCGCCGGACCGAGGGGTCGAGCGGATGGGCACACAACTGGTCGTCATCTCCCCGATGACTGACGGGACACCCGTTGGCCAGGACTTGATCTATAAATCATAGGCTTCGCGCGATTTACGTGACACGCGACCGCTGACGCGGAAGTCGTATTCCGATGGCACTCGGGACGTTACCTCACGCGCGAGGTCGGACCGCGCCCGGCGCGAGGGCCCATACCTTCGCGCCGACGCGGTTAAGGTTCGAACTTCGCGTCGAGCGATGATGAAACGACCATCGTTTCACGCGAGGGGAGTCCCCAAGACCACAGAGCCCTGTGGACACGGCGCGTGCAACAGGTGCTTTTCGAGGGGAACCGGTGGCGTGATGCTTGGACGGCCCATTCACGACGCGAATGGCCGTCCAAGCTAACGCCCCGGGGTTTTTTCAGTACCGCGCCCGTCAGGCAGCGGGCCATAACGACAAACTCTCGTCCCGCCCGCGCGGCATCCTCTGCAGGCGCGTAGGGGTGATTCACCTGCCTCCAGCCATTACCCGCCGGACGGCCGTTTGGTTATCTGATGCAAACCGTTCGGCCCTGTAGCGATACCCGTCCCTCGGCGAACAATTGAATTGCCTCCGGATATGCGATGCACTCCTGCTCAAACACCCGCGCGGCCAGGGTCTCCGGTGTGTCACCGCCAAGCACTGGCACCCGCCGTTGCAGGATGATCGGCCCCCGGTCGTATTCATTGTCGCAGAAATGGACCGTGCAGCCGCTTTCGGTCTTGCCCGCCGCCAGCACGGCTTGATGGACGCGAGCGCCGTACATTCCCACTCCACCGAACTCCGGCAGCAGCGCCGGATGAATATTGATCACCCGACCATACCATTCGTCTGGGAATGTCCAAAGCGAAAGGAAACCGGCCAGACAAACCAGGTCCACGCCCTCCACCGCCCGGACGACAGCCTCATCAAATTCCGGTCCGCTCATTTTCTTGCGGTCGGCGACAATGGTCCGCAGACCCAGCCCGCGCGCCCGAGCAACCCCCGCGACATCTGCCCGAGAACTCACGACGATCTCAATGGCCGCATCAAGTGCACCAGCGGCGATCCGCTCGTGCATATTCACCAGCGATCGCCCGCTCCCGGAAATCAGTACGGCCAGACGTAGCCGCCGCATACATGGTTCCTCACTCAACACAACGCCATCTTCGCTCCGGAGGAGCGAAGGGCTGTAGCCACGGGTGAAGCGCCGCCCGCCGATCGGCCGGCTAGCGGAACCCGTGGTCGCCGGATCATCTTTTCCAACCCGCCCCGGAGGGGCGGAGGAAACGCAATCAGAAAACTACGCAACCACAGATCGGCGTTCTCGTCTTCGACCGCTCTGATTTTTCGTTTCCCACCGTCACCTCGTCTTCGCCGAAAACGCGAAGCTTCTCCTCAGGACTACAACTCACCGCCGACAACAACCGTACGTTCAGGTTGACCGGAAGCGATTCTCTTTGCACGCTTGGAACTTGAAAACACGTCGATTTTCATCCACGCCCGGCAATGCCAGCGCCACCATAGCAAGAACCCAATCGTGATGAACAACAGCGAAGCGGCCAGCCACGGCCCCAAAGCACCCCCTTGCGGCCACGCCTCCGCCACCACCCAACCCGCACCCACCACAAGGATCCAATGGCTCGCGACCATCATGGCCGCTGGCACGAACGTGTCACCGGCTCCACGAAGGGCTCCGGCGTAAGTGATCCCCAGCGCGTCGAACAACTGGAACACGGCCGCGCAGAGCATCACCTTTCGCCCCACCTCCACCACTCGTGGATCGGGATTGAAAACCGCAATCAACTCCTCGCCCCAAACCCAATAAATGATCGATAGTAGCCCCATGTATGCGAGGGTGAGGGCCACCGCCGCGCGCACTTCGCGAATCGCTCGGTTTGGGTCACCCGCTCCGAGGCTCTTTCCCACCAATGCGGCCAGGGCATGACCGACACCGTACGCCGGAAAGAACGCCACCCGCATGTATTGCCATGCCGTGTTCGTGGCGATCAGGTCCTCGGTGGAAAACCGGCGGCCGATGAGTACGTTGACGAATATGGCCCAAACCGTCACCTCGCAAACTCCCTGGAAGCCCAGTGGCGCGCCGACCCGAAAAAAGTTCCACAAGCGGCGCCAGGATGGCCGCCACGTATTCAACGAGTGGAACTGACGCGCGGTGCTCGGCATGACCAGCGCCAAAATCAGCCGGACCGTGCGATAACACACCGCGATGAAAGTTCCCCACGCCGCTCCCGCGATTCCCAGCGGCTCATTTCCCAACAGCCCAAACATCAGGACGGCGCCGACCACGACGTTCACCACATTGGCCTCAATGGCCGACCACATCGTGATCCAAGGTCGGTGAATCCCGACGAAGAACCAAGCCAGACCCATTGACGCGATCGTTGGACCCACCGTCAACAAGGCGATCCGGCCGTATGCCAGCTCCTGTATCTGCACATCGGGGTCATGCCCGAACATGGCCAGCAATCCGGGCAAAGCCGGTCGAAACAGCAATCCGATCGCCCCGAAAATGATCGAGACATACACCACTTGCCAGGCGTACGCGCTGCACTCCCGGTGCTCGTTTCGGCCCAACGCCTGGGACGCGAACGTGCTCACCACCGTGGCCACGCCAAGCCCGAAGACAATGTAGGTCCACATGATGATCTGCGCGGGCAGGATCGCCGCCTGGGCCGCCGGATCGTCGAGCCAGGTAATCATGATGTAGTCGGCCACGTCCATCATCGCCCGGGCGCTCATGGTGATCACCACCGGGATCGACATCATGATGACATTGCGAGTTTCGGCGCGGCGCTGCTCTCGGTGGGAGAGGGTAGGTGCGGTGGAAGCGGGGTGGTTCATGGCCATCGAAACCGCCGCCGGACCACGGCGGACTTGGCTTTGTTCAACGCACTCATCATACGGAATTGGCGCCAAAAAGACAGCGATGCGGATAGTGGTGCGGTGGTGGGGTGACCGCAAATAGCGTCGGTCACAAGCGAGTTCAGTCCCGACAGGGACGCAACCTTTCTACAGCCCACGACGTGAGTCGTGGGGTAACGATCACCTCCTGAATGCTTGGCCCCGACACGGGGCGACACTAGACCTGCATCGCAGGGTGCCGCCCCGTGTCGGGGCTGAGCGACTTCACGAACGACTCTATCCCACGACTCACGTCGTGGGCTGGGAATCATGTTTCGCCGTTTCCGGCTAACACCAATATCTAACTGTTCAAAGTGGGTCGAGTGGAACTCACGAATCGAAGACGCCGGAACAAATAGTGTCGCCTCGTGATCAATTGGCTAAGCCGCAACAGAGATGGTTCGTCGATTCGACCCGTGTGCCGATGGGCGATGATGTCCTCCTCGAGTTCATTCCAGCGGCGAGTACCGGCCAGGCGGCGTTTTCGCTTGGGATCGCGGTTTTCCAGCAAACTCCGGACCTCGGCCTCGATCCGCTTGAGCTCAAACGCGATTCGCAGCGGATTTCGCTCCCGGTCCCAATTCGGTTCGGGTTTCGTTGCCCCCGTCGGCAAGGTGGGTTCGACGGGGCCGGGTATACCGGCCGCGTCTCCCATGTCGTCGCCGCGAATGGCTTCCTGAGCCGCGGCTCCCGTACCCAGCGGGGCCGAAGGAGCCGCGCCGGCGCCGGACTCGGAGGGAACATCGGTGACCATTTGCGGGCCGGACGGGGACTCAATCGACGCGGACTCTGCCCATTCGGCCTCGTCACCGCCGAACGGCTCGGCAAGTTCATGCGCCTGATCGAGATCGTCCCGCGAAGCCGGGTCCTCGGGGACGCCCGATGATTCGTCGATTCGGGTCATTTGGTTCGAGCTCTATGGCCTCTCCAGGGCCGTTTGCAGCGCCAACACGGCGTAGGCCGTAACCAGATGGGGGTTCCCCTCGTACCACCGATCGGCCTCGTTCACCCAACTGCCGTTTTCACGCTGGAGTGACAGCAGCTTGTCACATAGCTCCGCGCGCCACGGATGGGCCAAGCCTCGATCGTCAACCATCGCCGCCTCACCCCACGCCCGCATGGTCCGGGCGAACAGGTAGTAGTAGTAATACAATCCCTCGCGCGATTTTTCACCGGGCATGTTCGGATTGTGGTCCAGCGTATAGTGCCGGCGGATCCAATCGACCGCCTGACGAACCCGTACATCCTCGCGGTTGAGCTTCGCGTAGAGCATGCTCTTGAATCCCGCATAAGTCATCGAACCGTAGCTCCGAAGGCGCGGCTTGCCGTCGGTCACCTCCGTCCCGGCCTTGGACTCGCCACCGTTGGCGGGCGTATAGATAAAACCGCCGTCGTCGGCTCCTTCGGCAAACGGCTGATCGTTGCTCCGTCCCAGCATCTGACTCCGGGAGATGAACACCATCGCCTTTTCGTAGACCGGGTCGTCGGGGGGGAGGCCGCTCTGATGGAGCGCTTCCAGCATCATCTGGGTGTTGGAGAGGTCAGGCCGTTTGCCCCCACCGTACCCCTGACCGCCATACCACGGGCTGGATGCTTCATACCCCTCGCCGGCATCCCACTGAATCTCCTTGATGAAATCCTGGGCCTCCCGAATCGTTTTACGATGTGCGGAGTCGCCCGTTGCGGCTAGTGCCATGAGCGAGACACTGGTGTGATAGTTTCGCAGCCCCTCCGCTTCGTCGTAGATCCCGCCATCGGGATGGACATATTTAAGGATGAACTCCACACCACGTGCGCAATCGGGGTGTTTAGCGCCGTAGTTTTTGTCCTGAATCAGGCTTTGAAGGACCAGGGCGCTGACGCCGATGTGCGATTTCCCGAACGCCTCCCACCCGCCGTCGGGCTGCTGGGCCGATGCCAAATAGCCAAGGGCCTTGTTGACGGCGGCCTCGCTGCGCGTCCGGAGCTCCAGCGGCAGCGCCAATTCGGCGGCGGGCGCTTTCTCGATCTGCGCGGGCGATTCGGCGAACATCACCATGATCGGTAATGCGGTGAGCACGATCGATACGTTCATAGATCCCTTGATTCCGCGGAAAACTCGATTCACAGCTCGCCATTATACCGGAACATCGACCCATTCCGAAACCGCATGTGTGTGAAACGCCTGGACCGTACTCTCGCGCATCACGGGCACGCCGCGGCGCAAGGATAGACTGCTGCCTGAAAGGCTCTGACGATCTCCGTGATGTCGCTGAAGTTGACCACACGGTTCGGCCGGCAGTTGGAACTGGATTCGGTCACATCGGTTTGCTCCAGGGTCAACGTCGGCGAGAAGAAGCCACGGAAGGCGTCCACGTCGCGGGCGATATCAGTAAAGTTGGCCACGCCGTTACCATCGGTATCGCCGTAAACCAAGGTGGTGACCCGCACGGCCGCGGAACGCACCGCACCGCACTCGGTCATTACCAGATAGGTTGAGGACGGGCGGATCATCGTGCCGTCGCGGACCATGACCGTGCCCCACGTGGCGGCGGTCTTGGAGACCGCGCCCGCGACCAGCCGACCGGCCTGAGGATCGGCTGGGTTCACCGGGCTGTCGAAATCCACGTATCGACTCACGCAAGAAACCGAATCTAACAAGCAATCACCTTTCACCACCAAGGCCACCGAACCGGCGTTTGCGGGATTGGCGGTGATGCGCAGGTATCGCGACGTGGGGGTTACCGTTGGCGGTCGGCAGCCGCCGCAGGTGTCGTTGGCTTCATTGCAGCTCGCGGGTGTTGTACACGGGTTGCCGTCGGTCGGAGTGCAGAGTTCTTTCGGCGGGCAGCCGAACTCGGGGTCACAAATCCGCTGGTTGCAGAACATGCCTGTGGCACATGGGGCATCGTTTGGAGCGTTTACGCAAAAACCTGTGGGCAGCGTACACGTATCGGTCGTGCAGGCGAAACCATCGTTGCACTCCGCATTGTTCGCGCACTCGGTACAATCGCAAAATCCCGTCGCCGTGCGACAAAAGCCGCGCGAACAATCGGCGTGTGTTTCGCAGGGAACGGTGTTCAAGTCCGTGCCAACGCAGATGCCGTCAGGGTCGCAGTGATCGCCGACGGTGCAACCGTTACCGTCGCTGCACGCCCCCGGCGAGAGATCGCACTGGTTCGTCGAGGTGTTGCAGAACCCGTTAAAGCAGCCTTTGTCGGGACAATTGGGCGGCGTGCCGTCGGCGCATACTCCATCGTTGCAGGTTTCAAATCCGTTGCAAAACATAGAGTCGCTGCAATCGGAGATGTCGTCGCACTCGACACAACGATCGAGGATCGGGCTGCAGAACAACCCGGGCGGGCATTGAATCGGCGTACCTGCCTGGCATTGATCGGTGGCCGCGTTGCAGGTTTCCTCACCCGTGCAATCGAGCCCGTCGCTGCACTGGGAGTTGTTGTGTCCGTGGGTGCACTGGCCGAACGTGCAGAGATCGAGCGTGCAAAAAACGCCGTCGTTGCAATCGGCGGGGGTGCTGCAGAGGCCGCCGCCCAACGCCCGCACCGACATCGCGGCGAACGAACCAATCACGAACGCGAACGAACCAGCACCCCGTTTCATGGCCGACCCTCCAACCCGTTTTCGTTTTCACCCCATTGGCAGGACTTGCAGAACGTTAGTATACGCGAGAGCGTACGCTATGCCAAGATCATCTTTGATGCGGCGTCGCAGCGTCTCGCTCCGTGACCTGGTCTAGTTGAGGAGCTAAAGCGAGTCTTTATCGATCACTTGCTCGGAATGATACATATTGCGGCGGGTGGGCTGGAGCAGACCGGCGGTGTTGTAGGGCTCGAGCCGATCAGCGGCGAAGCGGGAAAAAGCCGCCGCGTCGGCTGGTTGGGCACAGCGACCCGCGGCGATGATCTCTCGGACGCGAGACGTGAATCCTTCGTCGTCGGCGAGAAGAAACTCATCGCCGAAACCTGTTCGTCCGGCGCGAATTCGGCGCTCGGCGTGGGTTACGGCCACGAAATACAGCATAGAGAGCGTGGTCATGACCGGGAAGCAATCGAACCGGCCGAAACAGGCCGCCGTGATCTCGTCGATCAAGTCCAATTCTCGCATCGTGGAGCGGCTGTAACTTGCTAGTCGATCGGCGCGATCGGGCGATGCCCAATTACCGGCGATGATTCGTGCCAGCCGTTCGATGCCGAAGAGCGAATGCGCGATTCCGGGACTGAGCCACGGATCGATGAAGGCTGTGCTATGGGGCAACGCGGCCCAGTCGGCTCCGACCGCGGGTCGCAGCTTTCGTTGCAATCGATCGGTCGTGGTCAGGGGACGGACGGGGCGGGCATCGGCGAACTGGCGCCGGATCGACGGATAACGGCTCATCAGGCCGGCCCATTCGTCTTCAGGCGTCAACCCTTCGTTCGACGGATAGCGGCGCGGATCAAGCGAGAAGCCGGCGCTGGTGATGCCGTTGTCAAAGCGCAGCACCCACATCCACCCGCCATCGATGATGTGATGCAACGCGGCCGAGTCGCACGGGAACGGGTGATCATTGATGAGGGCACCCAGTTCACGAAGAACATGCGACCACGGCCCGACGTTTTCGAAGTGGCTGAACAGCGCTCGCGACCACGTATGCAGCCCGGCGCTCTCGTCCGCCTGACCAACTATCTTCGCCAATACCCCCGATCCACCCGTAGCATCGACCAGGAATGACGCGTGAATGTGGATTTCTTCGCCCTCGCGGCTGGCTCCCAGGTGCCAATGGTTGTTATGTTCGATTCGCGTGACCTCGCATTGATCAATGTAGCGGACGCCGGCGCCCACGGCCTGCTCCACGATGAACGCGTCAACGTCGTGTCGAAACCAATGAGTGTCCCCTCGTTCCGCATCCGGATTGGCGGCGACGAGGAGTTCATTCTCGTGCAAGGGACTCGCCTGAAACGTGCTTCCCGGCTGATGGTGGAAGAAGCTGAATCCGCGTTTAGGGCCGCAGGCCACGCCCGGATAGGCGCGCTTCCACGGACCGTACTTGGTCAGCGGCTTCAACCACGAAAGGTCGTAGGTCTCAGACAACTGAGCGAGTTTGAGGTTGGCCAACGGTGTGGAAGATTCTCCGATCGCGAATCGGGGATGGCGTCCGCGTTCGATCAGAATCACATCCCGGCCCAGCTTGCGGGCGATGGCCGCCAGCAAACCGCCGCCAAAGCCCGCGCCCAAAATGGCGATTTCACATGATTCTCGCCTCACGATTGCCTTGGTCCCCCGCCGCTAGATGGGTGTGCACACTCGATTGGGATACGCAGCTCGATCGTTTGGCTCAGGTTCATTCGCCGCAAGCGTTCCACTCGAGCGGGCCCGCCCGGTATATTCTCGGCGAGTTTTTCAACGTCCCACAAGTCCGCGAACACTCTACCCAGGCCCAATGAAATACCATAATCAAGCACGTCTTCGAGTGACTCGAGTGTCGGCGGCATGAACTGGTGATGCTCAGCCAGGACTTCCATGGCCCCGTTTCCGGCGCGGGTGGGAATGATGGCACAACATTGAACGCCGATGTTGAACGCGAAGTCCAACGATCGCTTCGCCCAGAGAACGCCTTCCTCTTCGGTGAGAAACGGCGGTCGCAGGAGAATGAACGCCCGCACGGGCACGCCGCGTTTTCGCAGGGCATCCGTCGACCGTTCAAAATCGGCGAGCGTCATCCGTTTGTTGAGCCGGGCCAAAACTCCGGGATGGGCGGTCTCCAGCCCCATGGCCACTTCAAGCTCCCCATTCACCATCTCCTGAAAACCCCAACATCGGCGCCCGATCATGCGAGGATGGCTTTCGACGATTACCGTTCGAAACGCAGCGACCTCCTCGGCAATGTCAACGTAATCATCTTCGGGAATAGCATTTGGGTCGAAGAAATTGCCGCTGTTGTACAACTTCACGTGTTGGGCGGGCGGGAGTTGCTCCAACGCCCATCGGATTTGGGTGGGAATAGCGCCGGGCGCGACAGGATCATCCGTCGTGTTTTTCCACAGGTCGCACATCAGACAGCGAAAGGGGCATTCCCTGTTGGTCAGGAAGATGGTGGCCACATCGTCGATCCGGCCGTCAGCGGCGCGTTCCTTCTCGACCAGGAAGGCATACGGACGCGTCTGGTCAACCGGATTCTTGCGAGGCCGCTGAGCAAGTATCCATTGATCGGAAAAGTGAGTCGGAAGACTAGGCGTAGAGTGCATGGAACATGCTCCGATACGCCCTTGGATGCCTCGGGAAAAGATCGGAGTACATGTTATCTTCCATCGCCCCACGTTGGAACCGCCGCTTGTCGAAGATCGGCATGTCGATGCCGGCAATCGCCCGGACGCCACGCGACACCACAGCACCCTTGAGGGCATACAATCGATCATGTCGCCAATCGGTGAGCTCGACGAACGGAATGGCCTCCGCGATCGCGATGACCCGTGGAGCGGTATACGGACTGAGTGTGGAGAAGCCGCTCTCCGCGGCCGGGGCGTAACAGCGCACGTAACCGCGGCTCTGCCCGCCGGAGTAGGTGAGCGAGTGTTTGACGGTGTCGACGCCCCAACCCTCCTGATACAGCAGTCGGTTCGACAGGACACTGCGGATAGTTAATTCGGGGTTTTCCTCGATGGCATAGTCTTTGAGGTTTTCGTCACCGCCGTCGCCGTCGAGCAAATAGGTCCAATCGGGATACGCCCGTCGAATCCCCCGCAGCAACGCCCGATTGACCGCCGCCGCTTCAACGTCGAGTGCATGATAGTCCTCCATCACGGCAACGGTATCCTGTACGTTGATCTCGTTTGGCGAAACCTCGATCGGCTCAAGAAATAGCTCCAGATCGACGGCCTGGAGAAACTCGCGAGCCTGCCGGAGATCATCGCCCGATCCTTCGATGGCCAGAGTGAACGCCTTGAGCCGCCCAGGGTTCATGCCCAGCGAGCGCATCGCATGATAGGTCAACAGGAACACCGCTCCGCTGTCGATTCCGCCGGAGAAACACACTCCGATCGGCGATCGCTCGGGAATCATCCGCAACCATTTGGTAATTTCGTCGTACAGCGCCCTCACGTAGCGTTCGCCGATGGCTTGCACATCGGGCGCGAGCGGTTCATCCGGCGGCGTGAAAAACCTGCGGCACGTGGGGTTCGGATCGGGACACCCCACGAGTCGAAGCTCCAATAAATAATGAGCGGGAACCATTCGCGTGTACGACGGGTGGAATTGATCGCCGAGGCCCTCGCGGCCCAGCCATTGGTGAATCGCGTCGATCCGATCGCTCACCACCAGCGTCGGGCCGTCCTCGCGCTTGGCCAGGAAATAGCGCATGGGTCGGCTGATAGTCCTGGCCATGCGCACCGTAACGCCATCTCTGGCCACGATGGCGAAGTGCCCATCGATCGCCGCGATTTCCTCCGGATCGCCGCGTCCTAGTGCTTCTCGAGCCGCTTCCGGCGCGGTGCCGAAAAGGATGTTTTTTGTGGAATCAAGTAAGTCCACGACACGGTGGATCGGTTGCGCGGCGGCCATTGGCGTTTTCTCCTCAGCGCCATTCCCCAGAGTCGGCTGATTCGCCCCGCGTCAATCACGGACACGCGGGCACGGTATGAGGATACGCAAAGCCCTGGAATGCGGCCACATCCGCCGAAATGTCCGCGAAGCTGGCCACTCGGTTGACCGTGCTTGCTTGGCCCGGCCCGCCTGTGCCGACCAGATCGACGCGGGGGATGTCGGGCGCTCCGGGCGAGTTCGCGAACTTATCCACCACTTCGAAAATATCCGTGAAATTGGGCTGAGACCCGCCGCCGAATGCCCGAACTACGTCGCCCCACTTGCCCGTCGCCACCAGTAACGGAGCGGAGCAGTTCGTCCCGTTCACAACGCATATCCGTACGTTGTAGGTCGAGCCGGGTACGATCGCAGTTCCAAAATAGGTGGACGTACCCATTGCTCCACACTTGGGCATTGCTGGGAGTCGCCTCGCACAATAGCCGAGCGCCTCTTAACGCTGGGTGTGGGGGGTTGGGAATACTCACTTCGGGACCCGCCCACCAGATTTCACCGATGCGATTGGGAAACTGGGGCATCGAGACGATTTCGACCTGAATCGAGAGGGGGGCGATGTTCAAAGTCGGTGGGGTGATGGTGATGTACCGGTTTTTCACTCCACAGACTGCGGGCGGCGCGCAGTCGGCGTTGGTGCTGCATGGGAGACCTGAGTCGGAGCCTGACGTTTGACACGTATCATCGCCCACGAGCGGCGCCGGAACGTCGTTCGTGAGAACGATTCGCGCCGGCGGTCCCACGGAACCCACGTCAGTATAGCCCCACTGGTCAGCGACCACGCGAGTATACGTGAAATCACCCTGCTCAAGCGGAATACTCACCAACGCTTCGCCATCGGTCATTAATGTTTGAAAACGAAAGGTTGTAATGTGCAATCCGCCGCTGCCGTCGCCCAGCGGACCAACAATGGCCGGCTCCGCCTCCTGCTGTCCGCAGAATGCGTGACTGATGGCCTGATAGAACGCGTCGCCATCATTGTTGTTAAGGGGTCCACCCGGACAAGGCGCGTTCAGTCCATCCAGCCCGCAGTCCGCCGGAAAGCGCGACCAGCCCCAGCCGTAGGTCTGTGCGGGACAGCCCTCAAAGCAGGCGTCGGGTAACCCGCAGCTATCTCCGGAGCAATCCGCGTCGGTCTCGCAAAGTTCACCGAGGTTCGCGCCTCCCGAGCACACCTGACACGGATCTCGCTTACCGACCAATTGCAAACGAGACGCATCCCAATTCAGAATTACGTCGATTCCATACAGGGGTAAGGTGTAATCCGCGCTGTGATAGGCCCAGAGGTTCAGTTCGGCGACGCCGTCGGGAAAAACGACGACTGAGTTGGGCCGCCATTCGAGGTGGACACAAGAAGCCGGGAGACTGCAAATCGAACCCTCGCCCAGACAATCCGCCTCGGAAAGACATGATTCGGCGTGGTTCGGACCGCCGACACAATTTCCCGGACACGGCTGGGCAAAGGCGCGATCCGCGCCGTACAAGGACATCACAAGGACGGCAAACCATGCCGCGCGCTTTCCGGCGAAGATGTTGGGGGTTGTGTATCGCATATCTAATCCGGACACGCGGGCACGGTGTGCGGATACGGGGACCCCGAGAAGGCGGCCACATCCGCCGAAATATCGGCGAAGCTCGCCACTTGATTGACCAGGCTCGGTTGACCTGGATTACCCGGACCAACCAGATCGACGCGGGGCATGTCGGGCGCCGAAGGAGAATTCGTGAACTTAGCCACGATCTCGAAAATATCCGTGAAATTGGGCTGGGCTCCGCCGCCGAATGCTCGAACCACGTCACCCCACTTCCCCGTGCCGACCAACAAAGGCGTTGAGCAGTTTGCGCCGTTCGCGACGCATACCCGCACGTTATAAGCTGAGCCGGGAACAATCGCCGTTCCATACAGGTGGATGTATCCGTCCGTCCACACTTGCGCATTGCTGGGCGTCGGTTCGCACAGCAGCTGAGCCCCGCGCAACGGGGCGTTCGGCGGGTTGGGGATGCTGACTTCGGGTCCAGCCCACCAGATTTCCCCGACTCGCGAAGGAAACTGGGGCATGGAAACGATCTCAACCTGAATCGTGATCGGGATATCGAACGTCGCCGGTGGATCGATGGTGATGTATCGGCTCTTTAAGCCGCAAACGGCGGGCGACGTGCAGTCGGCGTTCGTGCTACACGGGATGCCGGTGTCGGCATTTGTTGTTTGACAGGTGTCGTCTCCAACACCCGGCGGCGTGAAGCCATCGAGCGTGGTGATCGACGGATTGTCCAGGCCCACGTTCCATTGCTGGAAGATAAAAAAGAACGTGGGGTCGCCATAGAAGAAGCTGAGTTGGTTCACGTCCGTGATCACGTCGTTCCAGTCCGGGCTGGGCGGACTGTTCTCGCCGAACGGAATCGTGCCCCAACCGGCGGGCAGCGATGTCTCCTGCGAAGGAATCACGAAGTGATACGACAGCCACCCCTGGCCAGGGAGGGGAATGTTGACGGGGCCGATGAAATACGCCGCCCAATCGTCTGAAAAATCGATCGGCGTGTCGTTGTCGCTGATCAACAGGATCGACAATGGGCGGCCTTCAGCTGAGAAGTCCACCGAGTGGGTGATCAGATCGATGCCGATGGCGGTGACGCCCGCGGTGCGGTAGTCGCCGACGAAGGGGGAGGATACACCCCGCGTCGTCCGCGGCTGCGGCGCGAAGGTGTCGACCAGCGGGTCGTGCAGATAAGCACCCGGGTTTCCGCCTTCAGATTCAATGATTTCGTTGCCGGTGCCGTAGATCCACTCACCCGCGTTACTTCCGCCGGTGAACGGTTCGACAAACGTCGCGGCCCGCGCCGCGACCGAAAGCAACATCCCGCTCACCGACGCAGCAAGAGTTCTCCTTTGATTCATGGCATGACCTCCCAGAGGCTCGGACACAGATGGGCTTCTTGCACGTACACCCCGCACACGACCCTCTGCGGGACCAAGGACGCATTATACGCAAACAACAGCCGATTGCGCAACCGATTCCGAGGCGCGCGGCTTCAGCCCGCGCGATGCGCCAGCAAGAAAGAGCATCATAGCGATCCTTGTCAATATTGCTCCCCATTATTCAATCAGTTACTCTGTAGCCATGCCGCGCATCGACGCCCGCATCAAAAAACGTGCCGCCGAGTCCATCGGTTCTCGCCTCAAGCGGCTCCGCGCCGAAAAGAGCATGACCCAGGCCCAGCTCGCCGCCGCCGCTGGCGTCAACCAAGGCTACATCTCCGCCATCGAGCGAAACCTGGCCAAGCCGCGCCCGCGAACTCTTGATGCCCTCGCCGTCGCCCTCAACAAGCCACAAGGCTTGCTCATCGGCGGCGGGGGCGAACACGACACCCCGCAGCCGTTGGAAACGCGCGACCTGCCACTCTTTGGCACCATCCCCGCCGGCCCGCCCGCCGACTCCCAGGAACAACTCGAGATGTTTCCCGTCCTTCGCCATCAATGGGCCCCCGATCATTATTGCCTCCGGCTGTCGCTGGACAGCATGGAGCCCACGCTAAAGCCCGGGGACATCATCCTCGTCCACTACCGCCCGGACGTCGAACCGGAACTCATCCAGGGCCGGATATGCGCCTGTCTGATCGATGGCCGCCCAACGCTCAAGCGCGTCAGCGTCGAGCGCCAGAACCGCCGTCGCGTTGTGATTCTCCGCGGCGACAATCCCAAAGTCGCCCCGATCCTTATTGACGACACGTATGATTTCTCCATCCAGGGAATCGTCATCCGCCTGGTCTGCCGGGATTTGTAATACCTACCACGACTACTGAAAGGAAATCTCTTGCGCTCCGCACATTCCAATCCTCCGCGCCGTGACCATCAACCCCAATCGACGACGCACTTCACGGTCAAACTCTTTCATGAAAACGGCCTTTCGATCGTCCTCCTGGCCATGTTCTTTTTTTCATTGCTCGGTCAGGTCATCACCGGTCATCGCGTCCACAACAACGAAGCTCTGGAACACGGCCGGTCGCCGATCGGTTTTCGCCAATATGTTTCCACCGGCCATTGCCTTGAAGCGGTGTTCGAGAATTGGGAGAGCGAATTCCTTCAGATGACCATCTTCGTTGTACTGACCGTCAAACTGCGTTAGAAAGGTTCGTCCGAGTCGAAGAAGCTCGATGGCCATAACGATTGCGACGAAGACCCTCGGGCCCACGCCCGCGATCCCGGCGTCCCTTGGCCCGTTCGACGCGGTGGCTGGGTCTTGAAGGTGTACGAGTACTCACTCTCCATTGCCTTTTTTGTCTTGTTCGGGCTCTCGATGTGGTTGCATGCGGCCGGCGGCCTGCGCAACGTGAACGAGGAAAACATCCGGCATGGCGGTCCGCCATGACGCTGGCCGATTACATCGCGTCCTCGCGGTTCTGGTTTCGAGTCCTTCCAGAATTGGCAAGCGAATTCTTGTCCGTGTAGGCGATTGTCGTTTTCTCGATTTTTCTCCGTCAAAGAGGTTCCTCGCAGTCCAAAGCCGTCGCCGCCCCTCACTCTCGTACCGGCGCCGAGTAGCAATACAGCATCTGGTTGCTAATGATCGCTGTTTGCGGTACACTGGAGAGCCGCGTGGGTCCAAGAGCGGATTCGCGGATGATGCACCGATGACGGTTCCAGTTAAAGGAGCACCGAATGTTTACCCTGACCGAGGCCGCCGGGGCTCGCTTGGCGGAGAAGCTGACGGAGAAGAACGCGGGTGGAAATGTTTCCCTGAGATTCGCCCGCCAAACGGAGCCACGGGGTTGGAAGCTGCGGCTTGACAAGCCGTCTCCCGCCGACACCGCCCTCTCCCACGATGGCCGGGTCGTGCTGGTGTTTGATGAGCAGTCATCGCACCTCCTCAGAAACAAGGTGCTCGATACCCGCGAGACCGATGAGGGCCCGCGGCTGCAGTTGCGCGGCGCGTGATCGACGGTGCGCAATTCGAAGCACGCGGCGCCAACCCACCAGTGTCTTACTACCATCCGATGATGTCGCTGCCGGCGACCTAGGGTCAGTTCGTCAACCGGCATGCAATCGACAATTCCGACATTTTGTCTACTTTTTTCTTGTCTCGCGTCGCCGATGATTCCTACACTCAGGTGCGTTTTCTCACGGGTGCGAAACGGTTGGGGGACTACTCTTCCAGGGGGGATACCCAATGCAGCGCCAATATCGTTTTTGCACTTGCGTCATTTCTCTGGGATTCTTGACCAAAACTCTGGCGGCCCAAACAACCTGGTACGTCGACGCCGACGCCAGCGGACCCACCCACGACGGAACTTCCTGGTGTTCGGCCTTTGAATGTCTCAACGATGCCCTCGCCGTGGGTGCCAACGGTGACACCATACTCGTTGCCGATGGTCTCTATTTTCCCGATTGTGGTCCCAACGTGCCGCCCTTCGGATTCGGTCTCCCCGACGGCGTCACGATCCTTGGAGGTCACGCGGGCTGCGGGGCGGGCAACCCGAACGAGCGCGATCCTGAAACTTTCAGTTCCATTCTGAGCAGCGACCTCAACCAGGATGACGACGATCCGGTCATCGCTCCGACGGACTGCTGCAACGCCCATGCAACGCCCGGTTGTGACGACGCCGCTTGTCAGAGTGCGGTGTGCGATGTTTACAGCTTCTGCTGCGATTTCACGCAGCCCTGGGACGAGTTCTGCGCCTACCTCGCCCGCATCGAGTGTTCCGCCTGTCCAGACTTCTTCGGCGACAACTCATCGGGATTGGGAGCCGGGAGTCTCGCTCAGGGCGTGGTCCTGGACGGGTTCGTTTTCAGGCCGTGCTCGACGACCGCCATTAACTCGCGCGTCACGTTTCGCTCTTGTTCATTTGAGCGTAGCCGCGTCTATCTTAGCGGTACGGAAGCTGATTTCATTTCATCCCAGTTTGTCGAGAGCCACCTATATGCAATTCGCTCTTTGGAAGCGTCACCTGCCGCTACGGTTAGGCTGAGGATCAGCGATTGCCTTTTTACTCGTCACGGCACGGCAATTTACAGCAGATCTTCGAGCGTGATCGTCTCGCGCAGTGTCTTTTATCGAAATGGCAGAAAAGAGCTTGCCGGAGACGACGGCGGGCCGGCGATCTCCGCGGTCTTACACTCACATTTGCACGTCGACAACAGCCTCTTCTTGGACAATGCCGCTGATTCCTTCGGCGGCGGCGCCGCGGTTTCGGGCTTCGACTTGACCCTCCGATTGGCGAATAGCTTGTTTGTGAACAATCGAACAGCCGAAAACGGCGGAGCACTTTGGATGGGGGGAGGCAGCGCCTTCATCAATAACTGCACTTTCTTTGGGAATTCCGCTGGCGAAAGAGGTGGAGCCCTCGCAACCGCGGGGGGTTTCGCTGCGCCGATCGCCCTGTTCAATTCCATTCTGTGGAACAACAATGACTCCTTTGGGTCCGGTGAGTTTTCCCAATTCTATCATAGCAGCTCGTTTAGCAATGAACCTCCTCGTTACACCTGTATCCAAGGCTGGACCGGCATTTTGGGCGGCGTCGGCAATCATGGCCTCGACCCGATGTTCATCGACCCCGACGGCGGCGACGACGTGATCGGCACGCTCGATGATAATCTTCGCCTCCTGTCCGGATCGCCTTGTGTCGACGCGGCTTCCAATGCGTTGATCAGCGCGGACGAGACAGATTTGGATAACGACGGCGACACGGGTGAACCAATCCCCTTCGACCTGGCCGAAAATCCACGCCAATTCAACGACCCTGGCACGCCCGACACGGGGGAGGGCACGCCGCCGATTGTGGACATGGGGGCCTACGAAGTGGTCACCGATTGCAACGGCAATGGTCGGTATGACGGTTTCGACATTCTGGAAGGCACCAGCGTCGACTGTCCTCCAAACGGCGTCCCCGACGAGTGCGAAGACCTGCTGCGCGACTGTAACCAAAACGACATCGACGACCTTTGCGAGACTGACGCCGACGCCGATGGCCGCATCGACGATTGCGACTCGTGCCCGAACGACCCCCTCAACGACATCGACGGCGACAATCTGTGCGCCAACTTCGACAACTGCCCGTCCGACTTCAATCCTGATCAGGCCGACGGCGATAACGACGGCATCGGCGACGCTTGCCGTGGCCCGATCCCAACCGTCTCAAGTTGGGGCCTGATTCTGTTGACCCTTCTGCTCCTCATCGGTGCCAAACTTCGGTTCTCGCGCCACGTTTACTCACAGTGGTGCTCGTAACTCGACCAATACGATTTGCGACTACGGGCACGACGCCGCGGTAAAGTGATATGGGAACCCCCGAAATGCGAGCACATCGGCTGCGATATCCGAGAAATTCGCCACTTGGTCCGGGGTGTTGTTGGACTGGCCGGGTGCTGCGCCGACCCGCATCAAATCCGCCCGAGGCATATCCGGCGCGGACGGTAGTTCGCTGAACTTGCTGACCAACGAGGAAATGTCTCCGAAGTTGGGTTGCGACGATCCGCCGAAGGGACGGATGAGGTCTCCCCATTTCGCGGTGGCCACCAACAAGGGGTCGGAGCAAGGCGTTCCGCCCGCGGCGCATATCCGCACGTGATACTCCGAACCGGGGACGATGGCCGCGCCGAAAAGATGCACGTAATCGTCGGCCCAGACTTGTGCATGAGTTGGACTCGCCTCACACAGCAGCGGAGCCCCGTTCAGCGGCGCGTTCGGGGCATTGGGAATACTCATTTGCGAGCCCGCCCACCAGATTTCCCCGACGCGGGCCGGAAATTGCGGCATGGATACGATTTCGACCATGATTGAGACCGGGTCGACCGTGACCGGTGGGACGATCGTGATGTAGCGGTTCTTCAGGCCGCACACGGCGGGAGGCGTACAGTCGGCACTGGTGCTACAAGGTATCCCGGTATCACTGCCTATCGTCTGACACGTATCATCGCCCACGTCGGCCGGCGCAAGCCCCGCGCACTCGCACGCATTATCGACGCAGAACGCGCCCGCCGTCTCCCCGCCGTTGGTGCAATCATCGGTGGTCGCGCACGTCTCGCCGTTGACTTGCGTGCCCTGGCATGACGTGGAGACGCCGTCGCATTCGTCGCTGTAGGTGCACGGGTCGCGGTCATCACAGGGGGCGCCCGCGCCGGCCGGATTGTGCACCGGAACACCGATCGACGCTCCGTCATCAGCGTTGCATGAATCAACGGTACAATCCCGGTGATCCGTTCGCGGCGCCAACGCCCCAGTGGCCGGGTTGCAGCAGTTGGGTCCGCCCGGGGCGTAACCAGCGATCGGCGTGATGACACATGAGCAGTTGTTACAATCCTCTGTCGTGCAGGCGCCCAAAGAATCCACACAATCCTGATCGACAACGCATTCGCAACATGTTGGACCGCCGTTTTCCGGGCAGGGGATCCCTTCCCGCCAACTCGCGGGGGATGGACAGCTTCCCTCAGGGACGTCTTCCGTGCACGACGCAGACGGCCCAGTCGTACAGCACGACCCCAACGGCACCAGAATCGTCGCCGGGCGTACCACGCCGATGGGTATGTTTGTGCCATTGCCGTCTTGGAAAAACGTGCTGTCTCCCGGATCCTGCGGACCGATATCCGCCGCGCCGACAAAACCCGCCGTAACCTCCAAAACCAGTGTCATCGCGTAATGAACTCCTCCGTCATCCGCGATCGGCGGGGTCACGAACGTGAAACCGCCGCAGATCAGGTAGGGTGTGCCGCAAGCCTCCCCGTTGAGATTCAACGCAGTCGGCTGCCCCTGATTGGTCTGTTGCATAAAGGCCACGTAGCACTCACCCGGCGTATCCAATCCGCAGTCGGCACCGTCACCGGGTCCGATGCCGGCGGCGTGGCAGTCAGCGGCGACGCCACAGGCCTGGCTCGGCTTCACGATGCCCGCCGGAAAGGCGCCTTCCGGGCCATCATATTGGGCCTGCCACGCCCCCATGGTACCGGCGCAGGCCCAGTTACTGATCCGCAACTCGAGCCAGACCCGCTGCGCGGCCCCGCCCGGCAACGAAATGGTGTTGCCGTTGATGCTCGCCCCGGCCGGATAAGAACCGCCGCCGGGATACGGGTTGACCGGCACCGTATCGAACGTGATGCAATCTCCCGCCGCGGTGCCTTCGTCGATCGCGGAGCGCAGTTGCGTATCCGAACCAGCCAGGACCCGAAGTGAGTCCGACCGTCCAGCGTCCCTGCCGCGGGCGGTCGCGCCGTCGCGCGGAGCCGCGTTGACGCTCAGACCAACCGCAAGAACCCCAAGCGTTAGCAGGCACAAGCCAGTTCGCGTTGACATGACGGGCCTCCTAGAAAGCGTCGACCCCTTATTTCGCCCTCCAGAATATCAGAAGCGACTTCCCCGTAGCAAGCGAAATCGAGAATCCGACGATTTCAAGCTCGGGCCTGGTTATTCTGGAGCTGTCTTGTTCATGGCTTGAGGCATGGTCGATGAAAGCGTGCGGCGCCCGTTGAAACGTCCCCGAACTAGCGGGCAACGGCGACGTTTTCAGTACCGCGCCCGTCAGGAAGCGGGCTATGGCGACACACTCTCGTCGAGCCCAAACGCGCCCACGATGTTCCCCTGCGGTCTCATTTTTGTTCCAAAACGGTTCAAAAAAGCGCGCTTTTTTGATCAAAATCGATCGGTTTTTGATGGCTTCTGATCGATTTCCGATCGTTTTTTGATCATTTTTCATCCATTTTTGCGCGCTCTAAGGTCGCCGTTCCTGCCCCTCGAATCATGCCGCGCGCCTCGTCCGCCGTCTCTCATAACTACCTACCTGACAATGCGTTGAGAGCATGATGAAAAATAATATTGACAAACAATATCTATAGCGCATAATGTTAGGTATCCGTTCGGTGTGGGCGCGGGCGGGGGGGCGGAAAGGGAACTCATGATCTGCGGAAACGAACAGCTACTCGAACCAATCAACCATGCCGCATCGGAGCGAGTGATGTCATTCGCCGGAGCGGACCGCGCGGCATCGGTCGCGGAAACGGATCGGACCGTGTCGCTGACGTGCGAACTCGGCCAAACCGCTGGGGCGGTGTCGGCCCGAACTTCCGCCGTGGCCACGACCTTCGGGCTCGCGCCAAAAGAGGCGGCGCTTACCATTGCCGATGGGGCGACGATCACAATCGGACCGGGCCGGATCATCCTGATCGCCGGACCTTCCGGCAGCGGCAAGAGCACGGTGCTGGCTCGAATCGCGTCTGAGTTCGCGGCCGCCGTTTGGGTGCAATCGATCCGCTTTCCGCCACACGACGCGTTGATCGACGCGGTCGCGCCCGAGGCCCAAACGCCGGAAGCCTTGGCCACTCTGACCGCGTGCGGCCTCGGCGACGCTCACACCTGGCTGCGGCCGTTTGATGTGCTTTCCGAAGGGGAGAAGTTCCGGGCGCGTCTGGCCAAGGCCGTCGCCGCCGCAACAGTCCGGCAGGCCGCGGCGCCGCTGATCTGTGACGAATTCGCGTCGTTGCTTCATCGGCGGTCGGCGAAGGCCGTGGCTTACAACGTCGGCAAGCTCATCCGCCGACGTGGGCTTTGTTTGGTGGCGGCGACGGCCCACGAGGACATCTTGGACGATCTGCGGCCGGACACGCTGGTGGCGCTGGACGCGCGAGGGCGATGCGTGGTGTCAGAGCGTGACACTACGCCGAGCCGGGCAATCAGCTTTAAGCGGCGCTTGCAGATCGTCCCCGGGTGCAAGCGGGACTACGAGCGCTTCGCCAAGATGCATTATCGCGCCGCCGATGAGCTGGGCTTCGTGGACAAGGTTTTCTTGCTTTGCGAGCCGCGCGATGCCGAGCCATTAGGCATCGTGGTCTATGCCCATCCGCCGCTGGAGTTGGCCCTTCGCAATCAAGCGACTGACGGCCGGTTCTCCAAGAACCCGCACGCCCTCAACAAGGTGGTGCGAATTCTGCGGCGACTGGTGGTGCACCCCGACGTACGCGGCTGCGGCCTGGGGCACTATCTCGTCCGGCGGACGATGCCACTGGTTGGCACGGAATTCGTGGAATGTTTGTCCGCGATGGGCGAGTTCAATCCGGTGTTCGAAAAGGCCGGGATGCGCCGCGTCGGCCGGTATGAGCTGTCACCACGGCAGCGGCAATCCATCGATGCCCTGCGGCGATTGGGTGTCGATCCGAACGGGCCGGATTTCGTGCTCGATGCCTGTCGCCGGCCAGGGGTGCGGGCGATCGTGGCCGCGGCGGTGAGGGACTGGTACGCGGCCACGACCGGCGGCGGGGCGAAGCGCGTGGAGCATCAGTCGCCGGAGCGTCTCGCCCATTTGTTCCGGGCAATCGTCACTTCGCGACCGGTGTATTACCTGTGGCAGCGGGGCGGGCATCGAAAACGAGGAGCGCGATGATTGGATTCGCGAGCGCCGATTCAGGAGCCATCGAATGCCGATCGACAAGGCAATTCAGATGATTGAACGGACGCATCCATACGTTGCTCCGCGCTGGCGCCGGCGTTGGCGAAAGCTCATCCTAAGTCGCCGGGCCGTCTCATCGCCGTACCGATCGCCTCGCGACCATGATCCCGAGTTGGTACGTCATCGTGATTGGCGTGCGAGTTGATAGGTGGGCCAGCACAATACTCTCGCGCTTATAGACCCCCCGCACTTCCGGCATGGCCACGCGAGCATGGGCCATGCCACCCAATAGCGCGCACTTCGATAGAAGCTTAAGGCGACGGTGGCGCGAGCGGCGTGGCGGTTGGGGCGGGTGCGGGTGTCATGATGGGTGGCGGGACGGCTGGCCGGGTTGGTACGGTCATTCGTGCGCGGCATTGGGTGGCCGTGATCAAGAGCGTGGCGGCGAGGGCAAGAACCGCGGCGGCGATCCACGTCGTGCGGCTTCCGGACATGCCGTCGGCTGGTGGGGCGATACCGGATGCGGAATGGGAATCGATATTTGCCTGTCGCAGGGCGGTACGAAGCTGTTCCAACTGAGGGGTGAGGACCACGCGGGGGGCTTGGGCGGCGCGGCCATCGCCGCGCGGAAAGACGCCCGCGTCGGGATAGGCACCGGCCGCATGGACCGCGACGGCCACACCGGCGGCGTGTGCGGCGACGGGTTCTCCCAATTCGGAGAGTGGTTTGGGATCCGGTGCGCCTTTCGGGCGCTCGAAGGTGAGCCACGCCCCGCACTGTCCACATGTAGTGCCAGATGTTGACACCTGAGCGTGGCAATGCCAGCAGCGTTGGAAGAAGCGACACAGGCCGGGAGTTTCGACGGCGTAGCGCCACTGGTAATCCGTCCCCGGGCCGCGGACGATCGAGGTGCTCGTGATGAGCCCGCGTTGCACCTGGCGGATCACGCGGTCGAGGTTGACGCCGGGGAAGGGTCGGACGTGCTCCAGGACGTACCACGGGCCGGCGTGGGCCCGCATTTTTTCCAGCATATCGGCGCTGAGGTTCTGCCCACAGTGTTCGCAGAGAACAGTCACGCCCCGCTCAACGAGCTGTCCGCAGGTGACGCAGGGGACAGATTGGCCATGCCACGCTTGGACCGCCAGGGGGCTAAGGGGGCCAAATCCACGGCGGGCGGCCAGTTCAAGAGGGTGATTGCCGCGGGGGGGGGCGGTCGACGGCGAGGGCGCGGGGTCAACGAGGTAGTTCTCGGTTGCGTCGGCCGGCGGTTCCACGGTTCGAGACTCCTTCATGCTAATTGTATTTCTCGGAAAAAGTCGGGACAAGCGTTGATTCGCACGAAACGTCGAAACGTGGCAAAGTCAGAACGTCGAAATCAGGGGAATCAAAACGTTCAATGCGCCGGCGTGGCGGGGGATGGCGTTCGGCTGCTTGAAGAGGTCGCTAATCTCACCTACACTTGCTGATTCTGCCGATGGAATGAGGGGTTTTCGCGTTGATTCGTTCGTAATCGGCATGGTTTGATCATGAATGCGCAGCGAATATGGACGCAAGAAAGGGCACATTGACCGGTCCGGCGGAGGGATGGCGTCCCAGGGAAAAAGCGGGGCGATACGACTTCGCGGCCATCGAGGCCAAGTGGCAGGCGTACTGGGAAAAAAACCGCACGTTCCGTACGCTCAACCCCGGCGAACCGGGTGCGGACGCGTCCAAGCCCAAGTTCT
>Ga0137429_1000232_pt1 | contig 27552 bp, 24 predicted proteins | sample EasRivERMZT736_2_FD_102304 | JGI IMG/M metagenome (GOLD analysis project Ga0137429, IMG submission 102304) | Soil microbial communities from meander-bound floodplain in the East River, Colorado, USA - East River MetaG ERMZT736_2 | ecosystem: Environmental > Terrestrial > Soil > Floodplain ...
ATCCTAAACCTTTGCTGCACTCACAGTTCAGTTTGGTGCCGGTGGTCGGACTCGAACCGACACGGCTTTTTAAGGCCCCAGGATTTTAAGTCCTGTGCGTCTGCCATTTCGCCACACCGGCAATATCTAATAATCATGTATTTACCGAAAAGCCGCGCAAACTGCGTCCGGATACTTACTCCAAGGTCTCCGACTCTCGCAAGCGGCGGATTCGTGGCATGTGGCTGCGCAACGGTCGATACTTTGGCAATGTGACCGTCACCGACGACCTGGGCAAGAAAACGTCTCGTATGGTTCCCATGAACGGCGCCGCGCTGGATGGGGCCAGGGACGATTACCGTCGGCTCCTGGTCGAGCGCGAGGATGATCGTTTGCGCCCTCTGGGACTTACTCCCACAGTGCGTGACTATGTTTCCGTTTACACGCAACAATTGGCAGTATCAGCCAAACGCGCGTCCACCGTCCAGAAGGAAACCGCTTATTTGGATCACTGGAAGGAGAAAATCGGCCACGTGCGCCTGAACAAAGTTCGGCCGCACCATCTCAATAAGGTGCTGACCGACCTCGCCGGGCAGGATTACTCCGCGCGTTCAGTGAACCTTTTCCTTATTGCCATTCGTGGGCTCCTTAAGGCGGCTCTTCGCGATGGGCACATCAAACTGCCGCTACCATTTGAAGGCCTGGGCTGGCAGCGCGTAGATCAGAAAACAAGGACGCTTTATTCGCCGGACGAAATTGACCAGATCTGCATTGCTGCGATCGCCGCAAGCAAGAACGGACTTCAGTTCAACGACTACATTCGATTTCTCCATTACTCCGGCGCGCGACGCTCCGAGGCATTGCGAGTGCGCTGGAAGGATGTGGATTTTGAACGTGGCCATGTGACAATCGGTGCGGAAGGGGATGCGAAAAACCGCGAAGCACGCTACGTAGATCTCAATCCCAAGCTCGAAACGCACTTGAAGGATATGCACAGCCGGCGTCAGCCTGATTCGCAACGGCTGTTTCCCAGCCCGCAAACGGGGTGATCACGACATACCCCTGCGGACCTTTATGGAAACCCAGCGTCTTGCTCGTAATGCCACTGGCTCCCCGGCAATCAGTGTCGGTGACCGGTGTCAGCCCGAATTGGTTGCGGTCCGGAGGTTCGTTTGAGATGTCGGCATTCATCCCTCGACATTCTGGCGCTGGGAAAAAAGGGGATGGATCGGTCTGCTATCACTTACAGAATCTCTCAGGGGCTAAGGTGTTTGCGGCGTGCCCAGTCGGTAAAAACGATTCGTGGCCGGATTTGGATCGACAACCGTCTCCACGCGATTGGTGGGACGAGCGACGATGTCCACCAACTTCAGCCAGGAGCCCTGGAGGTTATCCTTATACGAAAGGTGGTAAGTCCGATTTGAGAGCGCCTGAAATTCCATAGTGGTGGGACTGCCAAGCATCAGCCGATCGATGGCGAGGTGACTCAGTTGATTCGTGGGATCGGTGCCCGCGATGTATTCCTTCTCATTGGTCATCCCATCGAGATCGGAATCGTCGGCGGCGTCCAGGGCGTTGGTGGAACTGAACCCGTAAGCGCCTTCCCACGAATCCGGAATACCGTCGTGGTCGGCATCAGCCAGAACGGTGATCGTGATGGAAGAATGGGTCACGCCCGGATTGTTGAGCGCCAGGTTCTTGACCACGCACCGATACGAGAGCGTCGTCGGCAAATCTGGCGCCGTAAACGTAAAGAAGGACGTGCGACTATCCAGCACGTAGGCATTCGTGAACAGAGGGGCCGTCAGTCGGCGCCATTCGTAGGTGAACGGCGCCGGATTGCCCGTGACCGCAACGCTCAGAGTCACAAGGCCGCCTGCCACCACTGACTGGCTCAACGGGGGCTGAACGATGACGGGATTGATGAGCACGAACAGATTGGCCGGCGGGCTGGTGCTCGAACCCGAAATGTCGGTCACCACTGCGGTGTAGGCCCCTTCGTCGGGCAGTTGCACATTGGTGATGGCAACCCAGTTATTGGTCGCGCCGGCAATGGGGACACCGTTCTTTCGCCATTGATAGGTGAGTTCTCCGGTGCCGTAAGCGTCCACCGTGAAGGTCACATTCGTGGCGGTGGCCTCATTGGTGCCGGCTCGGACGCCGATGATGCCAGGCGTGACCGCGGTGATGGTGAGCGGGGCCGCGCCCACCCAGTTGGCCGGGTCATCTCCATAGGCGTGAAGATCGCGGCGTTGAAGCGATGCGCCGCCGCCATCGGCAGCCGGCGGCCATGGAGCCACGTCCTTGTAATCGACGCTGTCCACAACGATGTAGGGCACACCATTGGTTTCGGGCGCGTCGGGCCGCTGCAGTTCCACCTCGTCGCTGGAATTGTCCAGCTTGTTCGCATAAGGCCCAAAGACAGCCGTAGCGGAGAACACGCCATATTTGCCGCGAAAGGCTGAGAGCTTGGCAGTGTTCGTTGGATTAAAGCTCACCACGACCAACGATTGGCCAGGGCCAAGCATCACGTTAGTCGGGAAATTAAAGTCAGGTCCGCCGCGCAACCGCCACGTGTTCGTCGGGACCATGGGATCGAAGAGCGAGACGGTGTTGCCGGAGATGTTCCGGATTTCGATGTATTCTTCGTCCGCGTTGTCCAGGCCACCCGGCAGGTCGGGAGGATGATACATAATCTGCCGCAACACCAGCGGCCCCACACGCGGACCGGAATTTGTCGCGCCGAGCGTCTCTGAAATTTGCAGCGCGAAACGATCGTCCCCGGTGCTGATGACATGCCGGCCAAAACAAACACCCGTCGGCGCCGCCCCAAAGCTGAAGCCATGGCTATAGCCGGTGAGATTCGTGTTCGCGCCGCCCGATAGCACGTAAATTTCTTCGCCCTGGGAACTGAGAGAGAAACTGCTGTTTGTTCCGGGAGTCAGGTTGAACTGCTCTTCCGTAAACACGATGTATCCGTTCGCCGGCAAAATCGTGTCATTGGGAATCCGAAATTTCCCTGGCACGGCTGAATCATCTGTCAGGAACCAGCCGCCGATGTTGATATCGCCCGCCGTCGGGTTATGCAGTTCGATGGCATCGACCGCCGGCGGGTCCGAATGCGTGAGCACTTCGTTAATCACGACACCGGGGACCAGTGGCGCGGGATCATCTGCCCCCGGCGAGCCACCGGGGTGGGTGCTCGCGCGCCAGCTTGAGGGGTTGCCGGGATTTTCATTGGCATTGGGCGTTTTCGTCACGAGCGAGAATCCATACCCATCCGGCGTCAGCGGCCAACGTCCACTGTCTTTATAGTCCACTGAGAGCACCTTCGTGCCTATGGAATGGGTGAGGGTGAGTTGTTCGCCACCGTTGTCGAGGCGCCCGGTGTAGATACCGTCAACGGCGAGACCGGGGTATTTGGCGCCCAGTGCGGTGCTGTTCCGGCCCAGGACGAAGAATTGTCCAGGCGCAAGCCGGGTGCGGTTGGTGAAGCCAAACGTAATTCCTTCGCTGAAAAAGATGCCGCTGAAATCGAGAGTGTTCGTGCCGGCGTTCTTGAGTTCCAAAAACTCAACGTCATCGCTCGAGAATGCGCCGAAGGGAGGCGGATGGTACATGATTTCCGTGACGATAAGGCCGCTGAAGTTTTGTATTGTATAAAAGGTCGCTTCCGTGATGGCGCTCCAGATGACGCCATTGAGCACGCGCGCCCGCACCACGGTCGGGAAGTTGATCACGATCGGTGTGTTCGCTGTGTAGGCAACCGCCCGCGGAGAGACGCCACCGCCGCGCAACCGGGGATCGCTGCCATCGAGAGTGTAGTAAAGCGTCCCTGTGCCATTGTTATTCATCAGGAAAAGACTGAAGCCATTCGAAACAACTCCTCCATACGAGCTGAAGGTTGGCGCGGTGACGTTCGGGAACAGGCCGTCGCCTCGGAGTTGATTGAGCAACACCGCGGTGCGACCGGCCAGAAATCCGTTGTAAACGTTTTGCAAGGCGCTCAGCCACGTGGCCCGTGTGTAGGGCGTGGATACTTTCGCATCACCCCAGCGAGCCGACTCACCCACAAGGGCGCGCTGAATCTGGTTGCTGCGGGCCAAATAGAGCGACCGTGCCCCCGCCACCGATAATGCGCCGTTGTTAAAGCATGCCTTCTGCGCCCGATCCGCCACGCGGATGCGAAACTCGGCATTGGCCTGAAGCCGCTGCCAAAGATACTGCGGATTGCTTTTGGCAAAGCTGCTGCCCTGCGCCGGATCGCCCGCCGGATAGGGCCCGGTGCGGTCCGCGTTCACATCCAACAAGGTATGCTCGGCGTCGTGCTGAAAGAAGCGGAACCCGCCGCGCAGACCGTCGCGATTGCGGATGCCGTACCAGTTGTTGGGCGAGGTATTGCCCAGGAAGTTCGAGATGGGCGCATCCAGATTGCCGCCGTAGAGAGTAATCAGCATGTAATCGATCAAGTTATCGACATCGAGCAGATCCTCGTAGGCGAGGTTGCGTGTGCCGTCCACGTTCAGGCCCTGCACCCGGAAATAATCCACGTCATTCGCGAAGCCGTTCGTGCCAATCTGCCACAAGCGAAACCAGGCGGCTGTATCGCCGTCCGTGGCCTCGATGTTATAGCCGTTGTCCGGATCGATCTTGATCGTGTCGTAATCCTCCGCGCGCCCGCCCATAGTAGGATTCGCCAAAAGCCGCTTCCGGCCGTTCCTCGGTATTGAACAGGCCCCAGTACATTCCATTGATGTAAAGATGATACCAATCGCCGCGGGTGGCGTTGCCGCTCATGGCCATCTGCTGATCGCGCGCCATTTGATCGCGCAGGCAGATCATGCTGGAATCGCCTCCGAAGCTCCACGAATAGTTCTGCATGGTGCGCAGGTCGAACTTGTCGAAACTTCTCGCTCCGGTCGCGCCGAAGACAGGGTAGTTCAACTTCGACGCGCCATACTCCTGACGGAAGAAAAAGCGGAAGGCATGCTTTGGGTTGGATGGGTCACGGCTAAACCCGCCTCGGATGCGGATGCCACAGTTGATTTGAAACCCCTCCCTGTCGTCCGGGTAAATCAGTTCCAAAGAACAAGGCCGTTCCCAGGTAATCTCGTCACTCCTCGGATTGGCGTAAATGCCATTCGTAGAACTGAACAGATCATTCAGATACATCACGATCGAGAACGTCGGGATGGATTTGAGGTCGTCCTTGATCGTCCCGCTGTAGAGCGAGTTGGTTACCACCTCAGGGTCCATGCCGTAATCCACCACGTTGGCGCCCCAACTTGAAGGCCAGCCCGGAGGCGCCGCGCCATTGGCCGCCTGCGTGATCACATCGTTCAGGAACAGGTATGTGTGCGAGTCCACGTCCGAGGGCAGCAGCGGAGAGAGAAAAGCCGCCGCGCGAATGACCGCCGTGGCGTTTACTTGAATCGGGCTGGAATAAATCAGACCCGTCGCCGCCGTCGGCGCGGTGCCATCGCGAGTGTAACGGATGGTAACCCCGGGTGTGGCGCAGGTAATGACCAGCGAGAAGGCGTTCGTGTAAAACCCGCGGTCGTGGCTGAATTTGGTGTCCGCCACCACACCGCTGATGCTGCTGATCCCGTTGCTGGCTCCGGGTGTCGGCGTTTGAAAATAACGCAGTTGATCCGTGCGATCGTAACCGTAGGAATAATCGCGCCGCTGCTGCGGATAAGGATTGAAGGAGGAGACGAGCTCCCGCGGCGCCTCCGCATTGTAAAGGCCGATGAATTCGCCTTCCGGATCCAGTTTGAAATTCGTGTGCAGCCTGCTCCCTGGCGTGGTCGGCTTGCGATCCTTCTCCGAACAAAAGACAATCAGATAACCGCGCGCCGGGAGTGCGATGGAGGGGAAGACCCATTTATCCTCCTCATTTTCGTCATCGGTCAGAGACCAACCGGCCAGACTGACCGTGTTCGAACTCAAATTGTGCAATTCAATCCAATCCTGCGGCTCATTATCTTCATCGCGCAGGCCATTGACGTTGGCTGCCATCAATTCGTTGATGCGGACGTCTGAAACGACCGCGTTGGGATCAAGGATGTAACTCCAACTCCCGCCAGGGAAGGCATTGGGCGACGTGGCGAAGTCGCGGATGTTATGCCCGGACGCCCACTGGACCTGCACCGGGCCAGGCGCCGGCTGGGCGAATTGAAAAATATAACGACTCGTGGTCGCGGGCGTCACGCTCGCGGCCGGATTGCCATTGATAAGCAGATCGGTCGCATCGACGCCCAGGACGCCTTCTGTGAACTGGATTTCGATTTGTGTCAGGCTCCGAATCGTGACGCCTGGATAGGGAATCTGATAGTCGATCGCCGGCGGCGTGTTATCGACCAAACTGTATTGCCATGTCGAACCGGGAGAGTTCGTGTTGAACGGATTGGGTGGAATCCCAAAATCCGTAATGCCATGCCCGCTTGCCCAGGAAATCTGGACCGTGCCGTAGGCAGGCTGTGGAAAGGCAAACGTAAACGTGTCGTTTCCTCCGCTCACATTGGTGGCAGGGGCGCCATTGATGCGCAAGTCCGAGGCGTTCACCCCGGCGACAGGCTCGCTGAAGACAACCGTGATTTGGGTCAAGGCATTGATGGTTCCCGGAGCCGGAGCCTTGCTGGCAATGGTCGGTGGTATCAGATCCGGAGCGATTGTGCCCAGGGAAAGATTGATTCCAAAGTCACTGCTCCCGATGCCGAAGTTGAAGGCCTGGACCGCGACAGTATTGGTCCCGATCACGAGCATGCTGATATTCGTGCGGTCCACGGTCGTGTATAGCGCGGGCTCGGTCACAGCTGCGCTGGCGCTGCCGGTGCGCGGGATTTCTGTGCCCGGCATGTTATACGGATAGAGCACGGCGCCGTTGATCCACATGATGAAGCCGTCATCGCAAAGATAGCCAAGTTTGAGGCCAGAAATGTCTGCCAGGTTCGTGAGGACAAACGTGCGCCGCATGAAGATGCAAGTATAGCTGTTGAACATATCCGTCAGGCGGGTGCCCCCAGATAAGGTCGAACTGTCACCGGTATTGTCGTACCAGAATGGCGCGGGCGCGGATGTCCAGGCGCTATCGTTGAAATCACCTCGCCGCCACGCTGTGGTATCGGGCGTGGAAGCGTCGGCCAAGCCCTTGAAGTATTTCCAGGTGGCGTTGGTGTTGAACAGGAGTGCCCCCTGAATGGGCGCGGCAACTGATACCAGCAGCGCCACGCTCGCGATTAACCGTATCATAGCATGATTGTCCCAAGCGCAGCCGACGAACCGCCAGGCATAGATCGTCACGACACCAGTGACACCATGCGGGAGTGTCCCAACATACGCGGATTGAGTCCGAGGAATGTGCCAGAGCTAAGTCTCCGGCGCAAGAACGCAATCGCCGCCTAGCTTTTGCGGGTAAGTCTCACCCCACTGGCCGGCAGGAAAGCCGGCGCTACGACGTAACGCCGACATTCCTGTCGGCACGTTCAGAGCTTTCCGGCACCCATCCAGTGCGGGCACTGTCAAGATGCGCCCTCGATTGCAATCGTTGCAAAACGTCCTGCCGCTATGATTGTCATGTTTTCGCGATTGACGATTTCGGCTGTAAGTTTAGCCTTCGAAAAGAGAAAACCTATGAGCCCTCAGTCGATTAACCAGTCCTGTTCCCGTCGTGAATTCATCCGGAAGGCAGGCCAGGCAGGAGTCGCCGCGTCTTCGGCCCTGGTCTGGGCGGGCATGCCCGCGCTTTCACGTGCCGCCCAGAAGAAAGAAAAGATGATTTATCCGAAGGGCAAGGCCGAGCATTGCATCTTCGTCTGGCTGGGTGGCGGGGCGGCGCACATCGATACGTGGGACCCCAAGCGCAAAGGCGACGGCAAAAAGATTCCCGGCTCGGCTTATGACGCCATCGACACGGCTATTCCTGGCGTGCAGGTCTGCGAACATCTGCATCGGTGTGCGAAGGTCCTCGACCGCTTCATTCTGCTGCGGACCGTAAACCACAATGTCATCGACGAACATGCGGCGGCGACCAATCGCTTGCACACCGGCCGCCCGACCAGCGGCACCGTCGTTTATCCATCGGTTGGCTCCATTGTTTCGCACCAACGTGGCAGCGCTGCCGAGGGAATTCCCGCTTATGTGGTGATGGGTTATCCCAATGTGACGCGTGGGCCAGGCTTTCTCGGCGCGAAGTATGGCTACGTTTACCTGACCGACACGGAGGCGGGTCCGAGCGGCCTGACTCGTCCGCCCGAAATCACGCCGGCTCGGCAGGCCGACCGTGAAGCCTTGCTGGCGAAGATGCGGGAGGGATACCTGAACCGCCACAAAGGGGACAAGTCCATTTCCGACTATGATGGAGCCATCGGCGAAAGTTTTCGTCTGGCCAAAGGCGAATTCATCCATGCCTTTCAATTGGGGGCCGAACCCGCCGCCCTGCGCGAGTCCTACGGTGGGGAATTCGGCCAGCGCTGTCTGCTGGCTCGCCGGCTGGTCCAAACTGGCGTCCGCTTCCTCGAAGTCTCCTTCAACCTGAACTTCATCAACGGCACCGGCTGGGACACACACAATGAAGGACAGAAGAACCAGCATTTGCTGATCGACGAACTGGATCGCGCCCTCTCAACGCTGGTGGTCGATCTGGAGAAGCACCGGTTGCTCGATAAGACGTTAATCGTGGTAGCGACGGAGTTCGGGCGGCCGCCTGAATTTGATAATGGCGGTGGACGCGGGCATTATTCGAAGGCCTTCAGCATTGTGCTGGCCGGTGGCGGGCTCAGGACCGGGCACGCGGTGGGTGTGACGGACGAGCTTGGGAAGAAGATCCTCGACGCTCCCGTCTCTGTGCCGGACCTTCACGCCACCATTCACTGTGCGTTGGGTATCGATCCGGAGAAATTTCTCCATGACGACGATCGACCGGTGCCCATCACCGATATGGGGCAGCCCGTGCGGCGGATTTTTTCCTAGGCGCTCACGGCCACACGCGCGCCATGCAGATCTATCCTGACCTGAAAGGCAAAGTCGTGCTTGTGACTGGCGGGGCTAATGGCATCGGCGCAGCCATGGTCCGCGCGTTCTGCGAACAATCAGCGCGCGTTTATTTCTGCGACGTGGATGTGAAGGCGGGCCGTCTGTTGGAAGGGGCCTCCGGGAGTGGCAGCCATTTTTCCAAAGTTGACTTGCGCCGAGAGCGCCAGGTTTGCCGTTGGATACGCGACATAGGCGCCCGCGGGAGGAAAATCCATGTGCTCGTGAACAACGCGGCCGCGGACCCGCGCATCCCGCTTCACAAAACGACGGTGGCACAGTGGGACGATCTGTTTGCCCGAAACCTGCGCGCCTGTTTCCTGACCAGCCGTGAGGCGACCAAATGGATGTCACACGGGGCGTCGATAATTAATCTCTCGTCGATCACCTTCTATAACTCCCCGGCGAAGATGGCGGCCTACGTGGCCACGAAAGGGGGCGTGCTCGGTTTTACACGTTCGCTGGCCCGCGAACTGGGTCCGCGAAGGATTCGAGTCAACGCTCTGTCTCCCGGATGGATTATGACCGAGCGCCAGCTCCGGCAATACGTCACGCCCGCGATCCGACGGCTGATTAAAAGTTCCCAAAGCATCCCGGATTTGATCCAGCCCGAGGAGATCGCCCGTGTGGCGCTTTTCCTCGCCAGCGATTCCAGCGCTGCCATCACGGGACAGGAAATCCTGGTGGACCGGGGCTGGGAGCATTCGTGAAGACAGGGGAGCGCGGGCCTGCGACCCGCAGCCGCTTTGAATCTGTCGTCATGACGCTGTCGTAACCGAAACTCATTTTTGAGACATGCTTTAATCCTTGAGTAACTTGCAGGTGGTCCCTTCCTGTGCAGCCTCGATCTCCAGCGCGCTTCCCTTCGCCGCCGCGAGCTTCCTGGCCTGCTCGACCATCTGCGAGATCTTTTCATCATCATGTTCGGGGTCGTGATGAAACAGAAACAGACGCTTGACCTGCGCTTGCAAGGCCAGCTCCACGACGTCATCCACGGAGCCATGTCCCCAGCCGATGTGAGTTTTGTATTCCTCGGTATCGTATTGCGTGTCGATCACCAGCATGTCGGCGCTGCGGGCAAACTCCGCCATCTTCTGATCCTCTTCGCGGGCAAACTCGGTCTCCACCTCTTTGTGGAAGAATTCCGTGTTGCGTCTCGCATGCACGCGGCGGAACGGCTCATTGTCGGGCATGTACACAATCGACCCCTGGCGCGTATTCAAGCGATAACCGACACACACCCCCGGATGGTTCATGAACTTGGCCTGCACGTTCACTTTGCCAATGGGGAATTCCATCTCCTTCACTTCTTCGATGGTAATGTTGCTGGGAAGTTCCTTCAGGCCAATCGGGAAATACGGTCCTTCCATCTGGCTGGAGAGGATTCCGGCCAGGCCGGCGCGAGCGCCTTCGTAACCGAGAATGCGGATGTGATTCTTAGGGTCATACGCAGGCATGAAAAACGGAAAACCCTGAATATGGTCCCAATGCGTGTGCGTGATCAGGATCGTCAGGCTCAGGGGGCGATCTTTGAACTCGGAGGCCAGCTTCAATCCGAGCGGGCGGATGCCGGTGCCGGAGTCCAAAATAATTATCTCCCCATCTGCTCGCACTTCGAGGCAAGAGGTGTTGCCACCGTAACGAACGGTGTCCGGCCCGGGAGTTGGAATGGAGCCCCGAACGCCCCAAAACGTGCACAGTGTCATTGGCCGGCAGGATAGTAAGGGGCGATGGGAAAAGATAAATCTCAAAATGAAGTTTCAGCAAACGTTCCAACTCCGCCAGGCGAGGCGTCCGTGCCCGAGCCACGGCGCGTGTGGCGAGGTGCGCCCGGCAGCCCCGAAGGGGCACACGCCAATAGCCCGGCGTTTCAACGCCGGGCGCTGATATGCAACTTATGAGTCCCGAAAAGGGACGGCTGACAAAGGGCAGAGTGGGCTTGCCTCCGCCCACTCCATTTCGACCGTCCCTTCGGGACTTGGTCCTTTGCCGTGCGTTTCCCAGCGTTAAATTAAAACGCCGTTTTAACGCCTGGGTTGTTTTCAAATGTCGTTCCAGGACATTTGGCGAGCTGCACTCCTGCGCGCGTCTCCCGTCTTTGGGGCTGACAGCTCTTGGCCCAGGCATTACGATGCCGGCGTGAAAACCTGGCACAACGTCTCGAAGCCTCTTTCAACCCTGCCACCGCCAAACAGGCCGCGCCTGCCTCGCCGTAGGTTTCTGAAGACCGCTGCGGCCATGGCCGTGGCTTCAACCTTGCCCAATTGGTTTTTGGAAGAATCGCGGGCGCGGGCTGCCACCACGAAACCACTTTCGCCAAACGACCAGCCTGCCATGGCCCTGGTCGGCTGCGGCGGCATGGGGCGCGGCGATGCGAAAAGCGCGTCACGCTTCGGCCGTATTGTCGCGTTGTGCGACGTGGACGATGGGCAGCTCGCCCAGGCCAAAAAGCAATGGCCGGATGCCGCCACGTTCAAGGATTTTCGGAAGGTGATGGAACGCGACGACATTCACGCGGTCATCTGCGGCACGGTGGACCATTGGCACACGTTGGTGTCGATAGCCGCGATGCGCGCGGGCAAAGATGTGTATTGCGAGAAGCCCCTCACGCTCACCATCGATGAAGGCAAGCATCTGGTGCGGGTGGCGCGTGAAAGCAAACGCGTTTTGCAGACGGGCAGCCAGCAGCGGAGCAACAAGAGTTTCCGCCTCGCCTGCGAGCTGGTTCGCAATGGACGCATCGGCAAGCTGAAGCATGTTTCCGTGTTTCTGCCGGCCGGGCGCCGGGAAGGTCCGTTCAAGCCCTCAGCCGTCCCGGACGGATTCGATTGGGACATGTGGCTGGGCCAGACGCCACAGGTGGACTACGTCAAGGAGCGCACGCACGTGACCTTCCGCTATTGGTGGGAATACTCCGGCGGGACGATGACCGACTGGGGCGCGCACCACAACGACATCGCGCTCTGGGGTCTGGGCCTCGAGCGCAGCGGTCCGGTGGAGATCGAAGGCAAGCCACTCGTCGAAATGATTCCTGGCGGCTTCACTGCCGCGAGCGAATACGAGGTGGGCTATACCTACGCCAATGGCGTGACGCATTCCTGCCGAAGCACTCCTGCCAACGCCTGGAACGGCGCGGTCGTGAACAAGGAAGGCCAGCAGCATGGAGTGAAATTCGAAGGAGCCGACGGCTGGATCTGGGTCACGCGCGGCAACATCCAGGCCAGCAATCCGGATCTGCTCACCGAACCATTGCCCGCCGGCGCGGTGCGGCTCTACGCCAGCGAGGATCACATGGGGAATTTCCTCGACTGCGTTCGCTCACGGAAGCAGCCCATCTGCGAGGCTGAAATCGGTCATCGTTCGGTCTCGGTCTGCCATCTGGGTGTCATTGCCATCCGACTCGGGCGAAAGCTCAAATGGGATCCGGCTAAAGAACAATTCCTCAGCGACCGGGAAGCGGACAGTTACATCGCTCGCGAAATGCGCAAGCCCTGGAGCTATGCCGCGGTTTAGAGCGTTGCCAGGAGTCATTTTCGATTGGCGACCTATTGGACATGCTGCGGGTCGCAGACCCGCGCTCCCGGAGCGCGCCTCTGCGAGGCGCAGCAGCCTTGGGTCTTGGTTTGGGCGGAAATTATTTTTGGCAATCGCTATAGCCGTCTTCACTCCGTGGCGTTGGCTACTCCAATGAATGCAGAAGTTTTAGCATTGCGTCCACGATTTTCGGGGCAGCTTCGACCTCCAAATAGCTGGAACGCGCTCGCCACGTTTCATAGCCGCCCAATTTGTGATGCGCCACCGTCGGCAGATAACCGTTGTAGCCGTTGGCGAGTGAGATGCTAAAGGATGGCTTGAAGGGGCTCCTTCGCTTCAACTCCAGGCCGATCTCGACAAACACTTCGCATGGAATGGCAGCGATGCCCAGGTCGCCGATGCGAATGGCTTGCAGAATGAGCGGCACTTGCGCGGGATACTCCTTCAGGAGGACGGTTTCTCGGGCGTAGATTTCTTCCAACGTTCGCATCGCCGGGCCTTTGGCTTTAGCAATGATTTGTCTGGCCCGTTCGACTTCCTCGCCATCAGGCCGGCGCACACCCAATCTGATTTCAGTCTGCCGGGCGTCCAACGCCACCCACTCGCGATATTGGATTTGTTGGCAAACGCGATGGATCTCTTTGGCTACCGCGTCCGCCACGATCCGGATTTGCCCGAACGGCGGCTGTTTCGTTTGTCCGCCACGGACGTTGATGTTGTTGATATCGCCGCTGGCGCCGTTCGACATCATGGCCACGAAAGCCGGCTCTTGCCGGTCCGCGCCCAACAACTGTTGCAGCCGATCCGCAAACGCTCCAAAATAGTCCGAGGAGATCGTGCCTGAGCCTACCCCGCCGCAATAGTGCAAGGAATAATTTGCGAGCAGTGCGATGGGGCGGCCATCGGGGCTTTGTATGGCAATGAAGGAGACCTCCAGATCGGTAGGTCCAGCGGGTTCGATAAGATCCGGGTTGCCCACTCCTGGGTTCATCTTAACGAGGTCATTCGTTCGGCCAAAGGGATCGGGCAGAATGGTGCCCGGCCTCATTTTCCAGCGACGATTGAAAACCTGATCCGGAACGTTGCCCACCGCCCATCCAATACGTGCCGGAGCCAGATGGTTGATAGCCCGTCGCACACCATCGGCAATCCGCCCGGCCAGAAATTTTTGATAAGCCGCGTCGGGATCACTTTGGAAAATCCCTGTGGCGGCAGGGGCCGAGTGAGTATGCGTCGCGGACATGAGCATGTGATCCAAAGGCAGTCCGGTATGCTCGTGCGCCAGCTTTTTGGCTTCATCGAAAACCTCCCGTGGCACCATGCAACTATCCACAACGACCAGAGCCAGCCGTGTTTGACCATCATCGAGCACCAGGCAGCGGGCGTGGAGTTCGTCGTGAATGTTGGTGGCTTTGTGGTCGTGCATATTGCCATTGATGGACAGGCCCAGCCACGGGGAAAGGTTGCTGGTGGCAGCACCGGCCCGGAATTGTTTCGGGCGCCGTTCCGTCGGTTGCGCCAGAAGCGGCGCTGCCACGCACAAGGCAAGAAGAAAGAAAACTTTCTTGCCGCTCGGCCAGGATTTCATCTCGCCATTGAGCATCTTCTTCGTTGCCGGTGCAACCTCGTTTCATCACGGCTTTGCCATGCGCGAACAATCCCGCGACGAAACTCATACTAACCGGGGCCGCGTGACGGTGCCACGGCGAGTGGCTGAAGCAGATTTTTGAAAAGGTCCTCACTCGCCCGGTTTGTCCAGTGTGTTCCGCACCGCTCTTGCGCTCCGGCCCATTCGACACGACAGTCCAGTAGAACACGTCAGCGAAATAGAAAGAGAGCACCAACATGAGCATTGCATTTCAGCATTCCAGAAAATCGCGAGCGGCGGGCAGTCCCGTCGCCTTCAAGGACGACAGCACCGGGTTCACCGGTTGGCGGCTGGCCATCGAAACGGGCCGCGCCGTTCCCACCCCGGCGGTGAGCGACGAGCGCCTGTTTGTGGGCGGCGGCTTTGGCAGCTATGATTTTTATGGCTTCGACGCCCGCACTGGCGGGTCGGCCTGGCACGTCCATACTCATGACGACGGTCCGACCGCCGCTGTGCTGTCTGAGGGTTTTGTGGTGTTCAACACCGAGAGTTGCACGCTGGAGGTAGTCGAGGCTGCCAACGGCAGAGTCGTTTGGGAGAAATGGCTCGGCGATCCCCTGCTGGCCCAACCCGCTGTCATGAATGGCCGCATCTTCATGGTTTATCCCAAGCACGGGCAACATTGGCTTGGCGCTTTCTCGCTGCGGGAAGGCCAGCCCCTTTGGGAAACGCGGCTTGATCATGACGTGATCACCGCGCCCGTCGTGGCCGAGGGCAAGGTGTATCTTTCCACGTTTGATGGCACGGTGTGGGCCATCGACCCGAACACGGGTCGCGTGGACTGGAACCAGCAACTCCAGGCCACTTCCGCGCCGTGGGTTTATCAGGGTGAGGTGTTTGTGGCCCATCGAGAGGACGCGCCGCGCGGCGCTCGTCAGGCTGGGGATCCTGGCCGGACGCGGTCTTCGGAAGCGATGGCGGCTGACCCTGTGATGCCACGCGAACGAATCAGCCGTCACGATTCTGGCAGCGGCTTGAGGAAGTCCAGTTCCTCGGTTAAAGACGCGGCTTATCTCTCCGCCGCCTACGGCGAGGCGCGCCGACAGGCTTATCACGCCATGGACAGCTCCGTCGGCTTTGCCAGCGCGCCAGGCAGCGCCAAGCTTCACGCAGCCGAAAAGCTTGTTGGCGAACATCTGGTCAGCCGCGCCTGGCGTTTCCAGGGTTCGCGCCCGGTCGTGGTGAATGGCATTCTCTACGACACGACCGGCGATTGTCTTGAAGCCAGCGATGCGCGCACAGGCGAAGTGCTCTGGTCCTGGCACGAAGCTGCCGAAGTTGCAGGCGAACGCCGCCTTACCCCACCCGCAGTGGCCAATGGCCGCGTGTGGGCTGGCACCTGGGACGGGCGCATTATCAGTTGGGATGCCATGACAGGCGACGTGCGCTGGGCGGTTAACGTCGGCGCCCCTTGCCATTGGCAACCTGTGGTCAGCGACGGCTGGGTGTTTGCTGGACTGGAGGACGGCACAGTCCTGGGTTTCGCCACAGGCGATCCGCTGGACACCGATTGGCCGATGTGGGGTGGTGGTTGTGGTCATAATGGCAAGCCTGTCCCGGAGGGGAAGACATCCGACCACACACCCGACTCTCGGGCGCCGTGGCAGGACGAGAAGACGGGGACCTTCGAGGACCGGGAACCCGCCATCGTGCTTTGACATCTTTTTTTAGGTCCGCCTGGCTGCGCGGGGACAATGTCCCGGGAGGGCGAGGCTCCTGACGAGCCCTGTTTTGCAGTCGATGCGTTGCCCGAACCCGAACAAAAAAAGAACGAGTCATCGGAAATTATGGGTGTTGCCCAAATCATCTGCTGGTTATTTTTTGCTCCACCATGGCTCGCGAGGACGCTCGCCCTCCCCTGAGGGCGGAAATGTCGCGCGGCAATCTGTTACGGCGCCGCCAAAGGTGGCTTCGCGTTCCAGGCGGCAGACCTGAAAAGAAAGCGGCTAGCGTAATGGTCTTTGTGTGGTCCCTTGGGGATTACGCCAGCCGCCACTCACTGCAACCTGGATAAACGATCCAGGGCTTAAATAGTGACGCCGCCATCAGAGGACTCAAGCCTGTTGAGTTACGCAAAACTACTCCCAAGCTTAGCGTCCGGAGCGAAGGCATTCGATGGCAACCGCGACGCGAGGTGCGGGGTTCGCTGCAAGCGGACGGTTAAGACATGGCGGGGCATGACGGGGCATGACGGTGTCGGATGCGATTCAGGAGTTGTGGCCAGGTTCGATAATGCATGAGTCTCCGTCACTTTCGCCGCTTTGCTCCCAACCGCGTTCTCACCTCGTTCGGGACTGCGTAATTTTCGAAGAACTCCTCGTAATGCGAAAGCTTCATTGCTTCACGTTGGATGACGACGAAGTAAACCCGTTCAGCAGCATCTTCGAGCAGTTCAGACCTGCGCCTGATTTGCTCGTTGTCCCGAGTCGACGAAGCAACAGCCTGATCGAAGGCTTTCAGCGCCTCAAGGGAATCGACCATTTTTCTGCATGCCGCGAAATAGGCTGCAGCTGTCTCTTGCAGGATTTCGACCGCCAGCGGGTTATCCGGATCAAAGGCCATCATGCAGTGAAAGAAATAGGACGTCGCAACGGGCCGGATGCGATGCGACCCGATATGAACGCAACAATGGCAATGACTGCGGCAGTGAGAAGGATGAGTAGCCTACGCATGGCATCAGGCTGCGCCTAGACGGCGCTCTCATCTACAAGCCGGCAGCCAGTCTTCAGGAAATGGTTTAGCTCTTTTTCCCAAGCCTGCATGAAGCTCTGATAGTAACCAGCCGTGAATTTGGCCACGAATTCATCCCCGGCGGAACCGATGCTGGTGTGGCTGTAAGTAATATCCGCAAAGCATTCATGACCGTGTTCAGAAAGTTGAATGCTCAACCGACAAGCTGTTACGCCCGGCAGAATCTTCAACATTTCAACAAACCATCTTTCCGGCTCGTAACGTGTGATATACCAAATTGCCGTTCCGAGTTTGTCCGGCGTGATGAAGATGCCATCGCGCTCGGCAACACCGGAGGAACTGATAATAAGCTCCGGCAACCATCCGTTCGCCCATTCCGTTTCTCGTACCGGGCACAAAAGCGGAAAGACTTTAGCGGGCGCGGCATGTAAGCTTTGCCTGTAGGTATGTGTGGCTCGATTTGGTTTGGTGATGCGCATAGCCGCCATATTCAACGCCCCAAGCTCAGCGATGGCGGCCAGGAGGCGCGGCGATTGCAACAGGAGCGGGATGCCGGTCGCCGCAGAGCATGTCCGCGACTTCCCGCCGGAAGTGAAGCGCAGCCACGCCCTTCAACAAAGCGACGCCTCCTGCCGCTTCGCTTCCGGTTAGCTACATTCCTTTTTTTGTTAGGCGGCGTGGTCATACACTCTCCACTCGCCCTCTCGCCAGACCAAAAGGGAGCGTGTAAGCAACTGCTGTCTTTCCGAGTGAGTGCGCTCGATGATGTCTCGCAGGCCGCTCAATCCCTCTGGCGATTGACTGCCGGTAAAAAACACAACGTCTCGGGCTGGTGCGGCAACCACAACGTCGCCTGATACCCACGTGCGATTCGAGTCCCAGAAGAACGACACCAGAAGAAATGCGGCCTCGTGGCCCTGTCCTCCGGCCACCATGTAAACCGGCGGAGAAACCGGTGGAATCGGCTTCAAGGTGAGATGAGGAACGCGGGCTCGCAGATTTTCGAGTGCGATGCCTCTGAGACTGGCTGGCTGAATATCCAAACGGTCGCAATCGGCGCGGCTGACGAACTGCCAAAGATGTGGAATATCGAAAGCGTAGCAGACCAGCAAGTCGCCGATAAGCGGCTCGACGATGGGCTGACCCTCGAGCGGAATCTGAACGGGTGATCCTGCGCCTGGAACCGTGGTGCGTAAGACAGGCAGGATGCTCGAAGCATCCCTCTTCGGCCGCTCCTTGGTTTTGAATAGACTCTGGAACCACGACATACGTGCGAACGCTGCCTAGACAGCATGGCTGGCAATGAAAGCAAGAAAGGTGTCTGCTCTCCGAAAACGTCGATTGCGTCCGGACGTGTGTCGGGAGGCCCAACCACAAGATTGCTCAGTAATGAACTCAAACAATGAAAGGAAACCAGACGCCATGAAAACCTACATACTCCGCCCCCATAATTCTGTCGAGCCGCAAAAGGCCCAGTGCCTCCAAACACCCCAGCGGCAGCACTCGCGCGTCCGGGATCCACGACCCAGTTGTTTAGGGAGCACTCGTCATCCTCCTCTCTTCTTCGGGAGGAGAGGGCTGGGCAGAGGAGGTGTTGCCGTGAATTTGAAACAGTGGGCCATTCCGATGCGTTCATGGACGCGCCCAGGCGCCGCCGACCTGGACATAAACAGCCGAGTTGTCTGGGCCGAACGCCACGTCCATGCCCATGTGAATCCCATATTTCCGGGCGATTTCGTAACGGAAGCCGACGCCGCCTGTCGCAACCGTTTGCGTGCTTTCGAAGCGATCGAACTCATTCCATGCCGCGCCGCCGCCAACGAAGCCCACGAGGCTGAAGCGTTTCCAGAATTGCCAGCGCAGTTCGGCCTCGATCTGCGCAATCTCTTCGCCCTGATCATACCGCCGGCAAGACCATTCCGTTTTCATGTTTAGCTTTCCGATTAGCAATGTCAGGAGAGCTTGCCCATGGACTGATTTAGCGATGACCGTTTTGATTGGCCGGGAGGTCCAACAAAACAGCTGTCAGACGTTCCGACCGTATTTGACATCAAGAATCATTATCAATTCCCTCCCTCTTTCCCAGGAACCTTTGGTCCCTCCGTGCTTCCTATCCACAGGACAGTACGGGACACAATTTCAACCAAAGGCAACGTTATGTTCGCACTTGATAGCAGGGCCACGGTGCTGCTTGTCGCAGCACTCACATTGAGCCTCAACACCTTCAACGCCTCGGCCGCCAAGGGCAGCGGCAGCGCCCCCCGCAACTTCCGGGTCGCCGCCAAAACTGCCTACACCGTCACTCTGGCGTGGGATGCACCCACATCCAGTTCTGGTGATTTCAATTACCACCTCTGGGGCGCTTACCACGTGGGCCCCACCGTCATCCTGCCCAAGACGGCCACCAGCCACACCTTTACCGGGCTGTTTCCGGGGAATTACTACACCTTCGGCATCTACACCAAGACTGCTTCCGGGAACGCCTCCGCCCAAGCCACCCTCGGCAACATCCTCCTCCCGCGCGACACTACACCGCCGACCACCGGCCCGGTCGTCTCCATCAATGAAGTCGGCTCCACCTACGCCAAGCTCTCCTGGATACCCGCGCAGGATGATGGCCCGCACCTCTCCACGCAAATCTATTTGAACGGCGCCTTCTACTCTGGCGTCGGCCGCGGCTTTACAAACATCACGCTTCGTTTCCTCCACCCGGGCACCACTTACAGTCTTACTGCCCGCGCCATCGATTTCGGCAATAACCCCGGCCCATTCAGCGATCCCATCGCCCTCACCACCCCGCCGCCCAACCCCAACGACACGACCCCGCCGACCACACCCGCCAACCTGAGTGCGTACACCTTCGGCGACGGCAGCACCGAGACCCAGGTGAATTGGACCCAATCCACTGACGACTTCGACGCGCAATCCAACATCCGCTACGACGTTTACTTCAACGGCGTCTTTAGCGACGTCCTCTTCGGCTCGGGCGGGCCCAGCATCAACTACGGCGAATTCGGCGAGAACATTATCGAGGTCTTCGCCATCGACACGGCCGGCAACGTCTCTGAACCCGCCGTCACGACGCTGTTTATTCCCTAAGGCCTGGTTTAGCGCCTGTTATTTTGGCGCGTCGTTACACGACGAAGAAAACTCCTGGGATTGCGCCTCGTGGGTCCGCCCACCCCGGCGCAGCTTGGAGTTCAAAGCCAGAAAAGTGGAACCGAAATGGCAGACGCGATTTCAACCGGAAAAATTTTGATTGGAGATAAGTCAAAAATTTTCGGCGACGTGCTTCAATTAGCAGCGACTACTTGGTTGGTGGGCCCAGCAGGATTTGAACCTGCGACCAAGCGATTATGAGTCGCCTGCTCTGACCGCTGAGCTATGGGCCCATTACCCGGTAGGGTAGTCGTGGCCTTGCAGGCTGTCCACTCTTTGAGGTCTTCATGGTCTTCATGCCGTGAAAATTGCAATTTGAAGTTTCTCTGTGCCAAGGCGAGCTGTCCGACCAGTTGCCGGGAAATCCTTCCGTCGCCCCAAGGTACGACCCAATTTGGTTCAGAGATTGCTTGAACATTGTCCGTATGAAGCAACACATCCTGATAGTTGACGATGAGGAGCAAATTCGCGATTTGCTTTCTCTTTATTTGTCCAAGCGAGGTTATCAGGTTTCCAGCGCTGCCACGTCAACGGAAACATTGCGCCTCATGGACGAAGTGCCTGTGGATTTGGTGGTTTTGGACATCGGCCTGGCCAACGAAGATGGCCTCAGTCTGCTGGAGAAGCTCAAGACGGGTTGGCCGAACGTTCTGGCGGTAATGCTCACCGGGATGGGTTTTGTTGAGGATCTTTTACAGGAAGCGCATCAAAAGGGCGCCGACGGGTATGTCAGCAAGGTCTTGCCGTTGGATGAATTATTGATTGCGATTCAGAGGATTTTGAAGCCGGATGATGATGCTCGAATGGCATGCTGAGGACATCCCGGAAGCAGCTTTCAGATTTCTAATGCGCGTGCCTGCTCGGCGCAAATTGCCGCTCCCTACCCGGTAAATCCTTCCAATCGTTAGCTCAAGCCGGCTCTTCGGTTTCCAGGAAGCCTTGCAACTGTCGGATACGCGTGGGATGTCGCATCTTTCGCAAGGCCTTGGCTTCGATCTGGCGAATGCGCTCGCGGGTGACTTTGAATTGCTTGCCAACCTCTTCCAGCGTGCGCGAGTAGCCGTCACCCAAACCGAAGCGCAGTTCCAGGACTTTTCGTTCGCGTTCCGTCAAACTGGTCAACACGTCGCCCAGCTTGTCTTTAAGGATACTATAGCTGGTCATGTCCGAGGGGTTGTCCGCGCTTTTATCTTCAATAAAATCGCCGAAGTTCGTGTCTTCGCTGTCACCGACCGGTGATTGCAGTGAGATAGGCTGCTGGGCCATTTTCAAGACGGCTCGCACGCGGTCCACCGCCATCTGCATTTCATCGGCGATTTCGTCGGGAGTTGGCTCGCGTCCAAAGTCCTGAATGAGTTGCTTCTGCACCCGCATCAGTTTGTTGATGGTTTCGATCATGTGGACCGGGATGCGGATAGTGCGAGCCTGGTCGGCAATGGAGCGCGTAATGGCCTGGCGAATCCACCAGGTGGCGTAAGTGGAGAATTTATAGCCGCGGCGATACTCAAATTTCTCGACCGCTTTCATCAGGCCCATGTTGCCTTCCTGGATCAAATCGAGGAAAGAGAGGCCGCGATTGGTGTATTTCTTGGCGATGGAAATGACCAGACGCAGATTTGCCTCCACCATTTCGGTTTTGGCCTGGAGGGCTTTGGCAGCAAAGTTTTTCAACTGGCCGTAGGACTTGAGGTAGCCCTGGTAGGGCATGCGCACGAACTCTTCGAGGGCTTTTATCTTCCTTTGCTCGGAGTGGATGACAGCTTGTTGCTGAGCCGATCGCCGCTGCTCTTCCGATTCCTGAATGATGCGCAGGCTGGACTGAACCTTGTCGTGAATGTTTTCCGCGACCAGAGCCATCTCTTCGATAACCTTTTGCTTGTAGTAGAATTTGGCGAAGGTGTCCTGCAGTTTCCGGTCGTTCTTTTTGAACTCCTGAGTTTTCTTGTCCCGTTTGGTCTTGTTCGGAGCGCTTTGCCAGGCGGCGTATTTGTCATCCACTTGCTGATCCAGCCTGCGCACGATCCTCACCAGCTTGCGCAGGTCCTTCAGATGATTTTCGCGTCCCTCAATCTTCTTGTCCACGATGACGCGGTCGAAACGTTCCTTGGGCGGCTCGGAGATAAGCTTTTCGGCCAGCGCGATGTGTTCCTTGCCCGCAAAACCGAAGCTGTAAATGATTCGCTTTAATTCGTGTTCCGCATCCTCGATACGCTTGGAAATCTCGACCTCCTGCTCCCGCGAGAGCAGCGGCACCTGCCCCATCTGCTTAAGATACATCCGAACCGGGTCATCGAGGATATCCAGACGCGTCTTGTCTTCTTCTTCCTCCGGTTCCGGCTGCTTGACTCGATCGACCTCCGCCTGATCGACAATCTCCACTTCGAGATTGCGAAGCTTGATGTAAATCTCATCGAGCTCCTCTCCGGTGATGATGTTATCCGGCAGCGCATCGTTGATATCGTTGTAGGTCAGGTAACCTTGTTCCTGAGCCAGGCGTAAAAGCTCTTTGATTTTCTCCGTCAACTCGACACCCGACTGGCTTTTAATGGAACCGATAGCGTGCTGCGCCTGTACTAAGGGGTTTTCGGTGCTGGCCGACGCCCTGGTCGGGCGCCCGTTGCCACCAACTTGACCTTGCAGTTCGGGGCTGGCATGAGGAAGAGATTCTTCAGAGGATTGTTTTTTGGCGTTTTGGCCGGGCTTCGACGGAGAGGAGGCGGTTTTCAGAGCGGTTTTCTTGGCGTGAGCCTTCTTAACCTTCGTTTTGGCCATAGTCATTCTGTGCGATCGGGCAACCAGTAAAAGGAGCCGTGTAATATGGTGACATGGCTGCGGGTAGTCAAGTGACGAAAACTCTTTTGACGCCCAAGCTGTTGCGCGAACGGAACCGCGCCGGCAAACGCTCAAGCCAAACTTGTCTTCGAGCCATATCAATGATGTCCTACTCAGCCATGCCGTGGTTGTCCATATCAATTAAAACCGTAAATCTACCCATGTTTGGTAACTTGCTGGAATTGCGGTTCGTTTTCCCTGAAGCCCTCGCCCGGCAGCCGTCGGCGAATTTGGCTGAGGCCCTGGCGTCGTTTCGGCCATTGGTCAGAAGACAGCCCCGGTCGTGACGCTGGCGGGATATTCGAGGGGCACTGACTTTCGCTCTTTCCCACTTCTTCATGCCGTGGCATTGTCGCCGCCGTGACAGCGACCGAAGCGATTGTGCTGCTGGAAAAGTTTCGCTCGGGCCGGATTAGCCGCGCCAAAGTGCTGCGCGCCTTTCAGGCTGCTCCGGTCACCGACCTGGGTTTCGCGTTGGTGGACACGCACCGGTCCCTGCGCAAGAATTTTCCCGAAGTCGTTTTTGCTCACGGCAAAACGCCGGCCCAAGTCGTCCAAATCGCCGCCCAAATCGCCCGGCGCGAACAACGCGTGCTGATCACCCGTGTGACCGCGGATCATGCCCGAGCCATGCGCAGAAAATTCAGGCACGCTGTCTATCATGCGGTCGCACAATGCATGACCATCGAAAGGCAGCGGCTGGCAAAACGGGAGGGCACCATCGCCGTGCTCGCGGCCGGCACGAGCGACTTGCCGGTCGCAGAAGAGGCAGCCATCACGGCGGACATTATGGGCAATCGCGTCGAGCGCCTTTATGATGTGGGTGTGGCAGGATTGCATCGGTTGTTAAATCGGCTGGAAACGATTCAAAGCGCCAACGTCATCATCGCGGTGGCCGGAATGGAAGGGGCTTTGCCGAGCGTGGTGGCCGGACTTGTTTGTAAACCGGTGATCGCCGTGCCAACCAGCATTGGCTATGGCGCCAGCTTTGGTGGTCTGGCTGCGCTGCTGGCCATGCTCAACAGTTGCGGCAGCGGCTTGACAGTGGTGAACATCAACAACGGATTTGGGGCCGGATATGCCGCCAGTCAAATCAATGCGTTGGCGGCAGGCGAACTGAAATGAAAACCCTCTACCTGGATATCTTCAGTGGCATCAGCGGGGACATGTTCATGGGCGCCATGATCGATCTCGGCATCGATGCCGGCCGGCTCGAACATGAATTGGAAACGCTTGGTTTGGAAGGATACCACCTCCATGTCTCGCGCCAGGAGCGAGGGGGTATCGCCGGGACCAAGTTCGACGTGCATCTGGCGCTCCAGCACGAACATGAGCACGTTCACACACACGAGCATCGACACGGTGAATTGACGCACACGCATTCCCATTCTCATCCTCGAGGGGGCGCAGACCACGCGCACGGCGCGCAGCACCGCGACCATCTCGAAGAAAAAAACCACGGTCCGCACGGAGGCCCGCTGGTCGCGCAGGCGCCAAATAATCCCGGAGCAAAATCCGGACACATTGAACTGAGCGTCTTCGAGACGAACGTGCCGCCGCGGTTTCGCCTCTATTTTTTCGATGAGCACGGCCATGCTACGAAACCAATGACGGCGAAGAACGTGACGTTGCAGACAAATCGTGAGGGCCAGCGGCGACAACTTTTCAGATTCAAGAGCTGCGGCCAATATCTGGAGGCTACGGAGGAATTGCCGGAGCCACACGAGTTCAAGGCGGTGCTCGGGATTAAGCGCGGCGCTCGCATCGAAAAACTTGAGACGCAGTTCGTAGAACATCACCACCATCACGCTGGGACGGAGGCCGGCGCTTCCCACGTCCAGGAAAGAACGTTCACTGACATTCGGGCGATGATTCAGCGCAGCAAGCTGTCGGCGTGGGTGAAAGAAAAAGCCGTCGCAGTGTTTTATCGGGTGGCGGTGGCGGAAGGAAAAATCCACGGGCATCCACCGGAGGAAGTCCATTTCCACGAGGTTGGCGCGGTCGATTCGATCGTGGACATCGTGGGGGCGTGCCTTGCGTTGGAAATGCTGGGCAAGCCCCGTGTGCTGGCCGGACCAGCCATCGAAGGCATCGGCCATGTGAAATGCGCGCACGGCCAGTTTCCCCTGCCGGCTCCAGCAACGCTCGAGATTCTGAGCGCGCGCCGTGTTCGCATCCAACAATGCGACGAGCCTCACGAGTTAATCACTCCGACGGGGGCGGCCTTATTAGCCCAATTCGCCGAAAGCTTTGAACCGATGCGCGATCTGACAGTCACGAAAATTGGTTACGGCCTGGGCGCGCGGGAAAACAAGACGCGTCCGAACGTGCTGCGGGCCGTTTTGGGCGAGACAACTTCCGGCAGCGCGACCCACGATTGGGAAAGGGATACGATCACCGTGCTGGAAACGAACCTCGACGACATCAGCGCAGAAATCCTGGGCGCCTTCGTGGAAAAGGCCTTGGCGGAAGGCGCGCTTGACGTGTTCCATACGCCGGTGCAGATGAAGAAGAACAGGCCGGGCGTGTTGCTGACTGTTCTCTGCCAAAGCGCCGATGCGGATGGCTTTACGCAGTTGCTCTTGCGCGAGACCAGCGCCTTCGGAGTCCGCCGCCACAATGCCGAACGCCGCAAACTGAAGCGTGAAGTCATTAGAGTGCGGACTCCTTTTGGCGAGGTGGCCGTGAAGGTGGGCTATCTGGATGGCAAGCGCGTGCAGATCGCTCCGGAGTACGCCTCTTGCCGGGAACGTGCCGAACAAGCCAATGTGCCCCTGAAACAGATTTATGAGGCTGCCATCCGCGCGGCTCAATCTGACCTATGATCGATCCCGACCTGCTAAAAGTCCTTTGCTGCCCGGAAACACATCAGGACATCTCGCTGGCCGAAGCCGGCCTGATCGAGCGACTCAACGAAAAAATTCGATCCGGCCAATTGAAAAACCGGGCTGGCGCCACCGTGACGGAGAAAATCGACGGCGGATTGGTCCGCAGTGACGGCAAGTTCCTTTACGCGATACGCCACAACATTCCTGTCATGCTCATCGACGAGGCGATTCCGCTGGCATAGGCGCCGCGTCGGCGGAAATTCTAATTGCTCGGGCCGGGTTTGGTGGAAGGTTAAAGGGAAGAGAAAAGGCAACCTCGTTGGAAATTCGATAAGTGGATCGAGCTATGAAAAAGAAAACCGCTACCTCAAACGGAAGTGGCCAAAGAAAGGCCCGTCATGCGCCTGATCCTTCCCCGGTGGAAGGCGAAACGCAGAAGGAAGTCATTACGCTGGTGCCCGCGACGATGAAGTTGAAGAGCATTCTGGTGCCGACGGATTTTTCTTCGTCCGCCGGGAAGGCGTTGCATTACGCCCTCTCGTTTGCCGAGCAGTTTGGCGCAACGATCACGTTGCTCCACGTGGTGGAGCCGGCGGTTTATCCGACGGAGTTGGGTTACATCCCGGTCGAGATCGACGCGCTCTACAAGACGATGAATACCAGCGCCAGGGAAAGACTGGCCAAATTCGCCACGGAACAGGTGCCTCCGCCTTTTCGTGCCAGCACACTGGTTCGCGTGGGGACGCCCTACCACGAAATCACCACCACCGCCAAAGAGCTGGGCGTGGATTTGATTGTGATCGCGACGCATGGCTATACCGGACTCAAGCATGTGTTGCTGGGAAGCACCGCCGAGCGAGTCGTCCGCCACGCGCCCTGTCCGGTGTTGACGGTGCGCGAGCGGGAACGTGACTTCGTCTAAGCTCAAAGCTCAACGTTGAAGTTTGAACTTTGAGCTTTCCTACAATCTCGCCACCAGCAGTTCCCGCTGGAAGATCATCTCCTTGGGCAGGAAGGGATAGATTTTCATGAACAACTCATCCTGCTGCAAAATTTCGCGGCGCCATTCGGGGATGTTGATCGCTTGCACCTCCTGAAATTGCTCGGGCGTGAAATCCTTGAGGCCTGCCAGATCGAAATCTTCAACCCGCGGCACCCAGCCGAGGGGGGTTTCGTCTGCGCCTGCCCGCCCATGGACGCGATCCAGAATCCATTTGAGGACGCGCATGTTTTCACCGTAACCAGGCCAAAGATACTTTCCGTTTTCATCCTTGCGGAACCAGTTCACGTTGAAGATGCGGGGCGGATGCTTGATCCGTTTGCGCATGTTGAGCCAATGGCGGAAGTAAAAGCCCATGTTGTAGCCGCAGAAGGGCAGCAACGCCATGGGATCGCGACGCACCTGACCGACACTGCCTGCCGCGGCCGCGGTGGTTTCCGAGCCCATGGTGGCACCCATATAAACGCCGTGCACCCAGTTGAAGGCTTCATAGACGAGCGGCAAAGTCGTGGCCCGCCGTCCGCCAAAGATGATGGCGCTGATCGGGACGCCATCAGGATCATTGGCTTCTTTGGCCAGCATCGGATTATTGGTCATGGGCGCAGCGAAACGGCTGTTCGGGTGCGCCGCCTTTTCGCCGGGTTGCCATAAATTGCCCCGCCAATCCAACGTGCCTTCGGGCGGCCCTCCATTCTTGCCTTCCCACCAGACATCCAGGTCCGGGGTGAGGGCAACGTTGGTGTAGATCGTGTCGCGGCCGATCGTGTGCATCGCATTCGGGTTGGAATTGAAATTGGTGCCCGGGGCGACTCCGAAATAACCAGCTTCCGGATTGACGGCGTAAAGGCGCC
>Ga0137429_1000237_pt1 | contig 27100 bp, 19 predicted proteins | sample EasRivERMZT736_2_FD_102304 | JGI IMG/M metagenome (GOLD analysis project Ga0137429, IMG submission 102304) | Soil microbial communities from meander-bound floodplain in the East River, Colorado, USA - East River MetaG ERMZT736_2 | ecosystem: Environmental > Terrestrial > Soil > Floodplain ...
CCACCGCCACCCGCGCGGAGGTGCAGGCTTTTTTAGAGCGTAACGTCAACTCCGCCCAGGCCAAGGAGTTCACGGTCATCATGCGCTCCTTCGCCGCGTCCAAACGCACCGCCACCTCGAAGTCCGCCAAGTCCGCTCGTAAAAAAGGTGTATCCAAATAGTCGGCTAGCGCATGCCCATTTTCGAGCGAACCGCGTCCGAAGAATTGCTTGACCCGGCCTTCATGGCCAAGCTAGACCAGCTCGCCCTCGTCAGTCGCAAGATTTTCGCGGGAAAATTGCGCGGCGAACGCCTCACCAAACGCCGCGGCGAGTCCGTGGAGTTCGCCGACTATCGCAGCTATGTCTCAGGCGACGACCTCCGCTTCCTGGATTGGAACATCTACGCCCGACTGGAAAAGCTCTTTCTCAAACTATTCTTGCAAGAAGAAGACCTCCACGTCAGCGTGTTAGTGGACATCTCCAAGAGCATGGACTGGGGTCAGCCCAACAAAGGGCTCTACGCCCGACGCGTCGCCGCGGCGATCGCCTACATCGGCCTGTGCAACTTCGACCGTGTAAGCCTTTACACCTACTCCAATGGCCTGCAACAGGAACTCGCCGGCATCCGCGGGCGGAGGTGGATGTTTAAGGCGATTGAGTTCCTGAGCCGCGTGACCTACTACGGTCCCAGCAACCTCCCGGCGACGGGTAAACAATTCGCCATTCGCCATCCGCAACCGGGCATTATCCTGCTATTGAGCGACTTCTACGAAAAGGGCGGTTTCGACGAAGGGCTGCGCTATCTGCTGGGGCGAAAGTATGATCTTTACGTCGTGCAGATTCTCAGCCCGGAGGAAATCGAGCCTGTTCTGGCGGGCGATTTGCGCCTCACTGATGTCGAAGACGACGATGCAGCCGAAGTCACAATCAGCCGTGCACTGCTCAACCGCTACCGCCAAAACCTCCAGGTCTATTGCGAGCGCATCAAGGAGTATTGCGCCCGCCGCGGCGTCAACTACCTCTTCACCAGCACCGACGTGCCCTTCGACCAAATCATTCTCTCCTATTTCCGGCAACGCGGCCTATTGAAATAGTCGGCGAGGTGTATGGTCGCCATCGAGAACATCATCGTGGAGCCGCCCGCTGAGGGCGTTATCGTCGATCCGATGGCGTGGTTCGACACGCCAGGGCCATTTGAGTTGGAGATCGGGTGCGGCAAGGGCGGATTTCTTTTGAGCCGCGCCCGGGCGCACCCGGAAGTCCGCCTATTGGGCATCGAATGGGCCAATAAGTATTTCCGCTTTTGCGCGGACCGCATGGCTCGATGGGGGCTGACCAACGTCCGCGTGATGGGCACGGACGCGAAGTACTTCGTGATGCAATACCTGCCGCCGGCGTGTGTCAGCGTGTTGCACCTCTATCACCCCGACCCTTGGCCTAAGAAGCGGCATCACAAACGCCGACTCGTTCAGGACGACTTCGTGGCGGCCGCGGTGCGCGTGCTGACTCCCGACGGCCGCTGGCTGGTCCAGTCAGACCACGAGGAATACTCCACCCAGGTTCGTGAAGTCCTGGGTCGCCGGCCGGAACTGATTGAAGTTCCCTGGAACGATGCAGCCGTCGAAACCGACCCTAACTGGCGCGGCACCAACTTTGAGATCAAATACGCCCGCGACGGCCGTGCCATCCACCGAGCGGCGTATAGGAAGGCAACGGATGTAGGTTTAGAACTTAAGTTTTCTGTTGATGGTTCCAAGATCGAGGCCGACGGGATTCGAACCCGCAACCACCGGCGTGACAAGCCGGTACTCTAACCAATTGAGCTACGGCCCCTGGTTCTACCGTCAACCGGCCCGGGCAGAGCACTGGACGCGCCCGGCGGGACCATTGACGGAGCGGTCAAGCCAAGGAACGACCATTCATAGCTTGCCCGGGAGCAACCGTCAAGGCGAGGTCGATCAGGGCCGCCACACGACAATAATGAGGGTTGACCTGACACTCCCGGGAGGCGATACTAACGAAGGGTGACGTAGGCCAGCCCGACGTCGCCGGTGTAGGCATAAACTCAGCCGTTGGGATTGCACCGAGCTGTTTCCTAAGAGAGGATGATTCGGTAATGATCGGCTCCGGTTTGGCTTCAACTCTTCGCGTTCTCGCGCGGCAAGGGGCTGGGTTGACGTTGGTTTTCTCCGGGCTGACCGTGCTTCTTGGCGGCTGTGACGCATTGAACCCCGCGTTCGTCAGCGTCTTCACCGGAACGTCGGGCGGCGAATCTTTGCCCAACGCGCCCGGGCATGTCGTGGTCGCGTTTTCCAACCAGACGGAGGTCGACGAATCGCTTCTAGACTACCTTCAACCCCTGATGGGTCTCAGCAATTCTGCAATGCAGGCGCTGGTGCCGCGGATTCGAATGCGCGTCCGTATTACTTACATAGACCAATCGTTCGAGGTGGTGGAGTTCCAAAGCGGGAGTAGAATCCTGGTTGACCCGGAGTTCGCCGCCGTGAGCGCTCCTGACCTGCTTGAGACTAATTTTGACAACTTTGTGGCGACGTGCGATGTGGCTTCGGTGCAGCAAGAGCCGGGAACCAACATCGAGGTATTCATCCCCGTGCAGATGACCGGGTATGAGCTTGTCGAGTCAACGGGAACGGGCGGCGAAGTGGTGACCGAGTTCGAGCCGCGCTCCACCATAGATCCACAGTTCCGCGCCCTTGGAGTCGATGAGGTCGATGAGGACGGCGACTTGATCTTGGAACGCAACATCGGCGTTCGCTACACGCTCAGCCCCGTTTTCAATGTCATTTGCGGATCGGTAATCGTGATTACGCTGCACGGAACACTGGCCGTGCCTTTCGATATAACGCCCGACGCGCCGAGCTTCGACCAGGACGACGAGGCGGCCGTGGCTCAGATCGGCGGACGGTACAGGTTCATCGTCATCTTGCAGTAGAACCAGCTAAGGGGCATGGACTCGAATGAACGCGGGCAACCCAGATCGTCGAACCGTGCGGACCCGAGCCGGCGCAACGACCGTTCTGATCGGATGCGGGGCTTTAGGGCTACTCGCCCTTGCCGCGGCGTGTGGAAGCACGGCTACCGTCTTTAATTCTGCGTTCCTCAATGAGCTCTACGGCGGACAAGTGCCGGTGACTCCCGGCCCGGGGGCGGCGTTCGTGTTGGTCCGTGCTCTTAACGAAACCGATCAAGCCGTAGAGTTTATCGTTACGATCGAGCGAGAGGTGCTGGTCCCGGACGAGAACGGTGATTTTCAGCAGGACGATCAGGGCAACTGGGTCACACTTCCGTTACGGGAGACGTTGAGTTTGGATACGTCAGCGACGTCTCAGGCCTCTCAAGGTGGTGTGTTGTTTCCCTGCAGCCCGTCGCCGGTGACCGTAGTCGGGTTGGGGGAGGATCTGCAGCCCACCGATGCCGCCGTTTTCGTGGGTGGGGCAGGGGCCGGCGGAGCGGCGGGCTTCGGCGTTCCCGCGGGCAGCCTCAATCCTCTGCAGTGGTCTGCCGGAAACTTCGATTGCGGGGATACAATCATTTATCGGGCGTTCCTCAGCAGTGGTGTGGTCGGTGGAATTGGACTGCAGGTATACTTACTTCCTGGATCGGAGCAGCCAGACATTTTCAATGGCCCGGATACGTTTGTAAACCTGGCGAACTACCTGGATACGCTAGTCCCAGTGGACGAGGGTCCGTGATTGGCCGAGTAAGCAGCAAAAGCGAAGCAAGATCTATGGGAGGCTCACTATGACGAACCACCAACGACAAGTTCTCCGCAAGCTACGTTGGACGCTTGCTGCGGCGTTGGCCGGTGGGTCACTTTTCGGGGCCTGCGAGATCAGGGTTCACGACGCCGTCGTCGGCGGGACCAAAGACTACATAAGTTCGTTCCTCAGTTCGCCAGACGCACTCCAACTCCTATTCCCGTACTTGTTCCCGTCGTCCGGCAGCGACTCGGACGCGAGCAGCGGCAATTAGAGCCGCATTGAACCCAACTTCCACCGAGTGCCGGTGGACTCAGCGTCGCGTTTACACCTATAATAAACCGCGGTTTCGCAAAGTCGGCAGGCCGGGCGTCCATTCCAAGCTGTTAAGCTCACTGGAACAGGTCCCACAGGCAACTCGCCGATGCGGGATTATGGCCCTCTAGGACTCAATGGCGGCCGGCATTGGGGGCGACCATGAATGACGACGCGGTCGAGGATCGCTTATCAAGTTTGAAATCAGGTGAGGCGGCGGCGATCGTCTCGATCGCCGCGTCGCAGACATCGGCCAAGCGCCTGGCGGACATGGGTTTCGTTCGCGGGGCCCTGGTCGAGATGATCCGAACCGGCAAGCCGTGCCTGGTTCGGATCGGCCCGACGTGCGTCGGGCTGGGAGTTGACCACCAACGCAGCATCGGCGTGCGGCGCACGTAGGTTCAACCATGCCGGTTTCCCTATCACTACAGACCGCCCCTCGCGTCAGGTCCGTGGCGCTCGTCGGGAATCCAAACACGGGTAAGAGCACGTTGTTCAACGCCCTCACCGGATACCGCCAACGTGTCGGCAACTATCCAGGGACCACGGTAGAGCGGCGAACGGGTTTCCTGCGCACCAAGAACGACGCGCCGATCGAAGTTGTCGATCTGCCCGGCGCCTACAGCCTCGCGGCCCGAGCGGCGGATGAAGCGATCGTCCTCGATGCGATCCTTGGTCGAGGATCCTGCGAATCGAAACCGGACCTGATTGTTAGCGTCGTGGATGCAGCCAATCTGGGACGAAACCTCTTTTTTTGCACGCAACTCCTGGAGATGGGCGTTCCGCTGGTCGTCGCCGTGAACATGATGGACCTGGCCGAAGCGTCGGGGGTTCGGATCGATACCGCCGCGTTGTCGGAGGAGCTGGGCGTGGTGGTCGTTGGGGTTGTGGCGACCAAACAAATCGGGATCGAGGCATTGGAAAAGGCGATCATCGACTCCCTCGACGCTCCTTGCTCGGACCATTGCCCGTCGTTTCCCGATTGCGTATGTGCGGAGCTGGACGGGCTTTGCCATTCTTTGGCGGACGGCGGGGCGGGGGAACATCACCGGGCCTCGCGAATCGAGGCCATGCAGACCCTGCTCGACCCCGGGGGCTATCACGAATCGCGGTTGGTCAAGCGCTGTGGCCGAGGTTTGGCCGAGGAATTGGCGGAGCGCAGGGGGCGCATCGTTTCCGCCGGTGAGTCCGTGGTCGAGGTCGAAGCCCGCGTCCGCTACACCTGGATCGATCGGGTGCTCCACCGCGTGGTGACGCAAACCCACCCCAGGCGACGATCGAAGTCCGAGGCGGCCGACCGATTGCTCACCCATCGCGTGTTGGGGTTGGCGGTGTTCGTGCTGATGATGGGGATCTGCTTTCAAAGCGTCTATGCCTGGGCGGTACCGATCATGGACGCCATTGACGGGGCCACCGGAGTGATCAGCCGGTTTCTCGCCGGGGTGATTCCGGAAGGAGCCATGCAAAGTCTGGTCGTGAACGGCGTGGTCGCGGGCGTTGGTGCGGTGCTCGCGTTTCTTCCGCAAATCCTGATCCTTTTTTTGTTCATCGCCATCCTGGAGGATTGCGGCTACATGGCTCGGGCGGCGTTTCTGCTCGATCGCTGGATGGGTCTGTTCGGTCTTAACGGCAAATCGTTCATCCCGCTATTATCATCATTTGCCTGCGCCGTGCCGGGGATCATGTCCACCCGGACCATCGAGGATCGCCGAGACCGGTTCGTGACCATCCTGATCGCGCCATTGATGAGCTGCAGCGCGCGACTGCCGGTGTATGTGCTGTTGATCGGTGCGTTCATCCCGGCCACGCCGCTTTTGGGTGGTCTGGTCGGCTTGCAGGCGGCGACGCTGGTCGCGATGTACTTCATTGGCGCGGCCGTGGCGATCCCGGTGGCCCTGATTCTCAAGCGGACGGTTCTCAAGGGGCCGCCGCAGTCTTTTTTGATGGAGTTGCCGACGTACAAGTGGCCTTCGCCGAGAATCGTATTTCATCGAATGTTCGAGCAAGGGAAGGCTTTTTGCATTTCGGCGGGAACGCTGATTTTCGCGGTGGCCATTGTGATTTGGGCGTTGGGCTATTATCCGCATCCTACGGCGATCGCCCAAGCTCACCAGGTGGAGCGCGAGGCTGCGGCCCAGACGATGGTTACCGAGGAAGCATTGAAAACGCGACTGGCGGAGATCGGCCGCCATGAGGCCGGGGAGTATTTACGACAGAGTTTCCTCGGACGCATGGGGCTGTGGATCGAGCCGGCAGTAAAACCATTGGGCTGGGACTGGCGAATCGGTACGGCAGCCATCGCATCGTTCCCCGCCCGTGAAGTCGTGGTGGCCACGATGGGAACGATTTACAACCTCGGTGGAAAGCAGGACGAGAAGTCGACAGGTTTGCGGGCGACCCTGCGCGGCGCAACCTGGCCCGACGGTCGGCCGGTGTACAACGTCGCGGTTGCCCTGTCGATCATGGTGTTTTTCGCGTTGTGCTGCCAGTGCGGGGCCACTTTGGCGACGATCAAGCGCGAGATGCACTCATGGGCCTGGCCGGTGCTGACTTTCACCTATATGACCGCTCTCGCCTATGTGGCGGCGCTGGCGACGTATCAAATCGCGATTCGGTTGGTGTAGCCATTGCCATGGGTATTCAGGACATCATCGCACTAAGCCTAGTGGCGGCGGCGGCTGTCTACGCCGGGCGATCGTTATGGCGCATGCTGAACGGGAAGACGAACTGTGCGAGCCACTGCGGCTGCGGCGATAAACCCGCGCAGTCCGATGCTTCTCCCGCAACTTCTCAACGCGGACTGAAGCGCGTGCCGCTCGTTACACTCGAGCAAGTCGGAAAGCCTGTCCCCTCCATCCGGACCGAGCCGCCCGATTCGAATTGACGGTTCGAGTTATCGCTGCACATAGAAGCGCGCGAATGCCTTGGCCGATAGCGGTTCACCGGTGGCTTGCTTGGTAAACTCGTTCCATGAATAGAGATTGCCCGGTCCGAAGATCCTCTGTTTCCAGTAGTCACCCACTTCCTTCTTCCCGTAAAACGAAGTCTTCGCCGGATCATCCAGTCCGAGAATGCTCTTGGCGATGTGGGCGTGCACCTGGCAGGCAAACAGTTCACCCATCATGTAGCTGTGGTAGTAGACTGGTGCGGTCACGACATGGACTTTCGCCGCGTAGTCCGGACGGTTCATGGTCTCAGGGGGATTTAGCATCTGGTATTTGCCTTTCAGCGACCACCAGAGTTCTCCCAGATTCTGGTCCGGATTGTCGTACATGCCGCGCTCGAAACGCATCATCACCTGCGTCCATCGGCTGAAGATCAGTTTTTCGGCACGCAGGCTGCGCCGCGCGGACTGAACCAAGCCGGTCGCCTGGTCCGGAGGGAGCTTCAGTGCTTTGACCAGGAAATCCTCGTTTTTCACCATCGCTCCGACCATCATGGCGAATCCTTCGGTGGTCAGACTGTGCGACGGCTCGTGCAGGAGGAACGGGACGTCCTTGCCGATGTACTTGTCGTAGACCGCGTGTCCCAATTCGTGAATGAGCGTGTCGGCCCAGTAAAGGTTGGGCTTGAGATTACAGAGGACTCGTATGTCGTCGGCGCGATTCAGATTCGTGGAAAAGGCATGGGGACTCTTCTTGGGCTTCTCATACAGATCGCTGCGTTGGAGTATATCCTCGGCGGGAGTTCCCAGTCCACCGTAATAGTCTTTGGCGAGGGCCAGTAAGTCCTTGTCCTTGTAAATGTCATCGAGATTCACGCCTTCGATTCCCGGCGCCTCCTGGAAAAACAAATCGCCGAAATGCCAAGGCCGCAGTTGATCGGGTGTAATGCCGAATCGCGCCGCCATCGCGGAGTCGATGTCCTTCTTCAAGGCCGCAAACGGCTCTTTGGTGAGCGTGTCCAATTCATCGAATAGTTTCACCAGTTCCGTTTCGTCGATCTCTTGAAGGGTGAGCTTCATGGCGAAGAAATTGCGGAAGCCCAATTGCCGGGCCAGTTCATTCCGCAACCCGACAAGCTCGCGAAGTTTCTTTTCAACTCCGGTGCCGACCTCCATGTACGCCTTCCAGGCTTTCTCGGCTTTCGACGGGTCTTTTGTCTCGGAGAGGACTTGGCGGATGTCGTTTTCGCTGAGGGGCTTTCCATCGACTTCGCCGCGGTGGGCGTTGAACATCTGCTCCACTTCGGATTCCAGGGCGATGATTTTCTTTTGAAGCTGTGGGTCGCCCTGGCCGGGAAGGTGCGAGCGATACATCACGTCCAGCTCGCGCTTCAGCACGGGGTCGGTGATGTTGCCGCTTTCTTTGAAAGCTTTCAGCTTCTCGAAAACGGCGCGATCGCTGTGCAGTTCCACCAAAGCGCCTTGGGCCTGCTTTTTCCGCTCGAAGGCTTCGTCGGCGCCGGTCGTATTAGCGTCCCACCAGGCCGTCTCGGACTGAATCACCAAGGGCTTGTATTTGGCAACGTACTCGTCGCGGATCTTTTTGAAGTCCTCGTCCGGGCTCGCCAACGTTGAATTCGCCATTGCAGTGAACCATAACAAAACGTACGAAAGGTTTCCTTTGGTCATTGGTTTTCCCTTTGTATGCCAAGCGTTACGAATCCTGGATGACCATCTCTTGGTCCGCAAAGCGTCCTATCCCCTGATTCCCGGTCTCTTTTCCTTCAAGAGCCAACCGCTGCCTACAAACAGCAGGAAAACGGTAAGGACGCCGAAGGTGATCGTGCTGAGTCCGTTGCTCGAGGCAAGATCGCCAAGCCATTGAGGTCCAAGTCTCTCCAACATTTTGTACTTGATTCCCAGCAAGGCGGCGATAATTCCGGCGATCGTGCCGCCGGCAATGTATCCTGACGAAAGCAACACGCCGGGGCTCATCTCCGCTTCCGCGGCGCTGCGGCGGCTGAACTTGTCCGAGAGCCAGCGCATCATGCCGCCGAAAAAGATCGGCGTGGACGCCGAGAGAGGTAAATACACACCCACGGCAAACGGCAGCGACGGCACGCCTGCGAGTTCCAGAACTAAAGCGATAGCCACTCCTAGGAGGACCAGCGACCAAGGCAGCTTTTGGGTCAGTATCCCATCGACGATAAACGCCATGAGAGTCGCTTTGGGAGCGTTGAATTTGTCCACCTTGGAGCCGTCATCGTGTTCCTCGAGGCGGCCGTTAATTCCGGGGTCCACGAGATATTGAATCTTTCCCGCGTCGTCGACGAGGTATTTCCCCGCCGGGATGCCCGCGAACTGGCCGGCGCCGGCCTGCAAAACCCCATATTCCTTGAGATCTTGCTCGCTGTACGTTCCACCCACTTTTTCCTTGGGGCGAAGCTGTGTGCTGTCCACGCTCGTCTGAGGTAAGTTCTTCTTCGTGTAAACCGTGGCCGCATCATTGAGCACCAACAAGGTAACGCCGATCACCAGCGCCGAAGTCACCGCTCCGATGAGAATCGCGATTTGCTGCGCCCGCGGCGTTGCCCCGACGATGTATCCCGTTTTCAGGCACTGTGCAACCGAGCCGCCATTCGAGCAGGCGATACAAACAATGGCCGCTACGGAAAGTGCCATAAGGCGATAAAACTCTCCGGTACGGCCCACCGCAACGAAGATCAGGCAGGTCATCAGCAATGTGGCAACGGTCATCCCCGAAATGGGATTGGACGAAGAACCAATCTCGCCGGTTAGACGGGCGGAAACGGTGACAAAGAGAAATCCGAAGACGACGATTAACAGGGCCCCTAACAGGGTCATGTTCAACATCGGAGCGGTCCAAATGGCCACGACCAACGCCAGGCATCCTAGAATGACGACCTTCATCGACATGTCGCGATCCAGGCGCGACGCTAACAAGCCGCTGGTAGCCTGTGCGCCACGTGAGACCAGGTCGCTAAACCCTGAGCGAATCGAACCGACGATGGTGGGCAGCGATTGCATCATGCTGATGATGCCGCCCGCGGCCACAGCGCCAGCGCCGATGTAAAGGACGTAGTCGTGCCAGATTTCGCCCACAGACATTTGGCTGATAGGCTTTTCCGCGGGAAAAAGAGGGGTAGTCCTCCCACTGCCGAAAAGAACGATGGCGGGTGTAAGCACCCATGACGCTAGAACGCCGCCTGCAACCATGATGGAGGCGATACGCGGTCCAATGACGTAACCCACGCCCAACAGGGCCGGCGATGCTTCGAGCGCCACGTGAGCGCCCTGGAACTCGAAAGCGGTTGATCCATCCCGGCGAAAAAACTTCAGCAAGCGCGACGGTTCGTCGGGCCAGAACTTGAGGGCCTTCATCAAAAACGAGTACAGAAACGCCAGCCCGAAGCCCGTAAAGACCGTTTTGGCGGAAGCGCCGCCTTTCTCGCCCACAATGAGCACGTCGGCGCAGGCCACGCCTTCCGGGTAGACGAGCTTGCCGTGCTGTTTCACGATGAACACGCGGCGAAGGGGGATCATCATGAGCACGCCGAGCAGCCCTCCGAGCGTGGCCACGAGCATCACCCGCGTCAGCTCCAGGTTGTAGCCCAGAATCAGGAGTGCCGGCATAGTGACACCCACGCCGAAGGCGATGGACTCGCCGGCCGACCCCGTCGTTTGCACGATATTGTTTTCGAGGATCGTTGCGTTTCGCCCGAACAGGGGAGTGAACAGCCGGAAGATCGTGATGGACAGTACGGCAATGGGGATCGAGGCCGATACGGTCATGCCCACTTGCAACACGAGGTACAACGAGGAGGCCCCGAAGACAATTCCCAGGACCGCTCCGATGATGACCGCAGAAAGGGTCAACTCGGGCGGACTTTGCAACGCCGGGACGTAGGGTTTGTGTTCGGGGGCCGCGGCCGAAGGATCGGTTTTCATCAACGCACTCCTGGTTTCTCGCCCCAGCCGGACGCGATCGCACCGGCCTGGGGGATACCCACGGTAACGCCGGGGAGTACACCGGATTCCCTCGATCGGGTCAAATCACGACGCGTCTCGGCCCCATTCCGGGGGTCGAGGGCAGGTACTTCCGCACTTTCGAATGGGGCTCAGCGCGGTATAATGCCTGGTCGATGGCTTCGGCGTAGGTTAAGGCACGCCGACGATGGGATGAAATTGACGGGGCGTAGCGCAGTCTGGTTAGCGCGCTTGACTGGGGGTCAAGAGGTCGCAGGTTCGAATCCTGTCGCCCCGATTCGCCTACGGCGAATGGAGCAGGTGAGCGCAAGAGCAGGTGAAGGAAGGAAAACCGTCGTAGATCGAAATTGTGTCGGCGCATTGGGCCGCTCACCTGCGGTCTCCTGCTCAACTGTTCACCTGTTCAATCCGGGGTGGGCTATGCGTCATGGCCTTCATGTTCGAGAAGCCTGAGCCCGACCAATAATCGCAGGCCTACGCGGACAAGGCTGCTACCTCGTCGTTGGAATGGGTGCGATGGGATTCCTTGATAGTACGCTTTCAACGGCCCGCGTCGGCTGGCTCCTGAACTCACAACTCCTCGCTCGTTCTCTGATGCTCCTGCTGATTCAGGCGTTGTGGGTGGTCGGGTCGTGCAGCAAGGAAGAACCCTCCGGGAGCGCCCCAAGGGGATCTTCCGAACGCCAGAAAACGGTGGGCGTTTCGCTGCTGACGATGCAGCATCAGTTCTATCAGGAGTTGCGTGCGGGACTCGAGTCGGCCGGGAAGGAGCGCGGCCTGCGTTTGCTGATCGTCTCCGCCGAGTTCGACTCGACGCGGCAAGCGAACCAACTCGACGAGTTCATCGTCCAAAAGGTCGATGCCATGGTGGTTTGTCCCTGCGACTCACGGAGCGTGGGCGCGAGCATCACGGCCGCCAATCAGGCGAACATCCCGGTGTTCACGGCCGACATTGCGAACACTTCGCCGATCGGAAAAGTGGTCAGCCACATCGCTTCGGACAATGTGCTCGGCGGTCGGGAGGCGGCTAAGTTGTTGGCATCTGCGATGAAAGGCAAAGGAAAGGTCGCCGTCCTTTCGCATCCGGAAGTGGCTAGCGTGAGCGACCGCGTGAAGGGATTCAAGGAGCAGGTGACCGCATTCCCCGACATGCGGATCGTGGCGGAACTTTCGGCGGAAGGAAAGCGCGACAGGGCCGTTAAAGTGATGGAGGACCTTCTCCAATCACAGCCGGACGTGGGCGGCGTGTTCGGCATCAATGATGACACGGCGCTGGGGGCGCTGGCCGCGATCGAATCGAGCGGCAAGGCGGGAAAAGTGCAAATCGTCGGGTACGACGCGACGCCGGAAGCGCGCTCGAAAATCGCCAGCGGCGCCATCTTCGGGGACGTGGTTCAAAATCCGCGCCGGATTGGCGAGCTGACCATCGCGGCGATCGGCGACTACTTCAGTGGCCGCACGCCGCCGGCGGTGATTCCCGTCGAAGTCGGAGTCCATACCGGAGACCGTTCGTCTCCCTGAGAAGGCCGGCCCGTGGTTGATAACGCCGCGCGAGTCGAATTCGAAGGCATCTCCAAACGATACCCAGGGGTCCTGGCGCTCGACAGGGTGAGCCTCAAAGTTGCGCCCGGCCGGATTCACGCCGTGGTCGGCGAGAATGGGGCGGGCAAGAGCACGCTCATGAAGATCCTCGCTGGGGCCACGCGCGCCGACGAAGGGACGATACGCCTGGACGGCGAGCGAACAACCATCCGCAACGCTCGACATGCCCGGACCCTGGGCATTGCCATGGTGTTTCAGGAATTCAATCTGGCGCCGGACTTGAGCGTGGCGGAGAACGTTTTCCTGGGGCGATGGCCTTGCGCGTTCCCGTGGCTGGTCTCGTTCCACACGCTGCGGGCGCGCAGCGAAGCGCTATTCGATTCCCTGGGCGTAAAGCTCGACGTCTGCCGGAAAGTGCGTGAGATGAGCGTCGCACAACAGCAAATGGTGGAGATCGCACGAGGACTCTCCATGGCGGCGCGGGTGCTGGTGTTGGACGAGCCATCGGCCGTCCTGATGCCCGATGAGTTGGCGGCGCTTTTTGTCATGGTTCGCATACTTGCGAAACGCGGAGTAAGTGTAGTCTACATTTCCCATCGCCTGGACGAAATCTTTGCGTTATGTGATGACGTGACCGTGCTCCGCGACGGGCGGCACGTCTCCACGCGGCCGGTGTCTGAGGCCCATCGCGACACGCTGATCCGCGAAATGGTGGGCCGGCCGATCGAAGAGGAGTTTCCCAGGCGTTGCGTAGCCGCGGGCGACGTGGTGTTGCGCGTCGATGGGTTTTCGAGTGACGGTCGATTCCAGGATGTGTCCTTCGAATTGCGAGAAGGCGAACTGCTTGCGCTGACGGGGTTGGTCGGATCGGGCCGCAGCTCGTTGGGCAGGGCGCTGTTCGGCGCGCTGCCGACGACCGATGGCAGAATGTGGGTGGATGGAATTTCCGGTCCATTTCGCTCACCGCGTCACGCGCAAAACGCGGGCATCGCCTACCTCCCTGAAGATCGCAAGCAGCACGGATTGTTGCTCGAACGCAGTCTCTCTGAAAACGTGACGCTGGCGCACTTGGATGACATCTCGACTTGGGGTGTGTTGCGCGTTCGCGACGAACGCCGAACGGCTATAGAGAAGATGCGCGACCTGCGCATCAAAGCGGCAACCGAACGGGTTGCCGTAAAAACGCTCAGTGGAGGCAATCAGCAAAAAGTCTTGATCGCCCGCTGGCTGCAGAGGCCGTATCGTGTGATGATCCTTGACGAGCCCACGCGCGGCGTCGACGTGGGCGCGAAGGTCGAGATGTACGACTTGGTCAACCAAATGGCGGCGGCACGGGCGGGCGTCTTGATGATCACCTCCGAATTGCCCGAGGCGATCGGCATGGCGGATCGTATTGGCGTGATGTGTCGGGGCCGACTGGTCGGGATTCTCGACAACCGAAATCGCGACGTCACGCAGGAAGCGATCCTTCGCCTAGCAGTTGGTGAGACCTCAAGGGAGTCGGTCCCCCGAGGAGTTCGCGCGACATGATCGCATTGCGCTCGACGACGCTTCGATGGTTAGTCGCGGGCCGGATGGCGGTCATCTTGGGCGCGTTGCTTCTCGCAGCCTCCGTCTTGACGGAAGGTCGCTTCCTTCAGATCGAAAACCTGGTGAACGTCCTGCGGCAGGTCTCGCTCGAGGCCCTGATTGCGTTCGGTATGACGTTCGTCATTGTCACCGGAGGGATCGATCTTTCCGTCGGGTCGCTCGTCGCTCTGACGGGCGTAGCGGGCGCCCTGGTCATGCAGGCGATGCCCGAAGCGCCGCCGCCGATGCGGATCGCGGCGGGTATCATGTGTTCCATCGCAGTCGGCGGGGGATGCGGTGCGGGGGCAGGGGCGGTCATTGCTCGATTCGCCATTCCGCCGTTCATCGTGACCCTGGCTCTCATGCTTGTGGCCCGCGGAACGGCGTTCATCCTGTGCAACGGCGAACCGGTCTATGAAATGCCTGAAGAGCTGATGTGGTGGGGACGAGGATTTGTGCTCCAAGGACTGGTCGGCCGGCTGTTGCCGACTCCCGTCGTTGTCATGCTGGGGGGGTATGTCACGCTTCTGGCGGTATTCAATCGTACGGTCTTCGGTCGCCGCGTCATCGCGGTGGGCAGCAACGAACAAGCCGCTTACTTGTCGGGCATTCCGGTTCGGGCGACGAAGTTGTGCGTCTATCTGCTGACCGGACTTCTTTGTGGACTCGCCGGTGTGCTGCACGACGCGAAGCTGATGGCCGGCGATCCCAAAGTCGGAGAAATGTGGGAGTTGAACGTCATCGCAGCGGTCGTCGTGGGTGGAACGAGCCTGTTCGGCGGACGCGGGTCGATCACCGGAACTTTGATCGGCGCCCTGATCATCGGAGTGCTGAACAACAGCCTGAACCTGCTGCAGGTGGAGCACTTTTGGCAGAAAGTAGTGCTAGGACTGGTGATCCTGGGAGCGAGCCTGGTAGATGCGGGCTTGCGGCGGTTGGAATCCCGCTAAGGCCGCGCCGCGAAAATGCTTTCAGTCGGCACCGGTTGATCTTGGAAAGGGAAAACAATGCGAATTCGATTTTTCGTGGCTATCGTGCTGGTATCGTGCGGACGATTTACTCTGGCGGCTCCGCCGATGTTTGATCTTTCCAAGGACAAAGTCCTTTACTGCGTCGGATATGCCCATCTGGATACCCAGTGGCGATGGGACTTCTGCACGACGATCGATAAATACATCCGCGACACGCTCGATCATAACTTTTCCCGGTTTGAGCAGTTCCCAGGTTATGTCTTCAATTTCACTGGGTCTGTGCGTTATGAAATGATGCGCGAGTATTACCCCGAAAAATATGAATTGCTAAAGAAGTACATCGCCGACGGACGGTGGTTCGTGTCCGGTTCATCCGTGGACGAGGGCGATGTGAACGTTCCGTCGGCGGAGGCGATCATTCGGCAGGTTCTCTATGGAAATGACTACTTCCGCCGCGAATTCGGCAAGGAGAGCCTCGATTACATGCTTCCGGACTGCTTTGGCTTTCCGGCCTCTCTGCCGTCCATTTGGGCGCACTGCGGATTAAAGGGGTTTTCCACGCAGAAACTCACTTGGGGATCGGCCATGGGAATTCCATTCAAAGTCGGGGTCTGGGAGGGACTGGACGGTCAATCCGTCCTTGCGGCATTCGACCCTGGTCCCTATGTGGGAGCCATCAAGGGTCGAGTGGACATTAATCCGGAATGGGTGGCGCGGGTCAATGAAAATGGCCGCAAGTATGGTGTCTTCGCGGACTACCATTATTACGGCGTAGGCGATCAAGGTGGCGCGCCACGAGAAGAGGACGTCCGCAATTACCTGGCAAGCATCGGCAACCCCGACAGTCAGATCAAGGTCGCCCTCGTCTCGTCGGATCAAATGTTCAAGGACATTACGGACGAGCAGAGTGCTCGCCTGCCGCGCTACAAAGGCGATCTGCTCTTGACCGAGCACTCCGCGGGCACCTTAACCTCGCAATCCTATATGAAGCGCTGGAATCGCAAGAACGAAATTCTGGCCGATGCCGCGGAGCGTGCCGCGGTGTCGGCCTCCTGGTTGGGTGGGGCCGTGTACCCGCGAGAAAAGCTGAACCGTTCCTGGGTGCGCACCCTTGCCAATCAAATGCACGACATCTTGCCCGGCACCAGCATTCCGCGGGCCTATACGTTCTCCTGGAACGATGAACTGGTGGCCATGAACGGATTTGCCGCCGTATTGTGCGATTCCGTTGGCGCCATTGCACGAGGTTTGAACACGCGGACATCAGGCATTCCACTGATCGTCTACAACCCGCTTTCCATCGACCGAGAGGATATCGTGGATGCAACAGTGCGCTTCCCGGAAACGGCGCCGGCAGGCGTCCGTGTGTACGATCCGGATGGAAACGTCGTACCATCGCAGGTACTCGAGTCCAGAGGAACGGATATTCGCGTACTGTTCGCCGCCCGCACTGCTCCAGTGTCTTGGTCGGTCTATGAAGTTCGACCCCTGGATAAAAGCGACGAGCAGGGCGGCTCACTGCAAATCAGCGAGCGACAATTGGAGAATGAGCATTACCGGGTGACAATGGACGAGCGGGGAGACGTTGCAAGCATTATCGACAAGTCTGCGAGCAACCGAGAACTTCTCACCGCGCCGGCGAGACTGGTGTTCACACGTGAGAAGCCGCAACAGTGGCCAGCCTGGAACATGGACTGGTACGACCGCCAGAAGTCTGCGATCGGCGCCGTCGACGGGCCCGCCGTGATACGAATCATTGAGAAGGGCCCGGTGCGCGTGGCTTTGGAGATCGAGCGCAAGGCCCGCAATTCCGTTTTCAGGCAGGTCATCCGACTGTCGCGCGGAGAGGCGGGCCGTAGATTGGAATTCGCCACGGACATCGACTGGCAATCGACCGAGTGCGGCTTGAAGGCCTCATTTCCTCTCACGGTCTCGAATCCCAAGGCGACCTACAACTGGGGCATGGGAACGATTGAGCGTGGGAACAACGAACCCACCAAATACGAAGTCCCTTCCCATGAATGGCTGGATTTGACGGACGGTCCGGGCGAATATGGCGTATCCATTCTCGACGACAGTAAATACGGCTCCGACAAACCCGCGGACAACGAGGTTCGGCTCACGCTGCTTTACACGCCGGGGGTGCGTAATGGGTATCTTGACCAGCACAGTCAGGACTGGGGTCGGCATGAAATGGTCTGTGCACTGTATGGCCACAAAGGCGACTGGCGTGAAGGGCGAAGTGAATGGCACGGACGTCGCTTGAATCAGCCTCTGCGAGTCTGGCAGGCCGAACCGCACGAAGGCTCGCTGGGGAAATCTTTCTCCTTTCTGAGCGTGAATTCCGATCAACTTGACGTTCGGGCGTTGAAACTGGCCGAACACTCCGATCGTGTCGTCGTCCGCGTGCAGGAACTTTTCGGACGAGAAGTCAAAAACGCGGAGATCACCATGGCCGGAGGAATCCTCGAAGCGGAGGAAGTTGACGGTCAGGAACGCCGCATAGGCGCCGCCGACCTGAGCAATGGCAAACTGTTGGTCAGCCTGACGCCCTACAGCCCCAAAAGCTACACAGTACGACTGGATAGCCCGCTTACGCGCCTCGAACCTCCGCGTAGCCAGCCGGTGGTCATTCCGTTCGACTCCGACGTGGTCTCGCGGGATGGCAACTTCGTCGACGGCGGCTTCGACTCCCAAGGCCGCACCATCCCGGCCGAAATGCTTCCCGCAAGGGTCGTAAGTGAAGGAATCGAGTTCCATATCGGTCCGACCCAAGATGGTCAAATGAATGCGATTTCCTGTCAGGGGCAGACCCTAGACCTCCCCGCCGGAAACTACAACCGCGTATACCTGCTCGCCGCGGCAGATGACGACTTGACCGCTCGAATCACTGTCGGCGAACGAATGGAGAAATGGTCGGTGCAGTCCTGGACCGGCTTCATCGGACAATGGGACGACCGTGTGTGGGACCGGCCCTTCGGCGAGGTGGACTATCGCTGTGAAGGGAAGGTCGTGGGAATCAATACCGGGTACATCAAGCGCGATCCCATCGCCTGGTTCTGCACCCATCGCCATCACCCCACGCGCGGCAACGAAGCCTACCGGTTCAGCTACCTGTATCAATACGGTTTCCCGATCGGACGCGGCGAACGGAAGATCCATTTGCCCGATGATCCGCGCATCAAAGTTTTGGCAGTCACGGTCGCTCAGAACGACAACGACGCGCTTCGACCGGCCGCCCCGCTCTACGATGACTTCGCCGGGCGAAAGCCCGTCGAGTTCCGCCATGTTTATCCGCCGCCCACGCCGCCGCCCCACGAAGGGCAGGATCAGATTGCGACGATCGTCCTCGACCGCCGGAGCACGTTTGAGTCCCTTCGCATGGGTCCGCCTTCGGCGAGCGACTACGCCGATCAAGCTTCGAGTCATGGAATTGAGTTTCGATACTTCGACCGCGACGGAGAGTTCCGTCCGCACAGTCGCGCCGGTGCGCAGGGCGACGCCCTTCCGCGACTCAACGACGGGCTCGCCGCGGAAAACGAGGACGATACCAAGCGCTGCGTCTGGGCCGACAATGAAGCCCGCTTTTTCGTGGATTTGAAAGCGAGCGTCCCGATCGCACGCATCAATACCTATTCTTGGCATCGTGGCGAACGCGCTCGACAATTCTTCTCCCTCTGGGGAACGAATGGCGAGGAAATGCCCGATCCGGGATTTTTTCGTGGGGGCGCACCCAGCGGATGGACGCTGCTCGCGGTGGTGGACACGCGGGAGCTGGGCAAAAGCGGAGTTCACGGGTCGTCGGTGGAGCCGCAGGCCGGTCAGTTCCACATCGGCTTGTTCCGCTATCTGCTCTGGGTCGCACCGCAAGGACCGGGGACATTTTTCACGGAGTTCGACATTCATGTTGATAAGTGAACAAGCGATGGCACATTGCCTCCGGCCCCGCGCCTCCCATTCGGCGTGGGTGACTGCGGCCAGTCTGGCGTTGGCCGCGCCCGCATACGGCCACAGCTTTTTCGTAAGCCGCGGTGAAGTCGTCGTCCATGCCGATCACGTCGACGTAACGCTCGAATTGGAGGCCGCCGACTTGCTTCATTGGTACGACCTGCGACCGGATGCCGACGGAAAACTCGGCAGGGCCGCCGTCATGGAGACGGCCCATACACACGCCTTCATCCTTGAGCGATCGCTCGTTGTTCGCGACCAGACGGGCAACCGGTTGCGCGGCGAATGCCGACTCTCCCAGTACCAATGGTCCGATGACAATTCTTTCGACTCTCCCAAAGGGGGGCAAGCGACATATACTTGGAAGTTTCCATTGCCGGACACAGTGCAGTTCCTCATGTTTCAGCTTCGAGGGGATGCTTTGCCCTTCGAAATCCCGTGGCAGGTCGTCCTGACTGCGCGCGGGGCCTCGCAGACCACCGACACCGGACTTCGCCTGACCACTCGCGGAAATGTCGAGGTGCTCGAATTGTCCTGGGACAAGGGCGAGCCGAAGGTCATCACCGCGCAGACGGCCCTTGAGCACGGGCGATGCGCCGCGTGTGATCAGCGCGGCCCCGCGCAGTTCAAGGAAATCTGCGCCGATATCGAGATCGGTGATGACGTGATGGAGGTATCTGTATCCGTGCCTCTTGCATTGCTCGCCACCTGGATAAATGTGCCGGTCGACAACGAAGCATACGTGGGCCCGCAAGAGCAGGCGTTGGTCATAGCATCCGCTGCCGATCTCATCGCCGGTGCGATCGAAGTCCAATCGGGCGGCGCTGTGCTGACGCCACGAGTCATAGCCGTTCAATTGGTCCCCATCGCTGGGCGACCCACGGACTTGCTGGGCGGCGTCGAGTCGTTGAGTCTTTGGTCCGGACGTGTTCTGGCGCGGCTGCGGTTCCAAAATCCCAATCGTCTGGACTCCGCCAAACTGCAATGGAAACTTTTTAACAGCGGCGTGCTGAATGCTCACGCCGTCATCCGAGCCGATGGAGATTCTATCGAACACGACTTTTCCACCTACCAACCGATTCTCCACTGGGAACGGAAGATCCTTCGCGACGAGTGAGGGCCGATATCGAGAGCCACGCAGCCACGGAGCGATCCCGGCGCGCCGGGACAGGCTCCGCGACGGAGGGGCTGATCGGAACAGGGCGGGGGAACATCCGTACTTCCATTTTTCATGCATCACCTTCAAATGGATTCGTTTTGCGAGTACAGTTTTTCGGCGAGTGTCATGGTGTGGCACCAGGCGAATTCTGAATAACGGATGGCGAATCGAAGGGATTGCCGATTTCCAATTCCCAATTGCCAATTACGCATGACGAATTCAGCGACGAAGGCATCCTTCCAAGGGCAGGCTCCGCGACGGTGGGGCCGATCCGGTTTGTAACTGGCTTTGCTCTGGCTTTGTTTTTTGGGAGGCATTTTCACGTAAGTCCTTATGCGGCCAGCAGATACGCCTTTTGTAACTGGCTTTGTTTGGTAATGGCGCTTTTTTCGCGCTCTCCCGTATCCCATCCCGCACGGCGCGCGGAGCGAGCGCTGCCTTATATCCCTAATAACTTCACGGGCGCTCGGTGGATGGATGGTCGGGGACCGATCATCCGCCGCGAATTACGAGTTACAAATTACGAGAAGGGTCTTGCCCGGCGTGCGGGGTTGGCTTCGTGGCTTCTTCCTATTTCGTCGGGACTTTGGCTTTCAACTCCTCGAACCAGTTGAACACGAAGGTCAGGTGCGTGCGATCGGCGTCCTTCTCCTCATTCGCCGCCTTGGTCATGACGAAGCGTTGCCCGTCCGGAGCTACGTCGAAGCCCGAAGTCGATGGGTTCAAGCCGGATCGAGCTTCGAACAATTTGCGCGGTTTGTCCGCTGAGAAAGACGAACCTTCAGCCGAAATGGCCACCACCATCATCGACTTGTCTTGTAGGTAGAAGAGTTCCTTTCCATCCGGTGACCAACGGGCGTACGAACTATTGCCGGTCGAGATCTGCCACTTCCTGTCGCCGCTGGGGAATGGGCGGACGAAGACTTCCCGCTGCCCCGACTCAGTCGAGAGATAAGCCAACCAGCGTCCATCGGGAGAAAACCGCGCCGCCGCTTCGTTGGACGGCGTTTGTAAGAACACCTCCGGTTCTCGATCGCCCTCCAATCGGAGAAACCAGATATCGCCTCCGGTCTCTTCATCCCACTTCGTGAAGACCAATATCTTGCCGTCCGGTGACCAGGACGTAGGCCTCTGGGTTGACGACTTGTCCGTCAGCCGTTCCGCTTCACCCGCCCCGTCGGCTGGTTTCCACTTGATGTCCATTGCGGAATTGTCCGTTCCAGAAGCGTACGCCACGCGTTGACCATCGGGGGACCAAACAGGGCTTCCTTCAAAGCTATCAACGGAAGTCAGTCGGGTTAGCGATTCCCGCTCGATATCGTACACCCATAGGTCGCTTGGGTTCGCCTTGTCTTCGGTGGGGATCGTCACGGCCAGGTGCTTCCCATCGGGGGCGAGCGCCAAATTCCCGTATTCGCGCGGCGTGTCTGCAAGGGGCGCAACGGTGCCCTGCCGGTCCACCCAAACGAGCGTGCTCAATCGACTGAGCGGCGCTTCGCGCCGGTAGACCAACGTGCCCGTTTGGGAAAAGTCGTAGTACGCACCTCCCATTACCCATTCGAACGTGACGCCCTCGAGAACCGGAGTCGGAGGCCCGATCAGCCCCAGACGTTTAAGATCGAAGGGGGCCGCGAATAAGGTTCCTTGGTGAACAAACACAAGATGCCCGCTGGGGACATACCGACCGTAGGAGCCGCCCTGGTGGAGGGGTTTTTGCTGCCTGGTTTCCAGGGAAAGCAGTTTAATGGTCGCGTCGTTGAAATCGCCCGCCCCGCCGGCTGATACGGTGAAGATCACGGCCTTCCCATCCGGCAGAAACTGGGGCCAGGCGTGCGCAGCCTTCTTGTCCGTTGGGTCCGGCTTGGTAAGCTCTTCGGCCTTTCCGCCCGCTGCGGAAACTCGCCACAAGCCACCGATGTAATTCGGTGCGAAGACGATGGTGCCATCCGTCCCCCACGTTCCACCCAGGGCCGATGTCACGTCGCATAGGATCAACGGCGCGCCGCCCGAAACCGAGACCTTCTTGAGTTTTTTTCCAGTGAAGAACGCCACCCATTGGCCGTCCGGGGAGAAGAATGGGTTGTAGGCTTCTTCCGTTCCGGCAAGGTGAGTGCCCTCGAGTTGATCTATCGTGCGAAGGTAAAGGCGCCGGGTCTCCCAGGTCCCGATCACATAGGCCAGGCGCGTGCCGTCCGGCGAGATTGCGAACGGGGTATCCCAGCCAAACACCGACGATACTTTCTCGGAGTCAACGACCTCCAGGCGGACGACGGGCTTAGGGGTTGGGCGGGTCGCCCGCCAAAAGGAGACGCCTATCACCAACAGGGCGACTGCGAACATGCCTGTTAGCACCCACGGCAGTATCCGTCGCCAGACGGCTCTACGGATTCGGGCGTCCGCTGCCGATATCGCTGCGCTCCCGAGCCTTAGCATCGAGGAGGTCGGATCGGCGATGGCCTGCTCAAGGTCGATGCGGGCGTCGCCGATATCGCGAAGGCGTTTGTTGCGGTCCTTGGCCAGGCAGCGACGAAGAAGCAACTGAACGATCGGCGGCGTTTCCGGCGGCAGGGTGCTCCAATCCGGTTCGCGCTCCAGAATCTTGGCGACCAGATCGGTCGCCGTTTCCCCCACAAACGGCCTGCAACCGCAGAGGGCTTCGTAGAGTACAACCCCGAACGACCAAATATCGGTGCGTTTGTCGACGGGTTTCCCGCGGGCCTGTTCCGGACTCATGTAGGCGGCGGTGCCTAACACGACGCCGGGACGGGTGTGCTGTGCGGTAATGGTCGGAGAGTCGGCCATCTGCGACGCCGACACCTCGTCGGTCATGGCCTTGGCCAAGCCGAAGTCGAGGACTTTCACCGCCCCGTCGGGCGTGATCTTCACGTTGGCGGGTTTGAGGTCACGGTGAATAATGCCTCGCTCATGGGCAGCTTCGAGGGCCTCGGCGATCTGTCTGCTGATGGTCAGGGCGTCCTCGACGGGCAACGCCCCACTGTGAAGTCGGTCCGCCAGGGTCGCACCCTCCACCAACTCCATCACCAGGAAACGCTTGCCCTCTACTTCCTCGAACCCATATATGGCCGCTACGTGGGGATGATTGAGCGACGCCAATAACTTGGCCTCGCGCTGGAAGCGCGCGACGCGTTCCGGATCGCGGGCGAAGTGTTCGGGCAGCACCTTGATCGCCACCTCGCGGTCCAGTCGCGTGTCTTTCGCGCGATAGACCTCCCCCATCCCCCCCGCGCCGAGGGGAGCGAGGATCGTATACGGACCCAGTCGAGTGTCGGGTGATAGAACCATTTGCAGCCGGGGTTATTGTCGGTCGGCGATGATCGAATGTCGATTATCCTCAGACTGGGAGGGAGAGGGGAACGGATGGGGAGTTGAAGAGTTCAAGGGGTTGAAGAGTGAGAAGGGGCGGAAGAAACGTCGAAACGTCAAAACGTCAAAATGAGGCACGGAGGCACGAAGGGGATTGGCGATTGTCGAATTTAAGATTTGAGAGGCGTTGGCCCCCAATCCACTGCTGGCACAGCAGTGGCACACGGCACCCTCACCCCGGCCCTCTCTCGCTAGAAAGGAGAGAGGAGAGAGGAGAAAGGAGAGAGCGGGAAGGGAAAGGGGGAGAGTTTTTGGGAGGTCTTTGAAACCCAGCACTGAAAGTGCTGGGCTAAGTTCGCGCGTCCCTACCGGGACGAAGCGTGCGTCACCAGGGGTTGGAGACGTGGCAGGCGCCGCCGGTTTTTTCGAGGTAATCCTGGTGGTAGTCCTCGGCGGGCCAGAAGGTCTTGGCCGGTTCCACCTGGGTGACGATCTTTTTGGCGCGGTAGCGGTCCGTGCCGGATAGTTCCTTGATGAACGCCTCGGTCTCTTTCTTTTGCCGGTCATTGGCGTACCAGACGCCGGAGCGGTACTGGCTGCCGACGTCGGGCCCCTGACGATCTTTCTGCGTGGGATCGTGCATGGCGAAAAACGCCTCCAGCAAACGGCGGTAGGTGATACGCCGGGGATCGAAAACGACCTTGACGGTTTCGGCGTGGCCGGTGGCGTCGCCGCACACCTGCTTGTAGCTGGGGTTGTCCATGCTCCCCTGCATGTATCCGCTGGTTGCGTCGACGACTCCGGGGCCTAATTGGAAGTAGTGTTCGAGGCCCCAAAAGCAACCGCCCGCGAAGTAGGCAGTTTCTTCCGACTGCGCCGGGCGGCTTTGCGGCGGCAACGCCGTACCCTTTTCGAAGAACTTCAGCGACGCGGAGTTGAGGCAATAGCGCGAACCCGTGGGCGGAGGCCCGTCGTCAAAGACGTGTCCGAGGTGGGCATCGCATCGGGCGCAGTTGATCTCCTTGCGGACCATCCCGCCGCTGTCGTCGACGCGCTGAGCGACGTGGGCGGCGTCGAAGGGGGAATAAAAACTCGGCCAGCCGGTGCCCGACTCGAACTTATGCTCGCTGGAAAATAGCGGCAGCCCGCACACCACGCAGGTGTAGACGCCGTCCTTCTTGTTCTCCGATAGTCCGCCGCAGAAGGGGCGTTCGGTGCCGGCTCGCTGGGTGACGTTATACGCCTCGGCGTCGAGTTTGGACGCCAGCGCGGCCACGGCCTCACGCGAAAGCGGGGTGAGGTCGTACCCGGATTTCGACTGTCGAGACTTCATCGCTTGCCCTTTCGCATCGTGATCCGCAGTTTGAGCCGCAAGGCTCCAAGCGGCCAGAAGGATGGTCACCATCGATACGACCCAAACCAATCGACGCCTCACACTAATGCCCACGAGCATCTCCTTCAAGTAAAACGCTGAAACGCGGAAAGCAAAAACACCGAAACACGCTTGAGTGGGACAAAGCACAAAGGAAGCCCCTTTGTGATCTCGCCTCGATGTAGGACCGGCGCGATGCTCTCAAGGCACATACGCTCCCAACTTCAAGCCGGTTCCCACGGGTCGAGTCCAGGGGGTCGAAACCGAATGAACCGGGTTGACGACGATGGTTTTTTACCCTATTGGGGAGCTTAACGCCGGTTGAGGAACGGGCCGTGGGCGTGTTTGAAGCCTGGCCCCTCGCCGCATCGCTCAAGGGCGATGCAGCTGACGTGGTGTAGACGGAGCCGAACAAAACCGTGGGTAAGCTACCTTTCGTTGCGGGGCTTTTTTGGAAGACCCTGGCCATTGTGGTGGTCTTGGTCGTGCTCCTATGGTTTCTGGTCGTGCGGTTCGGCGGTTACACGATGACGGCCGCGGATTACGGCGGGACGACCATCAGCACGGTTCTTCTTGCCTATCTGGTCCACCTGTGGTTGATGCCCGGCGGTCCGCAGGACGGTCCTCACGAGTAGCGCGTGCGAACGGCTCGCACGAACGCTCGCGGTTGGCGGTGCTGACGACGGGCAGCAGGGCGACGAATATCAACAACGGTATCATCGGCACGCGAAATCGCGGGTCGGTTTGCGGCGTGGTCGCCAGCAGCAACGCCAGCGTGCAAGCGAGCGGGAAATAGAGTGCCTGAAAGCCAATCCACTTTCTGACCAGTCGGACGATCACGGCCACGCAAAGCAAGAAGTACAACCCGCCCAGGGCGGCGGAACGGAGTCGATGGACTTCGACACCCTTGGGCGGCCAAAGGGCGAGATCGAGTGGGAAAGTGAGGATCGAGCCGCAACGCGCCAGGCAGCATGCCAGGGTGCTTCGTGGGGAGCCCAAGAGATACCCATAGGCGATGGACTCCAATGCGGCGGAAATTCGGAACGAATCGACTGACGTCTTGTTCCCCTGTGCGAGATTCGGCCAGGTCAATTCTTTACGCTGTTCGAGCGGTAGTTCGTCAAGAAAACCCTGGAGAGATTCGTCGATCGTTTCCCAAATCGGATGAGGATCGTCCTTTCGATCCGGACTCAAGGAGGTTTCCAGGTAGCGGTTTTCGGTTTGCCCTTGACGCCATAAGACGACCTCGGCGGCTTTGAAATAGGCGAGCACCATCCCGCTCTGATGCGAAAAGGCCGGCTTTCCGGCGGCGCGCTGGTTGCGCACCATCCACGAGCCCGCGACGGCGGAGGTAACCGCAAGGAAGATGACGATTCCCACTACGCCCGCCGTCGGCTTGTGCGGTGGTCGCCGAAGGAGCCGCGAAATGAGGATCCCCATCGCTGTTGCGACGGGGACAAGGATCGCTCCCGGCCAGGTGAGCACCAAGAATCCGCACCATCCGCCGAGCAGGGCGAATCGCCACCCCTCCGCGCCGGCGATGGCCTTGGACCATGCGAGCCACGTGAGCAGGATGAGCGTCACCAGCCACGTCGTGGACAGCAGCCACAGGGAGTAGAACAGATGGTAAGGCTCAAGTAGGAAGAGGATCGCGGCGAGCGCGGCCCGCGAATCGCTCATCTTCCCCCGTGCCACGCAAAACGCCAGCAAGACGTTAATCATGGCCAAGACTTGCTGCGCCAGAACCAAAGCGACGGGGGACTTCCCTACGACGAGCATGATCGCGGCCAGGAACAGGGGGTATCCCGGCGTCCGCCAGGTATCGGGTGCGAAGGGCGGCGCCTCGGATTGGCTGAAAGCGCCGTGCTCGACGAGGCTCCGCGCGAGGGCGTGGTACTCGCCGCAATCGAGCGAGCGGAGGGCGAAGGCGTCGATTGTTCCCGTCTTCCAATAGGCCGCCAAGAGGACCGCCCCATGGACGATCAGACCGGCCCCCAATAGCGTGACGATCCACCGGCGGTACGAACGCATCGTGGGGAGATTCTAGCACCACCGCGAGGGGTGTCGCTTGTTAGCCTGTTACGGCTCGTCGTCGGACTTCGCTGCAGCACGGAAATACTTGAACCACCAGGTTTCGAAGCGCTCGCTCACCTGGTCGTAGAGACCGGCGAAGCGCACTTTACGGACGTTGTCTTCCGGGCAGCGGCCAATGATCGCGTCAAGGGTCAGCGTGTTCATCTCGCGAACGACGGTGAGGCGCACCTTGGTTCCGGGCGGGTTCTGGCGGATGGCGTCGCTGAATCTGTCG
>Ga0137429_1000242_pt1 | contig 26488 bp, 27 predicted proteins | sample EasRivERMZT736_2_FD_102304 | JGI IMG/M metagenome (GOLD analysis project Ga0137429, IMG submission 102304) | Soil microbial communities from meander-bound floodplain in the East River, Colorado, USA - East River MetaG ERMZT736_2 | ecosystem: Environmental > Terrestrial > Soil > Floodplain ...
ACTACTACTATCAATCGGCACTGAGATAACGGTGAGGCTGGCAGCCGTGCGACGGGACAGATGAGCTTGGAGAACCACAGCAGGCGCGGGGGACGTGCACTCGCGATCCTCGGCTCCACGGGTTCGATCGGGCGCTCGACCCTCGAGTTGGTGGCGTGGACCCCCGACGAGTTCCGCGTCGTGGCGCTGGCCGCGGGTCGTAGCTGCGAGCGGCTCGCGGAGCAGGTCTGGGCGCACCGGCCGCGACTGGCGGCGATCGCGGATCCGGCGCTCGAGCCGCAGCTGCGCACCCTCTGCGAAGGGAGCGGCTGCGAGATCCGGTCGGGTCCGGAGGGTCTCGCGGCCGTCGCCACTGAGGCGGGAGCCGACCTGGTGGTCGCGGCGATCGTCGGCGCCGCGGGGCTCGAGCCGACCTACCGCGCGGTGGAAGCCGGCCTGCCGGTGGCGCTGGCCAACAAGGAAGCGCTGGTGATGGCGGGGGGGTTGATGATCAACGCCGCTCGCCGCCACGGGTCGGCGCTGCTGCCGGTCGATTCGGAGCACAACGCCCTGCACCAGTGCCTGCGGGGTGAAAGCGCGCGCGAGGTCCGGCGGCTGATCCTGACCGCCTCGGGAGGGCCGTTCCGGGCCACTGCGGCGGGGGAGATGAGCGCGATCACCCCGGCGCAGGCGCTGCGGCACCCGACCTGGGAGATGGGGCCCAAGATCACCATCGACTCGGCGACGCTGATGAACAAGGGGCTCGAGGTGATCGAGGCGCACCACCTCTTCGGGCTGCCGGCGGGGAAGATCGACGTGCTGATCCACCCGCAGAGTGTGGTGCATTCGATGGTCGAATTCGTGGACGGGTCGATCGTGGCTCAGCTCGGAGTGAACGACATGAAGCACCCGATCCAGTACGCCTTGACCTATCCGGAGCGGCGTCCGTCACCGCTGCCGCCGCTCGATCTGGTGGCCCGCTCGCCGCTGCAGTTCGAGCCCGTCGACCCGGCGCGCTTCCCGTGCCTGGGCCTGGCGTACGCCGCCCTGCGCAGCGGGACGGGGGCGCCGGTGGCGCTGAACGCCGCCAACGAGGTCGCGGTCGCCGCTTTCCTCGCCGGCCGGCTGCCGTTCCTGGGGATTGCCGAGCTCGTCGAAGGGGTGCTGGACGAGGATTACGGCGAGCCCGCGACGCTCAGCGAGGTTCTGGATGTCGATCGACGAGCCCGCCTGGCCGCATCGCGCCGGGTGGAGGGGAGGGTGGTCGCTTGAGCCTGCAGAACGTCTTTGCCTTCATGGCCATCCTGGGGGCGCTCATCTTCATCCATGAATTCGGCCACTTCCTGTGCGCCAAGCTGTTCGGGGTGCGTGTGGAGGTGTTCTCGCTCGGCTTCGGACCGCGACTCCTGGGGTTCCGGCGCGGGGCGACGGACTATCGCGTGTCGGCGCTGCCCCTTGGTGGGTACGTGAAGATGCTGGGCGAGAACCCGGAGGAGGGACTCGCCGGAACGGGAGAGGAGTTCCTCTCACGCTCGAAACCGGTGCGGTTCACCATCCTCGTGATGGGGGCGGGGATGAACCTCGTCCTCGCGGTCCTGATCACCTGGGGACAGTTCGTCGTCGGCGTGGAGGAGCTCGCCTTCCTCCGGGATCCGGCGATGGTGGGTGACGTGCGCTCGGGTTCCCCTGCCGCGGATGCCGGGCTGCTGCCGGGTGACGTCATCCTGGCGCTGGACCAGCGGCCGGTCACGTCCTGGCAGGAGTTCAGCACCCGCGTGCAGCTCAGTCCGAACAGCGACACCCAGGTGCGGCTGCGGCGCGCGTCGCAGGAGTTGACCCTCCCCCTCCGGATCTCCACGCCGCCGCTGGAGGACCCGCGTGAGAAGTACGGCATGGGGTACGTGGGGGTGTCGCCGCATATCCCCACTCTGGTGCAGGGGATCGAGGCGGGGTCGCCTGCGGAGGCGGCCGGCCTGCAGATCGGAGACGAGGTCGTCGCCATCGAGGGAGAACGCCTGCTCGGCCCGGGCGGGCGCGAGCGTCTGGTCACCGCGGTCCAGGGCTCGGCGGGCAAGCCGCTGCGGCTCTCCGTCCTGCGGGATCACGCCACGGTCGACCCCGTCGTCACGCCGGTGCTCGCCGAGGAGAAGGGGAGGGTGGGCGCCATCTTCTCGTTCGCGGTCGAGCCGGTCCGTTATGGCGTCGGCCCGGCGCTCTGGGCCAGCCTCGAATCGAACTGGCGCTCCGCGGGGCTGCTGTTCGAGACGCTGAAGCGGCTGGTGAGCGGCAGACTATCGATCCGCGCCATGTCGGGACCGGTCGACATCTACAAGTTCAGCGGCGAGGCGCTGCGCAGCGGCTGGCAGCAGTTCATGACATTCATGGGGGTGGTGAGCTTGCAGCTCGGGGTGATCAACCTGCTGCCGATCCCGGTGCTGGACGGCGGTCACATCTTCGTGCTGCTGGTGGAGGGGATCCTGCGCCGCGACCTGAGCCTGCAGGTCAAGGAGCGGATGATGCAGGTGGGGTTTCTCTTCCTGATCACGCTGATGGGCGTGGTGATCTCGATGGACATTATCAAGAACGTCGTCGGTTGATCTGCCCCCCCGTGCTGTCGTCGTAGCGGCGTTTCATCGAGCGCTTCCCGGCCGCGGGCAGGGGATGCCCGTCGCGATGCGCCAGCGGAGTCCAGGACTGGCACGTAAGGCACCAGCGCTCTCCGTCAAGCCAATGCAGGAAGCGCCGGAGGAGCTCCGGCCGGTACGTCTGCGGCATCCCTTCCCCTTCACCCACCTCGCCTGCCGGTCCCGGCATCGGCGCTGCCCGGCGCGGCGTGCGATCCCCACGCAAAGATACTCCCTCTCCGCCCGCGCGCCAGCGGTCCGGGGTCTCTAGGCGGCGGGCCCCTCCGGTCTCGCGCGACCGGTGTCCGCACGGGGCGTTCGCAGGCGGCGCGTTCGCAGCCCGGGCCCGCGCTCCGCTCCCGTCCCCCGAAGCTCGGCAACCTGCTCCATTCGTGCCACTTGGGCGCACGACCGCGAGCCGGCGCGCCGGTGGCACCGGCGTTGCTCTAGGGGCGGCCCAGGGTGGAACAAGCGGATGAGCCAGCAGCGGCCGAAAGATGCGGCGCCCCATCGTCGGGCGGGAACCAGGGTGGCGGATGACGCCGCGCGCGCCGTGCTGGCCGCGCGCCTCGGCGAGACGGTCCTGCTGGGGCTCGAGGACCGCCGCTACCAGCTCACGGTCGAGATGTTCTTCCGTCTCGAGGAGCTGGATGGGGCCTTCGTCTACTTCTTTCGCCGCGCCGATGCCCTCGAGGGGCGGATGCGCCAGCTCGCGTCCGGGAGTCCGCCCCGGATCCTGGCTCCGGCGACCGGCACGGGAGGAGGCCGGGACAACTGATGCGCCATGCCGCGGGACGCGGGGGGCCAGCCTGCCGGCTACCAGCCCTCTTCCTCCAGGACGCTTCCCGCGTCCCGCGGTGTTCACGGTCTTTCTCCGGCGCCGCCGCGCGGGCGCGGGCGCATGGAGAAGCGTGGTGCGTGGGCGAGACGGCGGCGCCGCCCGCTCCGCCGGCCGTGCCTGCGCCTTCTCACGAAAGGAGGGGCGACCGGAGCGAAAGCAGACAGTGCGTGGGTGTTGCCGCAATCGATTCGTGCTCGGCTCGAACTCGGGTGGCTCGGGGACGGACGGCCGCGGCAAGCAGGTCGGGGGGCCGGCGGGGGTGCCGGACCCCCCTTTTTTCGAACCCGAGGCAACCAAGGAGGCTTGATGCAGGGTCGGATGCAGTGGTGTCGGTACGCAGCGGCGGTTGGCATCGCCGTGGCTCTTCCGTTCCTTCCGCTCGCGGTGCAGGCGGCCGCCGCTCCCGCCGCGACGCCGGAGAAGGTCGATGTGAACCGGGCGACCGCGCCGGAGCTGGAGTCGCTCCCGGGAGTCGGGCCCTCGCTCGCGCAGCGGATCCTCGACTACCGCAAGGAGCACGGACCGTTCCAGCGGATCGAGGACTTGATGAACGTGCAGGGAATCGGCGAGAAGAACTTCCTGCGCATCCGGGAGCATGTCACGGTCGGCGAGCGGAAGCCCGACAAGGGTTGATCCGGTCGGCTCCGGCGGGGCGGAGGCTCCGGCAGGACGCCTCTCGCCCCGCCGGAAGCACGTCGCGAACGGTCGCCGGCGCCAGCCTCACCGAGGCTCTCGCGATCGTGGCGCTGCTCGGGATCCTCGCGGGGCTCGGCTCCGGTCCGCTGCTCGCGGCGCTCGGTCGCGTGCGCCTGCGGTCGGCGGCGGCCGAGCTTGCCGTGCGCATGCGGGCGGCGCGCCACGCGGCGGTGACGCGCGCCTGTTCCGTCGGGCTGCGGTTCGAGCCGGAGGAGGGCGGCTGGCGCGTCGCCCACTACCGGGACGGGGACGGCGACGGGATGCGGTCGGATGACATCGCGCGCGGCGTGGATCGGCCGTTCGGCCTCCCGTATCGCCCCGGCGACGGACGCGGTGGAGTTCGCTTCGGGATTCCGGCAGGCAGAGTCTTCCCGCGAATCCCGCCGTCGCGCGGCAGCCTGCAGTCGGATGACGACCCGATCCAGTTCGGGTCGTCGAACATCGCCTCGTTCTCGCCGCTCGGCGACGCGACATCCGGGACGGCGTATCTTACCGACGCCGAGTCACGGCTCGCGGCGGTGGTCGTGTTCGGCGCCACCTCCCGCGTGCGCATTCTGCTGTTCGATCCCGTGACGGGGGAGTGGCGCGAGTGAGATCGGCGCGGCCACTCCGGGCCTGGAGGTCGGGGTTCGACCTCGCGGTCGAGGTGTTCCAGCTCACCGCGGGGCTGGAGGATGCCCGCACGAACGGCTTCGTGCGGCGGCTGCGCGCGGCGGCGCTGCGAGTGCCCGCGCTGATCGCGCGAGCGGCGAAGCGCGACGCCCGCGCTCGCTGTCAGGCCGATCTCCGCGAGGCGAGGCGCACTCTCGACGAGCTGGCGATCGACACCGAGTGGCTGCGCGCGCTCGTCTACGTCGATCCGACCGAAGCGCTGGCGCTGAGCGGCCGGCTCGCCGCCGCCCGCCGCGATCTCGGGGCGCTGGAGGGTCAGCTGGAGGCCCGCAGGGTCGCCTCGCTCCGCGCGCCCGCGGGAGGCGCGGTTGAGGGGGGGAAATACGAGGTATAGACTCGGCGCGTGAACGCGGAACTGCTGTTGGCGCGGCTGGCGCTTGGACTCTACGCCGCCGGCGCCGTGGTCGCATTTGCGGCGGTGCTGGCACGTCGGCCCCCCTTGCTGCGCGGGGCACACTGGCTCGCCGCCGCGGGCCTGGTGGTCCAGTTCGTCGAGTTCGCCCTGGCCGCGGGGATCGAACGCCGCTGTCCCCTCATCCTCGGATCCGAGCGGATCGCCTTCCTGGGCTGGGGCGCCATCCTCCTGTACCTGCTGGCGGCGTACCGGTATCGGCTCGACGTGCTTGCCGTGCTGATCCTGCCGCTGGCCGTGGTGCTCATCCTGATCAGCAACTTCCTCCCGCCCGACGTCGTCAGGGTCCCGACGGGACTGTACGCGGGGATGCGCTACTTCCACATCGGTGTGGCCACCCTGGGCTCGATCGCGCTGTTTCTTGCCTTCGGGGCCGCGGTGGCCTATCTGATGCAGGAGCGGCGCCTGAAGGGGAAGCGGCCGTCACGCTTCCTGCTGCGACTCCCGCCGCTGGCTCGTTGCGAGGAGGTCGGGCACCGTGCGCTGCTGTGGGGCTTCCCGCTGCTGACCCTCGCGATCGGAATCGGGGCGGTCTACAGCGCCAACGTGAGCGACCACTACTGGGTGCCGCGCGAGACGTCGTCACTCCTGGCGTGGAGCCTGGTGGCGGTGGTGCTCTTCGCGCGGCTGGTGAGCGGCTGGCGCGGGCGCAAGGCCTCCTACGTGACGATTCTCGCGTTCACGGCGATCCTCGTGCGGATGGTCGTGGTGCCGCTCCTATGACGCTCGTGCTGGTCGGCATCAACCATCGTAGCGCGTCGCTCGCGACTCGCGAGCGCCTCGCCTTTCCCCCCGACTCGCTCGGCGATGCGCTGCGCCGGCTCTGCGGCACTCCGCCGGTGCGCGAGGCGGTGCTCCTCTCGACCTGCAACCGGACCGAGGTGCTGGCCCTGCTCGACGGCAGCGGACCGCCGGCCGCCGCGGCCATCCAGGCATTCCTGGCCGCCGAGCGCCACTTCGATGCTGACGAGCTGCGGCGCATCGTGTACACGTTCGAGGGGAGTGAGGTGGTGCGCCACCTGTTCCGCCTCGGGGTCGGTCTCGACTCGATGATCCTCGGGGAGCCGCAGATCCTCGGACAGCTCAAGGCGGCGGCGCAGACTGCCGCTGCGGCGGGCTGCCTCGGGAACGGATTAGGCAGCCTCATGCAGCGCTCGTTCGCCGTGTCGAAGCGACTGCGCACCGAGACGGCCATCGGCCGGAACCCGGTTTCCGTGTCGTTCGCCGCGGTCGAGCTGGCCGAGAAGATCTTCGGAGACCTCTCCTCCTGTGGAGTTCTGATCCTGGGAGCCGGGAAGACGGCCGAGCTGACCGCCCGGCACCTGCACGGGCAGGGGGTCAGGAAGATCTTCGTGGCGAACCGGACGTTCGACCGCGCGGAGCGGCTGGCCCGCGCCTTCGACGGGGAGGCGATCCCGTTCGAGCGCTTCCTCGAGACGCTCGAGCAGGTAGAGATCCTGATCTCCTCGACCAGCTCCACCGTTCCGGTGTTGCGTCACGAGGATGCGCTACGCGTGATCCGCCGGCGTCGCAATCGCTCGCTGTTCCTCATCGACCTGGCGGTGCCGCGAGACATCGAGCCTTCGGTCAACCAGATCGACAACATCTATCTGTACGATCTCGACGACCTGCAGCAGGTGGCGGACGCGGGGCTGGCGGAGCGGCGCACGGCGGCGGCGGCCGCGGAACGTCAGATCGCGGACGAGGTCGCCGCCTACGAGGTGTGGTGCCGCGAGCGCGAGGTGGGTCCGACGATCGTGGCGTTGCGCGAGAAGGTGTTCGGGATGCGCGACGCCGAGGTGGAGCGCTTCCGATCGCGTCTGCAGTCCGCCCCGCCGGAGGCGCGGCGCGCGGTCGAGGAGATCACCGAATCGCTCCTGAACAAGCTGCTGCACGGGCCGATCCAGCACCTGAAGCGCAGCACAACTGGAGGGGGCGCGGACCACGTCGCGATGGTGCGCCAGATCTTCGGGCTCGACACCTCGGACGGCGAGGCGCCCGGCCGCAAGGGCGCCGGCCTCCCGGCCAAGGAGGAGCCGCCCGAATGAGCCGCGCCCTGGTGGTGGGAAGCCGCGGATCGAAGCTGGCGCTGTGGCAGGCCGACTGGGCGCGCCAAGCGCTCGCGGAGCGTCTGCCCGGCACGTCGGTCGAGATCCGGATCATCAAGACCCAGGGAGACCAGCAGGGGTCGGTCGCGTTCGACCGCCTGGAGGGGAAGGGGTTCTTCGTCAAGGAGATCGAGGAAGCACTGCTGTCGGGCGACATCGATCTGGCGGTGCACAGCCTGAAGGACCTGCCCGGCGAGCTCCCTGCGGGGCTGGCGCTTGCCGCTTGTCCGGAGCGCGAGGATCCACGCGATGCGCTGCTCAGCGCCAGTCGCTGGGAGTTCGCGGACCTGCCGAGGGGGAGCCGCGTCGCGACCGGGGCACCCAGGCGCGGAGCGCAACTGCGCCACTGGCGCGCGGATCTGGAGATCCTCCCGATTCGCGGCAACATCGACACCCGCGTCCGGCGGCTCCTCGAAGGGCGGGCGGACGCCATGATACTCGCGGTGGCGGGGCTGCGCAGGCTCGGCCTCGACGTCCCCTGGGTGCCACTCGACGTCGACCTCTCCCTCCCCGCGGTGGGACAAGGGGCGCTCGGGATCGAGACGCGCGCGGACGATCGTCGCGCCCTCGCCGCCGCCGCGCGGCTCGACCACCCCGCGACCATGGCGGCGGTGCGCGCCGAGCGCGCGTTCCTCGGCGCGCTCGGGGGAGGATGCCGGGTGCCGATCGCGGCGCTCGCCACGCTTGCGGGGACGGCGTTGCGACTCCGCGGCGTCGTGGCAACGCCCGACGGCTCGCGGCTCCTCCGCCGGGAGGCGCACGGCGACGCGCGCGACCCTGAGGCGGTCGGCGCCGCACTGGCAGCCCGGTGTATCGAGGACGGTGCGGCCGAACTGTTGGGAGGCGGTGCGGGCCCTCCGAGCGGATGATGCACGCCTCGTCGCGGCCACTCGCCGGACGGCGCGCTCTCGTGACCCGGGCGGGGCCACGCGGCGAGCCGCTCTCCCAGTTGCTCACGGCGGCCGGGGCCGAGGTCGTTCGCCTCCCCACCATCGAGATCCGCGACCCGGAGGACTGGGGGCCGGTCGATCGCGCGATAGGCAGTCTCGACGGCTATCACCTCGTCATCTTCACGAGCGCCAACGCGGTCGAACGCTTCCTGGCGCGAGTCGAGGAGCGGGGGAAGGAGATCGACGCGCTGGCCGGGAACGAGGTCGTCGCCATCGGCCCGGCGACGGCCAAGGCGCTGCGCAGCCGCGGGGTCCTGGTCGCGGCGGTGCCGGAGGAGTTCCGCGCAGAGGGGGCCCTGGCGGAGGCGCGGCGCCTGCTCGCGAGCCGGACCTCGGGCGGCCCGGCCCGGGTGCTCCTCCCCCGTGCGCTCGAGGGGCGCGACCTCCTCCCCGAGGGGCTGCGCGCCCAGGGGATCGAGGTGGACGTGGTGCCCGTTTACCGGACGCTGCTCCCCGCGGGGGGCGCCGAGCAGGCACGAGCGGCGCTTGAGGGGGGGGTCGACCTGATCACCTTCACGTCGTCGGCCACGGTGCGCAATTTCGTGCAGCTGCTCGGGGCGGAGAACCTGCCGGGACTGGTCGGCACGGCCGCGATCGGCTGCATCGGGCCGATCACCGCGGCGACCGCCCGCGAGGCGGGACTCGCGGTGGATCTGCAACCGGGAGAGGCGACGCTGGAATCGCTGGTCCAGGCCGCCGAGGATTTTTTCAGGCTCCGGGCCGGTGCCTGAGGGCGGTCAGACGGGCCGCAGGATGATCCCGCCCCCCTCGGCGAGGTCGACGCCGGCGATTGCTTGCAGGACCGCCTCGCCGCCGGCGAAGGAAATGTGGACCCGCCCCTCGCCGCCGGCGTCAACTCCGGCCAGACGCCGGACGCAGTCCAGCACCGCGGCGGCGTTGGCCCCCTGTGGAGCTCCGGCGCGGTAGACACGCCCGCCGATCCGATAACGCACCTCGAGCGAGTCGCCCCGGCGTGAGAGGCGGATCTCTTCCGCCCCTCGTTCCACCCCGGTCCGTAGCAAGCGGTTCGTGAGGCGCGCGGTTTCCTCGTCCGACGGGGGCGGGTCGCCGCCGGGCCCGGGAGGCGCCGGCGGCGCTCCCGCCGCGACTGCGGGAGCAGCCGGCTCGGCGTGGGTCTCCGAGACGGTTTCCGCGCTTGGCTCCGGGGCCGCCACCTCGTCAGGGAAGTGCATGTGCAGTACCTCGAGGATCTTCTCTTCCGCCGCGCGACCTGCCACCACCTGGCAGCCACTCATCCGCTGCACGCGATTGATGGTGTCGGCATCCGCCGGGTTCGCCATCGCCAGCGTCAGCAGCGTCCGGTTCTTGAAGCTGTCCTTCTCGAGTGGGAGAATGCGCTGGCGGCGGCAGAACTCCACCCCGATCTGCCGGATCAGCGACAGGTCGAGGAAGATGCGCGACAGGTCGAAGCTCACGACGGATTGCTGGACGCGCAGGAACTCCTCCATGCGCTCCTTCGTGAGGTAGCCGAGCGAGATGAGCGCGTCCCCCAGGCGGAGGCCTTGCGCCTTCTGCAGCTTCAGCCCCTGGACGAGCTGGTCCATCGAGATGACGCCCGCGCGGACCAACATGTCGCCAAGGAGCAGGCGCGCCTCCTTGAGTGCCTTGCGCTCATCGAGCAGTTCCGGCGGCGCGGTGCGCCAGAACTCCTCCCGGAACGCCTCCTGTGCCTCGCAGAAGCAGCTCAGGCAGAACGGGCACAGCTTCGTGGGGTTCTGCGGGTCGCAGGAGCACCAGATGGCGCTCGCCGCGTCGAACTCGCCCATGCAGGTCGGACACCCGACGATGTACTCGGTCCGCGGTTCGGTCATGGGGGAACAACTCTCCCGGGCGCGCGACGCTAGGGTGGCGCAGACGACCACCGTGAGGCGGTCGGGTAATGATAGGGATTCCGCGGGGGGAGTGGCAAGCGGGAAGCCGGTTTGTTGACACTCCGAAATCGCGTGTGGTACGTTTTGAGCCCCTTCTTACCTGGTGTTCCGCCGCGAGGCACAGCGGACCCTTACGAACCCTCGCCAGGCCGTGGCCCGGTCCAGGAACCGTCCCGAGATGGATCGGACTCCTCCTCTGAAGCGTACCCCGCTCCATGCGGTCCACGTCGAGGCCGGCGCTCGTCTCGTCCCCTTTGCCGGCTGGGAGATGCCAGTCCAGTATGCCGGCGTGGTCGAGGAGCATCTTGCGGTGCGCGCGGCAGCGGGGTTGTTCGATGTCAGCCACATGGGAGAGGTCGAGGTGTGCGGCCCCGGTGCCACCGACGCCTTGCGGCGCCTCACCTGCAACGACGTCGCCGCGCTCGCGCCGGGTCAGGCGCACTACTCGGCTCTCCTGCTGCCCGACGGGGGGATCCTGGATGACGTGATCGTCTATCGCTGGCGCGAGGGGTCGTTTCTGGTGGTCGTGAACGCCTCGAACGCCGCGGCCGATCTGGCCTGGATGCGGGAGCACGCCGGGGGCGCCCAGGTGCTCGACCGGAGCGACGAGTTCGCACTCATCGCCATCCAGGGACCCAAGGCCAGCGAGATCCTCGCCCCCCTCACCGACACCGCGCTGGAGCGCTTGCGCTACTACCACGTGACGCAGGCCAAGGTCGCCGGCGAGAATGCGACCGTGGCGCGCACCGGGTACACGGGGGAAGACGGCTTCGAGCTCTTCCTCCCCGCGGCGAGGGCGGCTGGCGTGTGGCGCCGGCTGCTCGCGGCCGGAGCGCCGCTCGGCCTCGTCGCGGCCGGCCTGGGGGCGCGCGATACGCTGCGTCTCGAGGCCGGGATGCTCCTGCACGGCAATGACATCACGACCGAGACGTCGCCGCTCGAGGCCGGGCTCGACTTCATCGTCAAGCTCGAGCGCGGGGAGTTCCTAGGCCGCGACGCCTTGCTCGCGCAGCGCCGCGATGGAGTGCGGCGGCGGATGTGCGGGCTCGAGACGATCGACCCCGGCATCGCGCGTCATGGCTACCCTGTCCGGATCGAGGGGCAGCAGGTCTCGGAGGTCACGAGCGGATCGTACGCTCCGTTCCTCAAGAAGAACATCGCGCGGGCCTACCTCCCGATCTCGCACACCGAGGTTGGAGCGGAGGTCGAGGTCGAGGTGCGGCAGCGCCGCCTGCGTGCCCGGGTCGTGCCGACCCCGTTCTATCGCCGCCCGCGTCGCTAGCGCGGCGAGAAGGAGCCTTGCATGGTGCCGGAGTCGCTCTACTACACCAAGGATCATGAGTGGGTGCGTCTGGAAGGCGGCGAGGGGGTCGTCGGGATCACCGCCCATGCGCAGCAGGAGCTCGGCGACATCGTGTTCGTGGAGCTTCCCGAGGTCGGGCGCGCCCTGGCCGGGGGGGATGAGTTCGGCACCGTCGAGTCGGTGAAGGCGGTGGCCGAGGTGTATGCGCCGCTGGGCGGCGAGGTGGTCGCCATCAACCAGGAGCTGGTGGAGTCCCCGGAACGGTGCGCGACGATCAACGCCGACCCCTACGGCCAGGGCTGGCTCATTCGCTTGCGGCTGAGCGCCCCGGCCGAGGTCAGCGGCCTGATGACCGCGGCACAGTACGCCCAGTACCTTGCGGAGGCAAAGCACTGACGTGCGTTTCCACACGAATAGCGACGCGGACGTTGCGGAGTTGTTGCGCACCGTCGAGGCACCCGATCTGGGATCCCTGTTCGATTCGATCCCGTCCGGGCTGCGCCTCGGCCGGGACCTCGCGATCGACGGGCCGCTCTCCGAGCTGGAGCTGGACCGCCGGCTCCGGCGCCTGGCCGAGTCGAACCGGCACGCCGGGAGGCTCCCGAGCTTTCTCGGGGCAGGCGCGTACCATCATTACATCCCGGCGATCATCGACCATCTGGTGCTGCGCGGGGAGTTCCTGACCAGCTACACGCCGTACCAGGCGGAGTTCAGCCAGGGGACGCTGCAGGCGATCTTCGAGTTCCAGACGCTCATCTGTCAGCTCACCGAGATGGAGGTCGCGAATGCCTCGCTTTACGACGGCGCGACCGCGCTCGGCGAGGCGGTGCTGATGGCAAACCGGGTGACCGGGCGGAAGCGTGTGCTGCTGTCGGCCGCCATCCATCCTCACTACCGGGTCGTGGTGCGCACGCTGGTCCGGCACCTCGGGCTCGAGGTGCAGGAGGTTCCGCGCGCCGCGGACGGCCGTTCGGACCTGGCGGAGCTCGAGCGGCTGCTCGGCGACGACGTGGCCTGCGTGGCGGTGCAGAGCCCGAACTTCTTCGGGTGCGTCGAGGCCTGGTCCGACGCGGTCGAGCGCACCCAACGCCACGGGGCGCTGTTCGTGGGGGTGATCGCCGAGGGGGTCTCCCTCGGGTTGCTGGCCGGGCCGGGGCGGTTCGGTGCCGATCTGGTGGTGGGCGAGGGTCAGTCGTTCGGGCTGCCGGTGCAATTCGGGGGCCCTTACGTCGGCCTGATGGCCAGCCGCGAGCGCTACCTGCGACAGCTGCCGGGAAGGCTCGTGGGGGAGGCCCGGGACGCGGAGGGGAGACGGGGGTACGTGCTGACGCTGTCCACTCGCGAGCAGCATATCCGCCGGGAGCGGGCGACCTCGAACATCTGCACGAACCAGGGACTGTGCGCGCTGGTGGCGACCATCTACCTCGCCGTCGTCGGGCGGCAGGGGTTGCGGGCCATCGCGCGCCGGAACCTCGACGCCTCGGCCTACGCCAGGCGGCGACTCTCCGAGGTGGCCGGTTGCTCGCTCGCGTTCACCGCTCCCACCTTCAACGAGTTCGTGCTGCGGCTCCCGGGGCCCGCCGAGGCGTATCGCCGCTGGATCGGCGAGCAGGGAGTGATCGCGGGGCTGCCTCTCGGTCGCTACGAGCCCGGCCTCGAGGACGCCATGCTGATCTGTGCCACGGAGCTCACGCGCCGCGACGACATCGACCGGCTGGCCGCGGCCATCGAGACCGGCGCCCAGCGAGGGGTTCGATGACCGCGCCGCGAGAGCGCGGCCTCCGCGAGCGGGAGCGGCTCCTGTTCGAGGTCTCGTCTCCCGGACGGCGGGGGATCGACCTGCCCCCTTCGGAGTACCCTGATGCCGGGACGGGCGGCATCGACGGGCGTCACCTGCGCGCGGAGATCGACGGTTTTCCGGAGCTGAGCGAGTTCGACGTGGTGCGGCACTTCACGCGCCTCAGCCGCTGGAACTACGCCATCGACCTCGGCCTGTATCCGCTCGGCTCATGCACGATGAAATACAACCCGCGGTTCAACGAGAACGCGGCGCGCATCGAGGGGTTCGCCTGTTCCCACCCGCTTGCCGCGGAGGAGGATGCGCAGGGGACGCTCGCCCTCATCAACGAGCTCGAGCGGATGCTCGCCGAGATCACCGGCATGCGCGCGGTGTCGCTGCAGCCCCCCGCCGGCGCCTCGGGGGAGCAGACGGGGGTGATGATGATGCGCTCGCTCCTCGCGGACCGGGGGGAGCGGCGCTCCGTCGTGCTGATCCCCGATTCCGCCCACGGCACGAATCCGGCGAGCGCCCGCCTGTGCGGTTTCGGCGTCGAGACCGTCCCCTCGGGAGCCAACGGACGCCTCGACGTCGACGCGCTGCGCACTCGCCTCGGCCCCGACGTGGCCGGCCTGATGCTGACGAACCCGAACACCCTCGGCATCTTCGAGGACCGGATCGCTGAGATCTGCGCCTGGGTGCACGAGGCGGGTGGCCTCGTGTACATGGATGGCGCCAACATGAACGCGCTCGTGGGCGTGCACCGGGCGGGTGACGCCGGCGTGGATGTGATGCACCTGAACCTGCACAAGACATTCTCGACCCCGCACGGCGGTGGTGGGCCCGGCGCCGGCGCCGTCGCGGTGGGGGCGGCGCTCGAGCCGTACCTCCCGGTCCCCCGTGTCATCCACGAGAATGGTCGCTACCGCTGGCAGGAGGATCGGCCGCGCAGCGTCGGGCGGGTCGCGACCTTTCACGGTCATTTCGGGATGATGGTGCGCGCCTACGCGTACATCCTGGCGCTCGGCGCGCCGGGGCTGCGCCGCAACACCGAGCTGGCGGTCCTGAACTCGCGCTACCTGCGCCGCCGCCTCAGCGACACGATGTCGCCGGCCTACTCGACGCCGTCCCTGCACGAGGTGGTGTTCTCGGATCGACACCTCGACGGCACCGGGGTCACCACGATCGACGTCGCGAAGCGACTCATGGACTATGGCTTCCACGCTCCCACGGTCTACTTCCCGCTGGTGGTGAAGGGGGCCATCATGATCGAGCCGACCGAGTCCGAGGGGAAGCACGAGCTCGACCTGTTCGTCGCCGCGGTGGAGGCGATCCAGCGCGAGGCGCGCGAGGAACCGGAGCGGGTGCGCTCGAGCCCCCACACCACCCCGATCGGACGCCTGGATGAGGCGGCGGCCGCGCGGCGTCCCGTGCTGCGCTGGCGCCGCGGGGAGGAGTAGCCCGGAACAGCGCCGAGCGCCGCAGCGCTGCCTGCTACTTGGGTTCGGCGGGCGCGCCGAGGAAGTCGGAGAGGTCGTACCCCGCGGAGGTAAAGAGCGCCGGGAGGCGCTCCAGCGGGAGTCCCGCCACGTTCGTCCAGGAGCCCTTGAGGTGCTCGACGAAGAGGGCCGCGGCACCCTGGACGCCGTACGCCCCGGCCTTGTCGATCGCCTCACCCGTTCGCAGGTACCATTCGATGACGCGACCGGCGAGCGGCGCGAACCGGACGCGCGTCTCCGCGACGTCGGAGACGACTGCGCGCCGGGGGGAGTGCAGCGACACTCCCGTCAGCACGCGGTGCTGGCGCCCGGAGAGCTGGCGCAGCATCGCCGCGGCCTCGGTGAGGTCACGCGGCTTGCCGAGCGGGAGCGCCCCCTGCGGCCCGTCCAGCACCACGAGGGTGTCCGCCGCCAGTACGAGCGCCTCCGGGTTCCGGCGGTGGGCGTCGAGCCCCTTCGCCTCCGCGAGCCTGCGCACCGCCGCCTCCGGCGGCTCGCCGGCGTGCACGCTCTCGTCGACCTCGCTGACCTCGATCACCGGCGTCAGTCCGAGGGCGTGGAGCAAGGCTCGCCGTCGTGGGGAGGCGGAAGCGAGGACCAGCTGCGGGAGGGAACCTGAGATGCGTGGGGTCGCGGCGCTCATCGCGGGTCCTTGGGGGGGCCGTGGCGAACCGCTCCCCGCAAAGTCGTGAGGTTGAATAACTTGAATCCGTTGAGTATAATACATCGCAAACCCGGGAGGCGATTCGGACCTTCCGCCGCCTACCCATCCGGGCCGACAGAGGTTCGCAGACCGACATGAACACTCGACTTGGGCCGCTCCGTGGTGCCGCACTCATCCTCGCGCTGGTATGGGTTTCGTGGGGCAGTTCGACGCCGGCAGGGACGACAGGCTCCGCAACCCAGCGGGCCGCCAACGACGAGGTGATCAAGGTCCGCCCCGGGACGGTCCCCGCAGTCGAGATCCACCCCGCCACCCCGCCGGAGCCGCTGGTCGCCCCCGGCCCCGCGCCCGATCTGGAGATCTTGCTGACCTCGGTCGTGCAGGGGTACTACCAGCCCTGTGGCTGACCCAAGAACCCTGCGGGGGGGCTGGCCCGGCGGGCCGCCTACGTCCAGATGTTCCGCGGCATGTATCCCCAGACGCCGGTGTTGTGGGTGGACAGCGGCGAGTTCTCGGGCGACAACAGCGCGGCGGGGAAGTTCCAGACCGAGACGTTGCTCAACGGCATGTCGCGGCTGGGGTACACCGCGGTGAACGTCACCGAACGTGAGCTGGCGGTGGGTCTCGCGGAGTTCCAGTCGCTTGCCGCGAAGGTGGAGTTTCCGCTCCTGTCGGGGAACATCACCTGGCAGGAGAGTGGCAAGCCGGTATTCGCCCCGGCGACGGTGAAGACCCTGGAGCCGGGCTCGTGGCGCGGACAGGTCCCGCTGCGCGTCGGCATCCTCGGCCTGTGCAGGGGGAACCCAGGTTTCCTCATGCGGACGGCCGATGATCGCAAGGTCGTCATCCAGTCCCCGATGAAGGCGGCGGCGCGACTGGTGCCGCCGCTGCGGCAGCAGAGCGATCTCGTGATCCTGCTGACCAATCTGACGCCGCCGGAGGTGGATGGCCTGCTCGCGGCGGTACCCGGAGTGGATCTGGTGCTCGCCGGGAACGGGGAGCTGGTGTCCGACAATCTCGCCTCGCCCCCGCGCACCTCGGTGGTGTACGCCGGCAACCAGGGGAAGCGGCTCGGAGAGTTGCGCGTCTTCTTCAATAGCAAGGGCCTGAGCGAGATCACCAAGCGCCACCCCTTCCTGGACATGCGTTATCCGCAAGACCCCCCGATGAAGGCGTTCGAGGAGGAGGCCAATATCAAAATCAACGACTTCTATCGCGAGGCGGCGGCCACCGAGACGACCGGGGTCCCCGGCAAGATTCCCGCGCACTCGCTCTTCTTCGGGTCCGCGGAGTGCAAGTCGTGCCACGAGGCGGCGTATTCCGTCTGGGAGACGAGCAAGCATGCGCACGCGATGCAGGTGTTGATCGACGCCGGACAGGAGTTCAATCCGCTCTGCGTCGGGTGCCATGTGACCGGCAACCGGCGTGCCAACGGCTTCCGCAACCTCAAGCTCACCCCGAACTTCGCCAACGTCCAGTGCGAGGCGTGTCACGACGCCGCGGGCGCCCACCTGGAGGACCCCTCGCAGCCCTACGGCGCAACGGACGCCAACCGCTGCCTCTCCTGCCACACGAAAGACAACAGCCCGGAGTTCGCCTTCCCCTCCTACTGGGAGAGGATCCGCCACTGAACGTCGCGGCCCCCCCCGAACCAGGCCTCGCGGCGCGCTCCACGGGCGCGCGCCCCGGCTTGGTTGAAGAGAGAACTTTGTCGAAACGGTTCCGAGATTTTCCACTGCGCACCGATCTGGTCGATGCCCTCGAGGCGTGTAACTACACCCACTGCACTCCCATACAGGAGATGGCCCTCCCCATCCTGCTCGAGGGGAAGGACCTCCTCGGGATGGCCCAGACCGGCACCGGGAAGACGCTGGCTTTCCTGGTCCCGATCCTCCAGGCGCTGCGACCGACGGGGGAGCTGCAGGTGCTGGTCATCTGTCCGACGCGAGAGCTGGCGCTGCAGGTCGGTGAGGAGGCGGCGCGGGTGGGATCGCGCATCGGCGTGCGCTCGACCGTCGTCTACGGCGGCACTTCGCTCGGTCCGCAGCGCCAGGCTCTGAAGGACGGGGTCGACCTGGTCGTGGGGACGCCGGGGCGGCTGCTCGATTTCCTCCAGTCGGCCTACCTGCGCACCCGTCAGATTCGCTTCCTGGTCCTCGACGAGGCGGATCGGATGCTGGACATGGGGTTCATCCAGGACATCCGCACGATCCTGCGCAAGTGCCCGCAGAGCCGGCAGACGATGCTCTTCTCCGCGACCTTCCCGGACGAGGTCAAGGTGCTGTCGGGCGACTTCATGTACTACCCGGAGGAGGTGCGCATCGAGCCGGAGCAGATCACCGCGCGCGGCATCCGGCAGCGGGCCTTTCTCGTCCAGGAACGGGACAAGGCCAACCTGCTGCGCCGTCTGCTGCAGGCGGAGGGGCTGGACAAGGTGCTCGTCTTCTGCAGCACCAGGGAAGCGACCGCCGAGGTGTCGCGCGGTCTGGCGCTCGCCGGGTGCCGGTCCAGCTCGGTGAGCAGCCTGCTCAGCCAGCAGAACCGCGAGGCGACGATGAAGTTGTTTCGCGAGGGGACACTGAGGGTGCTGGTCGCCTCCGACGTCGCCAGCCGCGGCCTCGACATCGACGACATCACGCACGTCGTCAATTTCGACCTGCCGCACACGCCGGACGACTATGTCCACCGCATCGGGCGGACGGCGCGCTACGGCAAGGGCGGGGACGCGGTCACCTTCGTGGCCCCCGGAGAGATACCTCGCCTGCGCGAGATAGAGGCACACGTCGGACAGGCGATCCCGCTGACGGAGCTGCCGAACTTCCCCCACCCCGACCCCGAGCCGGCCGCCCGTGGAGGGGGCCGCCGGCCCGCGCGCGGACGGCGGCGCGGCGCGGCGCGGTGAGGCCTCCGGAAGCGCCGCCGCAGCCTGAATCAGCGACGGTTGCAGCCACGGTCATTCCGCCCTCCGGTCGCCTCCTGGCCATCGATCCCGGCAGCAAGCGCATCGGGGTTGCCGTGAGCGATCCCGGGCGCATCCTCGCCCAGCCGTTGACGACGCTCGAGCGCCGCAGCGACCGGCGCGACTCTGAAGCGATCAAGGCGCTGGCGACGCAGCACGAGGTGGTGGCGATCGTGGTCGGACTGCCCATCAACATGGATGGCACCCGTGGGTCGGCCTGCGTGGCTGCCGAGGCTCTCCTCGAACGGCTGCGAGCGACCTGCGGGATGCCCGTGGTGGGGTGGGACGAGCGCCTGACCTCGGCCCAGGCGGAGCGGCTGCTGGTGTCGGCCGGCGTGCGCCGCGAGGAGCGGCGGCAGGGGGCAACCGATCGGATCGCCGCGGCCCTGATCCTCGAGTCGTTCCTCGGCGCCTGCGCCGTGGCGGGCGGTCAGCCTCGGGCGTGAGCGAGGCGGGGGCATGATCCGTCGCGGCGTCGTCGCGGCGCTGTGGGTCTTGCCCCTGGGCGGCCTCCTCCTCGCGCTGGCCCTGCTGGGCCGCCCTTATCAGGGGTTCGCCGCCGAGGGGGTGGTCGTCGAGATCCCGGATGGAACCTCCGCCGGCGATGCGGCGGAGATCCTGGCCCGCGCCGGCGTCATCCGCAGGGCCTGGACCTTTCGCTGGCTGGTGCGCGTGGACGGAAGCGCGCAGCGGCTGCGCTCGGGGGAGTACCGATTCGCCGGCCCGCGGACTCTCTTCGCCGTCCGGGACATGCTGCTGCGCGGGGAGGTCGTGCGTCACCGGCTGACGGTGCCGGAGGGCTTGACGCTCTCCGAGGTCGCGGCGCTGCTGGAGCGCGAGGGGTGGGGCGATGCCGGCAGCGTGCGCGCCGCCGCGCGTCACACGGAGGCGATCGCGGATCTCGATCCGGCGGCCAGCGATCTGGAGGGGTACCTCTTCCCGGACACGTACGAATTCGCGCGTCGGACTCCGGCGGACCAGATCGTCGCGCGCATGGTGAGCCGCTTCCGTGAGGTGTTCAGCGCAGCACGGGTGGGCGCCGCGCGGGCCGCGGGGCTGTCGCCGCGCGAGGCGGTGACCCTGGCGTCGCTGATCGAGGAGGAGACTCACATCCCCTCCGAGCGGGCGCTGGTCGCCTCGGTCTTCCGCAATCGCCTGCGCCGCGGGATGTTGCTGCAGTGCGATCCGACGGTGGTCTTCGCACTGGCGCTGGCAGGCCGGAGCCGCTCGCCGCTGACGCGAGTCGATCTCCGCTTCGAGTCTCCCTACAACACCTACCTCCACGCCGGGCTTCCGCCTGGACCGATCGCGAGCCCGGGGGAGGCGGCGCTGCGCGCCGCGATCGAACCGTACGCCAGCGACTATCTCTATTTTGTCGCCAGCGGGACGGGGGGCCACCACTTCACGCGCACGCTTCCCGAGCATCTGCGCGCGGTCCGTCGTTACCGAGAGACGACTCGGAACGCCAGGTGAGCCGGTGGAGGGCGGGCCGCTGACCCCTCCCGGCTGGTTGCGGAGCGGCTGGGACGACTTCCCGCTCGTCTACCTCTGGCTCTCTCCGTTCCTGGTTCTCAACCTGGAGGTTGCGCAACTCGGGCTGCCCGTCGCGCCTGCGTTGCGGGCCTTTGCGCTCCCGTTCCTGCTGGGCACCCTTGCCCTGCGACGCGCCCCGCTGGCGCGTCCTCCCCTCGTCGTGGTGCTGGCGGCGTCGGGCACACTGCTCGCCGCGATCTTCGCGGGCACGACCGCCGGACGGCTGGCCCCGGAGGCACTCCCGCTCGTTACCGAGGTTCTCGCGCTCGGCGCCTTCACCCTGCTGGCGACGCACGCGGCGCAGGCCCGGCAGGCCGGCAAGCTCACGGGCCTGTTTGGGGTGGGCCTGGTCTATGGCTTGATTCTGGAGAACGGCGGAGTGGCCCTGGGGTTCTTCAGCGAGGATCAGTTCCGGATCCGGCTCCCCTTGCTCCCCGCGCCGCTCGCGACCAGCCTGGGATGGTGTCTGGTGTTCTATCCGCTGTGGCACGCCGCGCCGCTCCTGGCCGGAATCCGGGCGAGCGCGACCCGGTGCGCGCTCGTAGCGACCGGCATGGCCCTGGCGCTCGACCTGCAACTCGATCCGGTCGCGACCGCGGCGGGCTTCTGGTCCTGGCCGCCGACCCCGCCGCCGCTGCTGCGCGGGGTCCCGGCGGTCAACTTCTGCGCCTGGTTTGCCGCCGTGCTCCCGTTCGCGCACGCGGCTTTCGAGGCGAGGCAGGGGGGAGGGATCACCGCCGCGCGCCTGGCCCGTGCGCTGCCGCGCATCCTGCTGCAGGCGCTCGTCCTCGTGATTGCCGCTCTCGCCGTCGTCGAGGCGGGCCTCGGGTGGCCCTCGCTGCAGCGGCTGGCACAACCCGTGGCGGACCTGCTGCGCTGCGTCCGGTTCTAGCGGTCGCACTCTCGCCGCGTCGAGCGAACTCCGCTGGCGACCGTCGAGTTTCCTCTAGCGGTCCTCCCCCGTCATGGGGTCGGCGGTGAGGCGGTCCCAGTCTGGCAGGGTCGCGCCGTGCCAGTTGATCTCCCGCCGGCGCTTCTGGTCCTTGACCACGTCCAGGATGCGACCGAGCGGGCTGATCTCGCCGCGGCTGAAGCAGTCGTGGTGGAAGCGGCAGAAGCCACCGAGATACGCCGTGTCGGTGCAGGTGCTGACGCCGCCGTACGACGCGACGAAGCGGCAGGCGCTCGCCGTCGGAGGTGTCGCGGCGCCGGGCAGGGGGAGCGGCCGATGGCGCAGCAACTCCTCCGGGAGGAGCCCGGCAGGACTCAGCACTGGATTGCGGATCGGCAGGTCCTTCGGCATGACTGCGAGAGATGTTGCCAGAGGCGCGGCCCGGCTTCAACCCTGTCGGTTGACCCGCGGGTGGGAGGCCGGTAGGATCCGTCTGCCAGGATATCCTCCCAACCAGGTCGGGCGCGCCGGGGCGCGCGGGTCCCCAACCAGCGGAGCGCCATGAGGCCGAGGCGAATCCGAGACGCTGGGTTTCGCCGTGTCGACGAGATCGCGGCGGGCGCGGGGGCTCAGTTGCCGCGCCATGGCCAGGGACGCCATCTCGTCGCGCTGGCCGCCTGGCGGTCGGCGGTCGGCAAGCGGCTCGATCGGAGCACGCAGTTCGCCAAGCTGGCGGACGGCGTGATGACGGTCGACGTCGCGGGTCCGGAGTGGCGCGACACGCTTTCACGCTGGTCGCCGCAGATCCTCGAGCGTGTCCGCCGCCGCCTGGGAAAGGAAGCTCCGCGACAGCTGGAGTTCCGCATCCGGCCGGGGCTCTGGCGCCCGGCGGAACGGGTGTCGCCGGCGGGGAACTCGAGCCTCGTGCCTCACGGCGGCGACCCTCCCGAGATCGGCATGGCCTCCCTTGCCAGCCCCGCCGCGGCCGTTTTCCCGTCCCCCGCGGCGCCGGCGGAGCAGGCGCCGGCGGGTGCGGATCGAGGTGCGACGCTCGCGCGCATCGCGGAAAGGTATCTTGCGGCGATCGCCCGGCGCCGGGCCGGGTCGATTTCTTGACACCCTCCGGCACGCTCCGTAAGATACGTCGCACTGCCCGCTGAATCGGAGCCGCACCGCCACGCGGTTCCCGGAATGATGCGGAGCGTGTTCTGCGTTCCCGCGGGCGCTCCCAAATCGAACTCGCAATTCGGCCCGTCCGCCTCTCCGATCGCGCGGCGCTCCGGAGGAACGATGCGGGCGGCGCTGCGGTGCGCGGGAGGCCAGCCGACGGTCATGCGGAGGATCTTTTCCAGATGATACGAGTTGCGGCACTGACGCGGAGATTCGGAGAGCGCGTTGCGGTCGACGGCATCTCCTTCGAGGTCCAGCGCGGCGAGGTGCTCGGCTTTCTCGGGCCGAACGGGGCCGGGAAGACGACCACCATGCGCATCCTGACCGGCTACCTGCCCGCGACCTCGGGAACGGCGGAGATCGCCGGGTTCGACGTCTCTCGCCATCCGCTCGAGGTGAAGCGGCGGATCGGGTACCTGCCGGAGAACCCCCCGGTCTACCCGGAGATGCGCGTGGAGACCTTCGTGAGCTTCGTCGCGGAGTTGCATGCGCTGCGACGCTCGCTGCGCGCGTCGAAGGTCGACGCCGCGCTCGAGCGGTGTGGGCTGGGATCGGTGCGACGCCGTCTGATCGGGAATCTCTCGAAGGGGTACCGCCAGCGGGTGGGGCTCGCCGCCGCCCTGGTGCACGAGCCGGAGGTGCTCATCCTCGACGAGCCGACCGTGGGGCTCGACCCGGCGCAGATCATCGAGATCCGGAATCTGATCCGCTCCTTCGCCGACAGCCACACGGTGATCCTCTCGACCCATATCCTGCCGGAGGTCGAAGCGACGTGCGGCCGGGTCGCGATCATCCGCGACGGCCGCCTGGTGGTCGACGCGCCTCTCCTGGAGCTGACGCAGGGGAACCGGCTCCAGGTCCGGGTTGTCCGCGACGCCGCGGAGGTCGCCGGCCGCCTGGCGGCGCTGCCGGGGGTCGCGGAGGTGACGGCAGGCGAACCGGGGCTCTACCGGATCGAGGTGGCGCCCGGAGGGGACCCGCGCGAGGCGATTGCCGCCTGCGTCGCCGCGGCGGGCTGGGGATTGCTGCTGCTCTCGCCACCGGTCGCGGCGCTCGAGCAGGTCTACCTCGGGGCGGTCGCGGGCGCCTCCGAGCGGGAGGCCGCGTGAGGAACATCATCGCGATCGCCCGCCGCGAGGTGCAGTCGCTGTTCGCCTCGCCGCTGGCGTATGTGCTGACCTCGGCCTTCCTGCTCGCGGTGGGGTACTTCTTCAACATATTCGTGCGCTACTACTCCGAGGCGACGCTGCGCATGGCGCAGCAACCGGGCGGGCTCGAGCAGCTCGATCTCCACGAGATGGTCCTGCGTCCGATGGTCGCCAACATGCAGTTCTTCATGCTCGTGATCATCCCCCTCCTCACCATGCGGGTGATTGCGGAGGAGCGCCGGCAGCAGACGGCGGAGCTCCTGTTCACCTCGCCGGTGACCACGCTGCAGGTCGTGGTCGGAAAGTTCGCCGGAACGCAGGTCCTGGTGGCGGTGATGGTGGGGCTCACGCTGGTTTTTCCGCTCTTCCTCGCGGCCAAGACCGATATTGACTGGGGCCCGCTGCTCTCCGGGTATCTCGGGGTCCTGCTACTGGGGTCGTCGTTCATCGCCGTCGGGGTCTTCTTCTCGGCGCTGACCGAGCACCAGATTCTCGCCGGCGTCCTGAGCCTGCTGACCCTCATCGCGCTGTGGGTGATGGGACTGGCGGCGCAGCTGTTCGACCCGGCCTGGCGCGAGGTCATGGAGCAGGCGACCTTCGCGCGCCACTTCGATGACTTCCACCAGGGAGTCATCGACACGCAGCATGTCGTCTATTACCTCAGCGTCACCGCCTTCTTCCTGTTCCTGACGCACCGCTGGCTCGACTCCGAGCGGTGGAGATAGGCGATGAACCTCCTGCGCACGATGTCAGGGTACGCCGGGTTGCTCATCCTGGCCTCCGGATCCGCGCTGTTGCGCTTCCAGCCGGGGAGCTCCGCGTACGGCTACACGCTGATGGCGCTGGGCGGGGCGCTGGTCCTCGCCTCCGCCTGGTGGAACCGCTCGGAGTGGATGGCGTTCCTGCGCGGCCGGAGCTTCCTCTCGGGCGCGAATGCCGTGTTCTACGTGCTCATCGTCCTCGCCATCCTGGTGCTGGTCAACATGCTGGCGCGTGAGCACCACCAGCGCTTCGACACGACGGCAGCGAGGCTCTACTCCCTCTCCGACGACACCACGAAGGTGCTCGCCGGCTTGACCGAGGAGATCCAGGCGAAGGCGTTCTTCCTGCCTGACGAGAGCCGGCAGCGGTTCGAGAACCTGTTGCGGGAGTACCAGTACCACACCGATCGGCTGCAGGTGGACTGGATCGATCCGGATCGCGACCCGGCGGTGGTCAAGGCGTTCGACGTGAAGGTCCTGGGAACGACGGTGTTCATACGCGGGGATCGCCAGACCAAGATCACAGAGGCAACCGAGGAGGCGGTGACCCGGGCTCTGCTCGAGATCACGCGCGAGGAGACGTCCGAGGCTTGCTTCCTCGGAGGGCATGGCGAGCGCGCCCTGACCGACCGCGAGCCGGACGGTCTGAGCACGCTGCGTGAGTCGCTCGAGAAGATGGCGATCAAGACACGTGACGTGGAGTTGCTCCGGCAGGCGCAGGCGCTGCAGGGGTGCCGGGTACTGGTCATTGCCGGGCCACGGGCGGCCCTCCTTCCCGCCGAGGTCGAGGCGGTGCGCGCCCATCTCGACACCGGCGGACGCCTCTTGCTGCTCATCGATCCCGATCAGACTACGGGGCTCGAACCGCTCCTTGCCGCCTATGGCGTCAAGCAGCTCCCCGGGATCGTGATCGACGGCGATATCATGAATCGTCTGCAGGGGTTCGGGGTCGATGTGCCGCTCTCGGCAGGGTACGGGCAGAGCGAGATCACCCGCGATCTGAAGCTGCGCACCTTCTTTCCGATTGCCGCCGCGTTCTCCCTCGAGGGCTCCGCTCCCGCGGGGTCCGTGCGGCTGGTGGAGAGCAGCGGCGAGTCGTGGAACGAGTCCAACCCGCAGGAGCTGGCCTCCGGCAAGGTCGGGTTCACCCCGGAGGCCGACACCCAGGGACCGCTGGCGCTGGCGGTGCAGGTCACCCGCAGGAGCGAGCCTGCAGCCGGCACGGCGCCGGCGGACGGGGGCACGAGCGAGGCGCGTCTGGTGGTCTTCGGCGATTCGGATTTCGCCGCGAACCGCTATGTGAGCCTGCTCGGGAACGCGGACCTGTTCCTGAACGCGGTGGTCTGGCTGGCCCAGGACAAGCCGAACGTGAGCATCCCGCCGCGCGCTCCCCAGGTGCGGGTGGTGACCCTCACCGCGGCGGAGGCGCGCACGCTCCTCATCCTGTCGCTCGGGGTATTCCCCCTCTCGATCGCCGGGTTCGGCGTGGTGCAGTGGGTACGCCGGAGGCGGCTGTGAGGTTTCGCAATACCCTCATCGCGGCAGGGGTGCTGGCGCTCCTCGCCGCGTACTACGCGTGGCATCTCAACCGGGGGGTCCCCGCACGCGCCGCCAAGGAGGCCGCGGCGGCGCGCTTCCTGCCGATAGCGCCGGAGGCCGAGATCATCGCGGTGGAGGTTCACAACGGTGCGGGGGAGATCGCCCTGGAGCGCCGCGACCCCGATGGGTGGCGGCTGGTGCGACCGGTCGAGGCCCGCGCGGACGACGACGAAACGCGGAGCGTGACCGAGGCGCTGCGCGGCCTGCAGGTGCTGCGCCGTCCGCAGGGCGACCCCGGCGCTCCCGCCTACGGACTCGCACCACCCGCCGCCAGCGTCACCCTGAAGCAGAAGGAGGGGGAGCCGGTAGGGTTCGAAGTGGGAGGGAAGGCCGCGCTCGGCGACGGGTACTACGCGCGGTTGACCGGCGCCTCCGAGCTGGTGGTGGTCGGGAACGGCGCGGAGCGCGCGCTGTCACTGGCGGCGGAGCGCCTGCGCGATCGGCGCGCGGTGCGCTTGGATGCGTGGGGCGTCGAGCGGCTGCGCCTGGAGCGGGCCACGGGGACGGTCGCGCTCGAGCGCGAGGCGGACGGCGGCTGGATGATCCGCGAGCCGATCACGTTCGTCGCCGACCGCGAGGTGGTGCGGGAGCTGGTCGATGACGTCTGCGCCCTGCGCGCCACCGGGTTCGCGGACGGGCCGGCGAGTGGAGCGGGGCCGGCGGCGCCGGCGGCGACGCTCGTGCTCGGATCGTCCCAGGGTGGGGTGGAGGAGCGGGTCGAGATCGGCGCCGCGCCGGGAGGTCAGGCCCCGCGCTACGTGCGGCGCGCCGATGGTTCGCTGATCGACATCGGGGAGAGCGCCCTGCGTCACCTGGACGCCCCCCTTGACGACTTTCGCCGGCACCAGGTGGTGGGCCTGGATCGCTGGAACACCCACCGCATCGAGGTGAGCGGCGAGGCCACGGCGACCCTCGAGAAGGACCCGGCGGGAGGGGAGGGGAAACTGGCCGCCGCGTCCTCGGAAGCAACGGCGCGCGCCGCCGGGGCGGGCAGATCCCACTCCCCTCC
>Ga0137429_1000244_pt1 | contig 26264 bp, 23 predicted proteins | sample EasRivERMZT736_2_FD_102304 | JGI IMG/M metagenome (GOLD analysis project Ga0137429, IMG submission 102304) | Soil microbial communities from meander-bound floodplain in the East River, Colorado, USA - East River MetaG ERMZT736_2 | ecosystem: Environmental > Terrestrial > Soil > Floodplain ...
CGCTCAAACCAAGAAGTACCCTAAGGAATTTCGTGACACCCGTCATGTCTCGGTAGGTGTAGGTAGTTGTCATGGTTGTAGGAGCCCAACTTCGGTTTAAATCGTTTCCAGATAAAGCCGCACCTCTCGTCCCGCCCTTCCCAGTCCTCTGACTAGTGGGTGTCGGCGGCGCTTCCGGACTTGAACGGCTGGAGATTATCTCAGGGCGGAAAGGAGGAGGTGTCATATCAGACGCGGTGGCAAGGGTCGCAGGCGGTAACGGAATTCTAACCCCGTCTATGGTCCTCAGGGCCGTCCAGTCCTCAAGACCAACTGTCCATGCAGGCTCGTCCCCATCAAGCTCTCCTTTGCGCAACAGAACGTTGATCTCTTCCAAGCTTAGCTCCTGCTGAGGTTGATATCGCGGTCTAATGTGAATACGCATGTGGCTAACTCCTTTTGGTATTGCCATTCTAAGGGCAGGTGTTGAAAGTTGGGATGACTCGATCGCTGTCCTTTGCAAGATTGTTCCTGATCCGGCGGAAACACCCCGGGACTCATCTGCATCTTTAGGCGTCGCTCGTTTCTTCCGCTTGACCGCAGCTATCGCAGCAAATACCAACCCGAGAATCCCACCCATAACCGCGCCAATTACAGCCTTTTCCAGGGCGCGAGACCATATGGAAGGGGGAGTAGGGTTGACCGCAGCGACTTGGACGCTATAAGCCTTATGAGGATCAAAGCGAAATGAATCGACTATCGCGCGGCGCACGTCAGCGTAGCGATCCCAATCGGAGCGACGAGAATAGAAATTGACTTGAACTAGTGAGTCACGCCCGAAGTAACCGACAACAAGGCCGTAGATTGGTCCGAAGGGTTGAACATCCATGCTCACGGTCCATAGGAATCTGCGATGGGCCGTGTCGAGCTGTGGTGGACCGGCGTCCACGTTATCTATGAGCTTGCGTACGTCAGAGGATGCGACCTCGTCAATCGTCTGGCCAAGGTCCAGCCCGGCTAACAACCGGATCAACTTAGGGAACTCGTCCTCGTTGATCTGCCGGTGCCCGTCATATGGTATCCGTTGAACGAGGACGTAGGGATACTCAAACCAATTGTTAGCAGACTCGGGCTGGAATGCCGCGTCAAAAGCGATACGTGTCGCGGCGTCACCTTTCTGTGCGGCGGCAGCCGTCGCCTCCAGCACGTCCTTTGGGATCTCGACCCAGCCGGGCGGCAGATCGAGTTGGTAGCCGTAAGAGGTGCTATGAAACTCTTCAGCAGCGGAGATAGGCGTATGCACGAGCGAACAGACAAGGACCACGATGAAAACGAGGACCGTTGAGTACGTGGCAGTCATGTGGTGCTGCGGCCTGTCGGTGTGTCGTTACCTGCCAATCCCTGATTATATGGTTTCTAGATAAGTCCGCTTTCCGGCTTTGTTTCCAGAGCACACTCCAACGGAATGCCCGCTCAAAGATCCTTCTGTCACTGCATGACCGCCGCCGCGGCCCGTTCCAGCAGCTCACCTCGGTCAGCCAGAAACCGACCATAATCATCCCCGAAAATAGATGGCGGACACAGCGCCCGTCGAAGAACTTCATCCACTGCGTTTGACATCCGCGCTCTGTAAGCGGACGGTGCGACTCCTCCAAGAGTCGTGTTGTCGACCTTCGAGAGAAAGCAGAAGTTGGCGAGTACACCTTGTTGGGCGACAGGGACACCAGAACTAGTCAGATAGGCACGCGGGTATAGGTGGTGAAATTCGCTCCGGTTGTAGTCCCGAAGAACACTGGCCAATGCGACCGGCTGCCCAGAGACCAAGTTCAGAGGATCGTGCTGCGCTAGGAGAAGGATGAAAGTCGTCGTATTAACGGTGTTAATCCTGAATGCGCTGGACGTGAAAAAGTCGCGCGTCACCACAACGGGGAAGTCGCCAAGCGCATTCGGCCGTTCCCGCCTAAGTAGCGAGGCTGCTTGAATGTCGTCACGGAGATTTCGCAAGACGCCGCTGCTGTAACGGCGAGAGAAGCACGAACGCCAGAACCAACGTACCAGGCGCGCGCGTTGCTCGTTCGTGACGTGTACGAGTTGTTCGCCCGGGCTCGCAAAAAACGCGGACAGCGGAACGAGGATAGTCGAGAACGGTAGATTTGCCACGGTCTGCACTTTGACGTTGGTACGAAGAAAGTCGATGGCACCCTTGACCCCGTTCACGATCTCCTTGAACCGAGCGCGCACATCGGCGCCGCGGAGAGCAACTAACGCCGTCGGCGAAGCCTCCTGTGCAAGAATCGCCGCACAGCACCTGAGAAGCAGGTTCGAATCTTCGCCGACCCCTGCAAAGCCGAAAGGCTCAAGTTCGTCGCGCAACTCCTCGAACTCACGCTGCAGATCGAAGTCTTCGCTCCAGGTCCACGCCGTCAACAGTTGAAGCGTATCGAGCGGCACGCCCATGCGGTTGATGCGCTCGAAAACGATCGCTACCTTCGTGCGATCTTCGGTCGTAAGAAGCTGGTGCGGGATACGTGCTTCCTTGAATCGAGCTTGCATCTCGTCGACGCGAAGCAGATCCTGGTCGCCAAGGTTCTCCGTCGCGCGCCGGTACTCGACGGGTCGAAAGAGCGTATCCAACGGAAAATGGCGACGACGATCGACTTCCTCAGGTCGGAGGGCCACAAACTGCGACTCCTGGGCGTCCGCCTCGGCTGACAGATCGAAGTACACGTTCGCCCATTCCACGGTCGGGTCGGGCGGGATCTCAGTCTGGAAAACGCCAAAGATGGATGTGATGCGTTGCTGACCATCCAGGACGTAGTCGATTGGGAGGTCAGGGTCGCGTTGGGGCAAAGGGAAAGGGCCAAGCTGCTTTTCGTGCCTCAACTGCTCGCGAGTGCGCCAGAGGAGCAGCGATCCAAAAGGATAACCCTTATAAAGGCTATCCATTAGGAATGCGACCTTTTCGGGATCCCAGACGAAACCGCGCTGAAAGGCGGGGATGCGAATCTGCCCGCGGGGCACGAGGTCAAGAATTTCGCGGATCGTCAGGTCGGCCACGGCATTCGCCTACGCTATCAGGGGTTACACGTTGAACCTCTGTTAATTCAAATCAGTTGCCAGATTGACCCGTTTCCCGGCTTTGCTTCCGGAAAACACTCCAACGGAATACCCGCGTAGTGAGTCTTCTGTCAATGGGTTACGTTCCGTCGCCCCGGGACTACTCTGGGGTCCGCGGGCTCCGCCTTCGGCGGACTACGTTCCGTCCGCGGATCTGATTTCGGTGTTTGTGGACCGCTCTCCGCCTTCGGCGGATCGCGGTACTGATCTTCGCCACCCACGAGGGGCGACGCTACGGTCGTTGCGCGCGGTAGTATTCGACCCTCACCCCAACCCTCTCCCCGGAAGGGAGAGGGGGAGTTTTTGGGGCGTCTTAGTTCCGGGGGTGGCGTCCCGGCGCGCCGGGACTTACCCCCGGCTATGCGCTTAGACCCTTTCAGGGTCGAGTTGCGCAAAGCTTTGCCAAAGGCGATGGCGCCCTCACCCCGACCCTCTCCCTGGAAGGGAGAGGGAGAAAGTATTTGGGGCCCTGGAACCCGGCACTGAAAGTGCCGGGCTAAGTTCGCACGTCCCTACCGGGACAAAGCGTCGCCCACGAGGGTCATGCAGGAACCCAGGCGAGGTCGAGGATGGTGTTCGTGGGGCGCGACGTGTTGAAGACGGCGCGGACGGGCATCCCGATGCGAGGCTTGCCCTCTTTGAGGTAGCTCATCATTTTGGTACACACTCCCTCGATCGAGACGCTGATCAGCGGACAGGGCGTGCTGGCGCGGAACAGCTCGCCGGGATACTCGACCGTGGTGTGGGTGTAGATCTCGCCGATGGTCGGGGCTTCCTTCCATTCCATTGGATGCCAGCAATCCGGGCACTCGCAACGCGGCGGCAGCCAGAGCCGTTTCTCACCGCAGAGCGAGTTGGTGCAGCGCGTGGCCAGTAGGCGGCCCTTGGTCAGTCCCGTGAAGAACTTGCTCCAACCGCCGTAAGAGTGGGCGTGATACCAGGTCTTAAGATTTTTTATCACCAAGGGGTCCTGGGAAATCGGCTCGGCGATCGTGCCGTTGAGTTCGACGGTCATGGTTTATCCTTTCACTTTTTCCAAGACGGCGACGGTCACGTGGCTGCCGGTGCCAGCGTGGGATACGGTGCAGGCGCGTTTGGCGTTAGGCACTTGAAGGCTACGGAAGTCGGCCGGCTTTTTCTTTCCGTAGCGTATCCAACGCTCCGGATCGGCGTGGAACTTGTCCCATTTGCCTTGAATCTGCCACATCACTTCGATGATCTGGAAGATGCCGGTCGCGCCTACGGAGTGCATGGTGCCGATTAGTCCACCGGATAAGTTGGTGGGCAATCGGCCTTCGTAATAGGCATCGCCGGAGTCAATAAACTCCCGGCCTCGACCGTAGGGACGCAATCCAAGGTCCTCGTAGGACTGGATGTCGCTGATGGTGAAGGCGTCGTGTGTTTCAAGCAGGTCAAAGTCCTCCATGGGGTCTTTGATCCCGGCCATGTGATAGGCCAGGTACGTCGCATAGCGCGTCGCCAAAAACGAGCTGAAACCGGGCCATTCATGGCGCTTGCCGCCGAAGTAATCTTTGTAGGTGTTCTCGTCCTCGTTGGGCAGCAAGAGGATGGGTACGTTGCGGCGATCGGCCGTGCGGAGGGTGTGCGTTCCTCCACAGATGGCGGTGAGGCGCACCGGGTGATCGGAAAGTTTGAAGGCCGTCTCCTCGTCGGCGAGGATCAAGACGGCGGCGCCCACGCTCATCACGCAACATTCCAAGAACGACAGCGGATCGGAGACGACGCCATTCTTGAGGATATCTTCGATGGTGTACTTTCCCGGGTTCTGGGCGTAGGGCGAGTAGCAGGCGTAGCCGTGGTTCTTGCAGGCGATTTTGGCGAGCGTTTCGCGCGGTACTTCGTTTTCAAACTGGTATCGCTGGGCCATCAAGGCGTAATAACTCGCGTACATCCAGCCCAGCTCGCTTTCAAAATCCTTGCATGCGGCGCTGGCGATGTAGGAGTTGCCGACTTTCGTCGAGACTTCATCCATACGTTCCCAGCCGACGACGGGGACGCAGCTCGCGTAGCCGGAGGCGACCGCTTGGGCGGCGGCCAGCACTGCGGAACCGCCCGTCGCCCCGCCGGTCTTGACCTCGATGTTGCCAAGCGGATCGAAGCCGAGGTAGTCGTGGATTTTGGCGGCGGCCAGAAGCTGATCGCCGAAGTGGTCGGCGAACTGGGAGTAGACGCACCAGTTCACCATCCGCCGGAACTGCTCCGCGGAGACCTTGAGGTCGTTTTCCTCGACGGCCATGCGCAGCGCTTCCATGCAGAGCTGGGAGGAGTTCTTCTCCGGGTAGCGCTTGCGGAAGTCGGTCATGCCGCCGGCCACCACGTAGACCGGTCGTTCAAACCGTGGGATGCGCAGATTCTCAGGACCAAAACGAATCATGGTGAAACTCTCTTTTGCGAGGGACCTATGTACGAAATCAACTTACTCGCGCGGCGCACACCGGGGCGGGACACGCCTCGGCCATACCGCGCGGGGGGATTATATCGAATCGACTTCGGTCCACCAGCCCATCCCTCCACGGGGCGGGTGTCGCACACATCGTGGCAAAAAAAACGCCGAAATGCCGAAATCCAATACTCGGTTTGTAACTGGCTTTGCTCTGGCTTTGTTTTTCCGAGGGCATTATTTCGTAAGTTCTTATGCGGCAAGCAGCTATGTCGATTGTAACTGGCTTTGTTTGGTAATGGCGCGTTTTTCGCCACGGGCCGCTCCAAAACTGTCGCGGTACTGAACCGTAGGCGCGGGCTTTGATCCACACCCCAATAACTTCACCAGCGCGCGGTGGATGGACGATCGAGGACCGATCATCCAGTAACTAGAGACTCGAAACTAGAAACTAGAACAAGGGGGTCGGTTGTGGGATAGGCAGGGATTTACGATTTGAGGTTTCAGAGCGGGAGCGGGAAGTTAATCGGAGAGCGAGCGCACCGCATACTAGGCGGTGGCACACGGACCGACCGCGTTACCCCCCCCTGTACGCACAAGCCCGTTGGGCGAATCACGCGTCGAGGACTTTGTGCTGTTATCGCGCCGCCAGCTTCTGCCCACAATGGCTGCAATAGTTGCAATCGGTCGGGAAGTCGCGACGACATTTCATGCAACGCTTTACCTTGCTGGAAGACTCCATGACCGCTTGCGGACCCGATCGAAAATGGACGCCCAATGAACGCATGGACGGTTCCAAGTGCTTCACTTCGCCGGTGAATCGTATTTTTTCACCCTGAACGACCACGACGACCTCGATCGCGTCGCCGACCTTCAGATTCGTGGGATCGCCGAGGATTTTGGCGCCTCCGTCCGAGACGTCCTGCACGACGCCTTCGAGCACGGACCCATCGGATCGGTGAACGAACGCCGTGACGCCGAAAGAAGGTTCTCGATTCGCTTGGCGATGTTCTTCCATTCAGGCCTCGCCGGATCAATCGACGCATGCACTTGCAATCTGAAACAGCACGCGCATGCATGTCTTATCGGCCCGATGGAGTTCGGAATTGAGCTCGGCTAACGCCTGCGATTTGCCAACCTATCGCCCACGCGCTTGCCGACCGTGGCGTTGGGGCTACCGGATCCCCCCCCGAGGCTTGAGCAGGTTATCAATGGAGCAGGAGACCGCAGGTGAGCGGGTCAAACCGCCGTCACGTCTTCGACTGGCGGCGGGCTTTTTCCTCTCGCCTGATCTCCTGCTCTTACGCTCACCTGCTCTATTTTTCGCCTGGCAGGCGAAAAATCGGGGCGACAAGATTTGAACTTGCGACCTCTGCGTCCCGAACGCAGCGCTCTAGCCAGGCTGAGCTACGCCCCGCAACTCTGCAAAGACACCGTACTCGCCGGCGGGAAGGGCGTCAATTGGCCGTTTCAGAGTGGAAATCCTGATGGACAGGCGCGCACGAGGGTTGTATAACCTCGGTTGCTCGTAACCGGGTTCGGGTGAGCGGCAGCAAGCCGTCTGTGTTTAATCGATCGCACCAACGCTCACGGGTGTGGACCCTCCCCCCTCGGTCGGCTCGTATGACGGTGCTGACGGAAGCAACCGATACGAAGCGCGGAGATAGCCGTGTCCGAATTAGCCAAGAAAAATTGCGTTCCCTGCCGCGGCGGCGTGCCGCCGCTGGACGCCCAGCAAGCCGCCCAACTGTTGAGGCAGATCGACGGTTGGACCATCGAAAAAGATTTCCATCTGACCAAATCGTTCAAGTTCCCCGACTTCGCCAAGGCCCTTGCCTTCGTTAACCGCGTTGGGGCGATGGCCGAGAAACAAGGGCACCATCCCGACATCTACCTCTCCTGGGGCATGGCTCGCGTTGAAATCTGGACCCACAAGATCAACGGCCTCACCGAGAGCGATTTCATCTTCGCGGCCAAGACGGACGGATGCCTTTGAGTAATACCTCGATCCTATGACGCCGACGGAGTTCGCAGCGACCTATCATCAAGAGACGAAACATCACTTCAACCGCTACGCCCGGTCGTTGAGTTATCTCGATTGGGCCACTCAGCCCGACCCATTCCGCCAGTACCGCGGCGCGCCGCTTGTTCCACTGCGGTTCAGCGAGAACGAACCCGCGCCGTCCTATGATGACCTGTTCGTCCCCGGCGCCGTACAGTGCCAACCGGTGTCCCTCGCCACGGTCTCGGAGTTCTTCGAATACTCCCTGGCTCTGTCCGCCTGGAAGCAGTATCAAGGGTCGCGTTGGGCGCTACGCATCAACCCCTCCAGCGGCAACCTCCACCCCACCGAAGGCTACCTGGTAATCGGGCCTGTCGTTGGGCTTGGCGATACGCCCGGCGTCTATCACTATGCTCCCAAGGAGCACGCTCTGGAACGCCGGACGGAATTCTCTCTCCATGCGTGGGCCGCCTTGATCGAAGGGCTGCCACGAGGATCGTTCCTCGTAGGTCTGACTTCGATCCACTGGCGCGAGGCCTGGAAGTATGGCGAGCGGGCCTATCGCTACTGTCAGCACGACGCCGGCCACGCCTTGGCCGCCTTGACCGTTTCCGCCGCCGTCCAAGGATGGAACGTTTACCTTCTTCCGACCTGGAGCGACGCCGACGTCGCCGCCCTCCTGGGGCTGGCAATTGCGCCACACCTCGCGGCAACGCTCAAGGGCGTTGCCGCTGACGCCGACGACTTCGCCGACGCCGAGCGCGAGCAACCAGACCTGCTCGTCGCCGTAGTCCCAACACGTTCCGCCGGCGTTATTCACCCGGCTGCAACGATGGACGCGATCGCTGAAGTCGCTCACGGCCACTGGTCCGGTCGTGCTAATCGCTTAAGCAAAGATCACGTGAAATGGAAGCTTATCGACGCCGTCACTGACGCTTGCTCCAAGGCGCCCACTACGCCGCCCGAAACCCAAGTGCTCGAGGCCTTCGGACCGCCGCGGGCAGCGGAGCGTCGCCCCACTTCCGCGCGAACCATCATTCGCCAACGCCGCAGCGCCGTGGCCTTCGACGGAATGACATCCATCACCGCCCAGCAGTTCTACCTCATGCTCGATCGCGTTCTGCCGCGCCCAGAGCAGATGCCCTGGAAAACATTCGAGCCGCCGGCGTGCGTCCATCTGGGTCTCTTCGTGCATCGCGTCGACGGGCTTCCTTGCGGGTTGTATTTTCTCGTTCGTGATCCCGCGAAGCTCACTGATCTTCGCGCCTCAACGGACCCGACATTCTTCTGGTCAAAGCCACGCGGTTGCCCTGACGCACTACCGTTCTATCTGCTTGCGACCGGGGATGTACGACACGTCGCGGGTCAATTGAGCTGCGGACAGGATATCGCCGCCGACAGTGCATTCAGTCTTGGGATGATCGCTGAGTTCGAGCGGCCGATGAATGAGCACGGGGCGTGGTTCTACCGTCGCCTCTTTTGGGAAACCGGTGTCATCGGTCAGATTCTCTATCTGGAGGCCGAGGCCGCCGGTGTCCGAGCGACCGGCATCGGTTGCTTTTTCGACGACCCGGTCCACGAAATATTCGGCTTCCACGGGATGGCCTATCAATCTCTCTACCATTTCACCATTGGCGGCCAGGTCGAGGACACGCGCTTAAGTACTCTCCCGCCGTACGCTGTGGTCTCGCGTGATCGGTCCACTTAAGATTTGCGGCAATGGCCCAGGAACGCCCCAACCGACTGGTCGAGTGGTTGATGCTCTTTCGTAAACAATGGCCAGTCGCGCGCGAGCATATCGCCAACTGGCTTGAGGCGGTCCGCGAGGAGCCGCGACTGGCGTGGGAGACTTCCGCAGTCCGCTATACCGTCTACGGTCTGGGAGGTCTCGTTTTGTTGTGGTTTGTGACCAACCTCTCCGGCTGGATCGCTCCTCCGCCGCCGAGCGCCAGACCGGCGGCCACCACCGCCGATTTCCACGTGGTCTGCTCCGACTCCCAGTGCGCACACCATTTCGTGATCCATCGCAAGTTTGGCTTCGACGACTTCCCCGTGGAGTGCCCGCAGTGCCAACGCGAAACCGGGGTCTCCGCGCGACGATGCAACTCCGCGTCCTGCGGCGGAAGATGGATCGCGCCCCAGCGAACTGACCAGGGGCTGCAATGTCCTGTATGCGGGGCGAAGTTGGAATGATTTTGTCGTTCAGTTCGTAGTTCGTAGGGAATAAATGGCGTGCCAAGCACGCCCTACAGATAGCTCAACCACCAATCGCGGCGGCGCTGTTTGACTCCCGCGAACCATTGGCATGGGAAGTACAACGCTGTCACCACACCGATCCACACGAGGTAGACAGTCGGCAAACGGTATCCATAGTCTTCCGGAATGGACATCATTGAGATTTTGGATGCCTCCCGACCGTACGTCGCGAAGGCCACGACCATGGCCAGCAAGTGAATGAAATACAGGTGCAACACATAGTAGAACATCGGCACGCGACCAAACACCGTCAAAATTCGACCGATCGTGCCCATGGGACGATCGAACAGCGCCATGGCCGCGATCGCCGGCCCGAGCGTCATCAAGAGATAGCTCAACGACGGCGGATATTTGCTGCAGTTGAGAAACGATAGGAACGTGAACATGGCGTCCTTTTGAGAGGACCACGGACTCGGGTCACCGTACATGTTGATCGCCCGCAGAACGACGAACAAGATCGTTATCGTCAGACCCACGGTCATCAATCGGCGGCGGCGCTGTGCGGCGTCGCCTTGCAGCATTCCGCCGAACGCATACCCCGTCGCCAAGACGCCGATCCACGGAATCAACGGGTACATCACGAATAGCTGATGACTTGGCATCGGCTCGACGATGGCTTGCAAATGGAGGACCTTCCACAATCCTTCCCAAACCCCGAGTTGTTCGGGTGTGATTCCATCGAGCAGATTGTGCGTCGCGATCATCCCCACCCCGACCAAGGCGACAACCCATCGCGGCAGGTAAATGAGTCCCGCGAGGGCGATCATCGACCAGCCGATCGCCCAGATTACGCCAAGGAAAAAGGACCCGAAGTTCAGATCGAAAGCCCAACCGAACCGGATCACCGTCGGCTCCAGGATCACCAACCACAATCCACGAGTGATAAGAAACCGCGACAATTCCCGCTTGGTCTTACCCCGCGAGGCCGCCAAGTAAGCGCCCGTGCCCGCCACGAACACGAACACCGGCGCGCAAAAGTGCGTCACCCAACGGGTGAAGAATAGCGCGACGGTCGTCTGCGAAAGGTCCGCCGGATCGAACCTCACTTCGGAAAAAAAATCGCGGACGTGGTCCAGGGCCATGAGGACCATGACCGCCCCGCGCAGCAGATCGATGGACTCCACTCGAGGTCGTGTGCCGGGCAACTTACCTTCCACTTTCAGTGCTCATCGGGATTGAATGAAAAACAAACACGCTGGCGCTTTCCAGAAGGGTGGGACCGAGTTTCCCGTCGAGCGAATGATCCAACCGACAACGTTAACCGACCCGAAAATGTGTTCGGCAGGTTCCCTACGTAAACATCCTTAACTGCACCCGTTCCAGGGCGAACTTCTCCACCGGCTCATCGACGTTCATGGGATAATTCCCCGAAAAACAGGCGGTGCAGTACTTCTCCGGGGCCATTTTCACGGAGGCCAGCATCCCCTCGTGCGACAGGTAGTGTAGTGAGTCCACGCCGAGGAATTTGCGGATTTGCTCGACCGACCGCCCGTTGGCGATCAATTCCTTCTGATCCGGAAAGTCGATCCCGAAGTAGCACGGATGGCGGATGGGTGGGCTGGCGACACGCAGATGCACTTCCTTGGCCCCGGCCTCTCGAAGCGCGCCGATCTTGCCCCGCGTCGTCGTGCCGCGAACCACGGAATCCTCAACCACCACCAGCCGCTGACCCACGACCGCTTCCTTGATGACGGTGAGCTTCATTTTGACGGTCAGATCGCGGCCTTCCTTGGTGGGCATGATGAACGACCGCCCGCTGTAGTGACTCGTGGTGAACGCCCGACCGTAGGGGATTCCACTTTCGCGGGCGTAACCGGTCGCGGCGCACTGCCCGGCGTTAGGGATGGGCACGACGACATCGGCCTCCACCGGCGCCTCCTTGGCCAGCCGCGCCCCCATGGCCATCCGTACCAAATGCACGTTGTCCCCGAACACCCGGCTCGACGGGTCCGCGAAGTAAATCTGCTCGAATATGCACGCCGCGCCCCGCCCGCCCATGTCTCCGCCGAATCGACGACTGTCCACTCCCTCGTCGTTGATGGTGACCAATTCGCCCGGTTCGATATCGCGAACGTATGCGGCGTCCACCATGTCCAGCGCCTTCGTCTCCGAAGCCACGACCACCGCGCCGCTCTTCAGCGAACCCAGCACCAGGGGACGAAAACCCAGCGGATCACGAACCGCGATCATTCGGTCAGGGAACAGCAGCAACAGTGAAAAAGCCCCCTGCAAATGATTGAGCACGTGGTTCAATGGGCTTTCCTTGGTCTGGTGCGTGGGCTTGGCCAGGAGATGGATGATGACCTCGGTGTCGCTGGTCGTTTGGAAGATGTGGCCGACGTCTTCGTAGTTACGACGAAGAAGCGCGGCGTTGATCAGGTTGCCATTGTGGGCGATCGCCACTTGCCCCCCCGCGAAGGAGAACAGCAGCGGTTGGGTGTTGTTTTCCGTGCAGGAGCCGGTCGTCGAGTATCGGCAGTGGCCGATGGCGACCCGACCTTTGATCCGAGACAGGCTCGTTTCGTCGAACACCTGGCTGACCAGCCCCACCCCCGCGTGCCGCGCCAGATGATCGCCTTGGATGGAGACGATCCCCGCCGACTCCTGCCCGCGGTGTTGCAAGGCATAGAGACCGAGGTGGGTGAGGGCGACGGCGTCGTCATGCCCCCAGACGCCGAACAACCCGCAATGATGTCGAATCGATGGTCGATGCACTGGCGGCGTTGCACATGCTTCGTGGAGTGGTTTCTTTGTCGCTTCGGCCACTATTCAAGCTTAACCGAATCGACTCATACCGTCAAACCGCCGGGGATTCCCGGCGAGAGTGACGACTAAATTAGACAAACGCACGCACGTCGACGCGAAGCGCCTTGGCGATCTTCTTGAGCGTGCGGACCGTCGTGCGATCGGGGTTGCGTTCGATTCGTGAGATTTGCGACTGGGGCATCCCCAGCTTTCTGGCAAGTTGAGCCTGCGTCAGCCCGGCCGTCTTGCGGGCTTTCACGACGCTCTCGGTGGCGAACTCAATCGCCAAGTCATCCGCGTCGATGAAATCTTCTTCCTTCTCGTTCTCGATCTGTGCAATGGCGTGGAGAGCCATTTCGGCCTTGATCAGCCGCTCATACTCATCGACGGGGACCACCACGTGAGTCGTTGTCTCGTCTCGAACCAGGTAGGTCGGATGCCCGTCCAAATCGCGGCGATGGGAACCGGCTCTCGATACGACTCGGTCGTCCCGCGGCGTGCCCTTTAGGGGGGATCCGCTGCGCTTCGGCCTCGCGTCGGATTGTCTCGGAACCGTCGGCATACTCTCACAACCACCCGATCTTTTACCGGGTCGAGCTGGAAAACGGCCATGTGCCGTCCAAACCGGAAGTATCGAAGCGTATACCGACTGATACTGACATCGGCGATCACTTCGGAGTTTGTGATCGGGTCCGAGCGAATCCGTTCGAGCATGTCGTAAAAGGCTGCGCGATCGAACTCGCTACATTCGCGGCGAACATATTGGCCAACATCCCGATGAAGTTCCACCTTGAAGCGCATTCGCGCAACTCCTCTCTGCGGGAAGCAACCTACGGTCGCACCGCAAAGTGTTCAAGGTAGAACTCTCAGTCCACGCTTCGACTCGCGTGAGTCGCCTACAAGCCCCGTTGAGTTCCACGGCCGGGGTCTCGGCCTATGCAGTTATCTCATATAGAGTATATCTCAGATTTGAGATTTGTCAACCCTGTTTTCGGCAGGAGAAGTGACAAAGGCCGCGAAGGGGCTTTGGGCGAAGGGGCGGGTCATACGTCGCTCGCCGACGAACACGACGAGGATGGTGCGGAGTAGGATCGACAGGTCAAGGAAGAACCCGCAGCGGCGGACGTAGGCGATGTCGTAGAGGATTCGCTCATCCCAGGGCATCAAGGAATTGCCGTAGACCTGGGCCAGGCCGGTGATGCCGGGGCGGACGAGCAGCCGTTGGCGTCGGAAGGCATCGTAGGCGGCCACTTGATCGGGCAAGGTCGGACGCGGACCGACCAAGGACATGTCGCCTCGAATCACGCTGAAAAATTGCGGAAACTCATCGAGTTTGAACCGCCTGAGCAAATAACCCAGCCGGGTGATGTCGGGATGATGCAGGGGCACGAGTTCCTTGGGGTCTGGCTTACGGTCGCCACGCATGGTGCGGAACTTCACGAGGCGGAAGATTCGTTCGTCCTTGCCCGCACGGTCTTGGATGAAAAATACCGGGCCGGGGCTGGTGAGTTTCACGAGAACGGCAATGAGTAGAAGTACCGGTGAAAGTAAAAGAACCAACAACAGTGCGGCAACAAGATCGAATGGCCGTTTCAGTGCCCGTAACCAGACGGATTCCGATACCAATATCCCGCAAGAATTCATTACTCCCATCATCGGTCAACGGAGGGCGGTGGCAAACAGGGCACATACTACCCTATGGCACGCGGCACAAATAGTAGATATTGTCGGCGGTCTATCCGAACGCTAATATAGAGGGAGGCAAGAGCGACCCGCCCCGACGGGCCTGCCGCAGGGATTCGGCCATGACCCAGCTCGAACAACAAATCCAAAACACCCAGCATCGCCTTTGGCTCAACCGCTGGCTCCACGACGTCTGTCTTTGCGGAACGATCGCCGGGGCCGCTTTCACGGTCGCAGTCGTTATTCAGCGACTCTTTGAGTTTCCGGTGCCCCTATTCTGGGTAGGGATCGGAGTGATCGGAGCGGTACTAGTCGGATCGTTGGTGTGGACCATGAAGCGGCGAGAGAGCGCCGAGTTGGCAGCGGCGACGCTGGATGAGGCCGCCGGACTGCGCGAACGGCTCAGCAGCGGGCGGTATTGCGTCGGCGTGGACGACCCATTCGCCCAAGCCGTCGTCGCCGATGCAGAACGAATCAGCGGTTCGCTTTCGGTCCGCAGTCACATCCGCCTGCGACCGCCTCGACCGCTAGGGTTCGCGATTCTCGCGCTGGTATTGGCGTGCATGAGTTTCCTGGTCCCCGCGGGTTTACTGAAGTCCACCGAGGCCAAGGAGTTGACGAAGCAATCCGTCGAGCGGGAGCAGATGCACGTGGCCGTCAAACGGCAACTCGAAGCGGTTCGTCAGATGACGGAGACCACGCCGGCGCTGGCGGAATTCACCGACGACCTTGCCGGCCTGGAGAAGTTGTCGGGCGGGAAGCTGGAGCGTCCCACCGATATCCGCCATGAGGCGGTCAAGAAAATCGACAAGCTCGAAGACGCGGTTAAGCAGAAGCTCGCCGGTGAGAAGTATGAGGCCGTGCCGGAGATGCGGAAGTTGTTGCGGGGGCTGAAATCACCGAGCTCGGCCGAAGCCCCGACGGAAAAGCTCAATCAAGCTCTCAGCAAAGGCGATTTCAAAGCCGCCAAGGAGGAGGTCCAAGCGCTCCGCGAGCAACTCGCCACGTTAAAGTCCGAGGAGGACAAAGAGCTGGTCGAAAAAATGAGCAAGCAGCTCGCGGACCTGGCCAAGCAGCTTGAGCAATTGGCCAAGGATGAACAGTTGGCACAAAAGCTAGAACAGTTGGGCATCAAAAAGGAAGACCTTGAGCGCATGCTCGAAAAACTGAGCAAGGCCGACCTCGACCAACTCAAGAAGCAGCTTGAGGAAAAGGGATTAAGCCAACAGCAAATCGAGAAAATGGCCAAGCAGCTTCAGCAGAAGCAGGCGGCAGGCGCGACGGCCAAGAAGCTGGCGAAGGCGATGAAGCAAAGCGCGTCGGCGAGTCAGGCGGGGCAAACGAGCGAGGCGATCGAGGGGCTTCAGCAGGCCGGCGAGCAACTCAGCGAACTCGAACAGCTTGAGCAAGAGATGAACCAACTCGACGCCACGGCCTCGGCACTTCAAGACGCCAAACAAAACCTCGATAAACCCTGCCCCGACTGAGGGGGCACGGGAAAGCGGGACGGTCAGTCCTGCACGAAATGCGGTCCGGGCGGCGGCATGGGCAAAATGGGTCAGGGCCGCGGCGGGCGAGCCGGTGAGGAAAAAACCGACGTTGCCTTCAAGACCGAGCAAGGCAAAGTCCACACCGGCAAAGGCGCGATCGTGGGCCAATTCCTCGTCGATGGGGAGCAGGTAAAAGGCGAGATGAAATCCAATCTGGTCGAAGTGGTGTCGGCGGCGGAGCGAGAAGCCAGTGACCGCATCAACCGCGACCGCATTCCTCGCCAGTACCACAAAGCGGTCAGGGCCTATTTCTCCAACATCCAACGATCCGTGAAGGGCGAAAAACCCAAAGGAACCAAGAACGAGAAGGACCAGCCTGACGAATCGCCTAAGGAGGAGCAACCGACGCCGACCCCGAAAGACGAATCCGGCATGTAATCGAAAGAGCGCCTGTTTCGCGATCTTTCAAACCGATATAATGACATTGGAGGATTTGGGATGGTCTATCGCGGATTTGTTAGGAATGGGCGGGTGGAACTGGACAATGGCGGCGCATTGCCGGAAGGCGCCGAGCTACGGATAGAGCTTCTTGACCAAGCCAAGCCACTCGCTACACCATCCGCTGGACCTTTAGGCAGAAGGCTTTTGAAGCACGCAGGAACGGCCACCGGATTACCTGCGGACATGTCTACTCAGCACGACCACTATCTTTACGGAACGCCGAAGCGTTGATCACCGTCTTTGCGGACACTTCATACTACATAGCTCTCCTGCACGCTGGAGATGAGAATCACCGCAAGGCCAAGGCATACACCGATCAGTTTGATGGCCGGATGGTGACGACCGCTTGGATCGTCACGGAACTTGCCAATGCCCTGGCCAAGGGTGCCAACCGCCATAGCTTTGCGAGCTTGTTGGAAGATCTGCGGAGCGACGAACGTGTGCAGATCATTCCAGCAGACAACCATCTGTTCGAGAGCGGACTTAGCCTGTACTTGCGTCGAATGGACAAGGACTGCTCGCTGGCTGATTGCATCTCTCTCGCAGTGATGGAACAGATGGGCCTGACCAACGCCCTTACGGGCGATCGTCATTTCGAGCAGGCAGGCTTCAGTGTTGTGCTGGCATAACTTACGGCAAGCAGCTTCGTGCTTTCGGCGATTCATTGTGTTCATTGCAACTCCCTATGCATTGCCGCCGATCGTGACGCCGGTTGCATTATTTCTGACGCTAACGGCCTGCGAGCCGCCGCCGATGACCGACACCGGAGTCATCGCCATCTTCGGCGGGGTGGGGCTGGGGCCGGGGCAGTTCAGCTATCCACGAGCGATTACCGCGGAACCCAACGGCTCAGTCTTCGTTGTAGACAAGAACGGGCGAATCCAGCGCTTCTCCTCTGACGGCGTTTTCGAGACCTACTGGCGGATGCCGGAGACGGAGCACGGCAAGCCGGTGGGCCTCAAGGTCCATCCCGACGGACGAGTCTTTGTCGCCGACACCCATTACCACCGAGTGATGATCTTCGACCGTGACGGCAAACTTCTCGGTTCGTTCGGCAGCGAGGGAGTCGGCGACGGACAATTCCAATTGCCGACGGATGTTGCTTTCGATGCCCAGGGCTTCATCTACGTCAGTGAGTATTATGGAAACGATCGGATTGCCAAATGGTCGCCGGACTTGCGGTTTGTGACCGCATTCGGCGAAACCGAGATCGAAGGCAAGCGACTGACTCGTCCCACGGGGCTGGCTATCGACCCCGAGCAAACGCTGTGGGTTGCGGATGCCTGCAATCACCGGATCGTGCGTTTTTCGCTGGATGGCCAAGTTCTAACTGCGTTCGGCCGCTTCGGACAAGAACCCGGCGAAATGCGGTATCCTTACGACATCGGCATATCGCCGGACAACACCTTGTTGGTTTGCGAGTACGAGGGGAATCGGTTGCAATGGTTCTCCAAGGACGGCCGCTCGCTGCGCGTGTGGGGTCGCGCCGGTCGAGCGCCGGGTGAGCTCTTCGCCCCGTGGGGAGCGTCCTACGGACCCGAGGGTCGCGTGTACGTCGTAGATTCACTCAACAGCCGCGTGCAAGTCATACGACCATGAACTGCATTGCCTTCGCTCTTCCGTTCGACTTTCAGCAACCGGCGTGGTTGTGGCTGGTGTTGCTGGTCCCGGTTCTGATCGTCGCATCCCTGCGGTCGCTTGCCGGTTTGGACCCGGTCCGACGCGTCTTGGCGATCGTCGCCCGCAGTCTGTTGGTGCTGCTTATCGCTTGTTGTTTGGCGGGCATCGAGCGCGTGCGCCGCAATGACGACCTTACCGTGCTGTTCCTGATGGACCGCTCCTACAGCGTCCAGTCGATGCAGCAATACCAAGAGGAGTACATCCACGACGCCGCGGAGACCATGCGCCCGGAGGACCGCATGGGGCTGATCGACTTCGCGCGAAATGCGTTCCTGAAGCAGCTTCCCATGCGCGGGGGATACTTCATTGAGCCGGGACGATTGCCGGTCATGCCCGATACGGAGCGGACGGACGTGGCCTCGGCGGTGCGCCTGGCGATGGCCATGTTCCCGCACGACACGGGGAAGCGCATCGTCCTCCTGTCCGACGGCAACGACAACATGGGTGACGTACTGAGCGAGGCGCGGCGAGCGCACGCCGACCGCATCCCCATCGACGTCGTGCCCCTCCGCTATGAACACCGCAACGAGGTCTATTTTGAGAGGATGATCGCCCCAGCCCACGCCGAGCCCGGCGAACAAGTCACCCTTCGAATGGTCGTCGGGACCTATCGGCGGGCGTCGGGCACCCTCACCATCTATCAAAACGATCGAATGGTGACGATGACGCCGGAACAGTCCCACGTCGAACTCTCCCCGGGCAGCAACACGCTGATGGTCAAGCTCGGAATCGACGCGCCCGGCGTTCAGACCTACAAGGCGTTCTTTCAGCCAGATGAGGATTCGATGGACGCCATCCCCCTGAACAATACCGCAAGCGCCTTCTCGTTCGTCACGGGGTCCAGCACCGCACTCTTGATCACCGCCGATCCCCAACATGATCGTCCCCTGTTGGACGCCCTGCGCAGTGAGAAGGTGGATGTGGACATGAAGGCCGCGTCCGAATTGGGTGAATTCGACCTGTTGCAGATGACCAACTGCTCCACGATCATCCTCGCCAACATCCCGGCGCAAACATTTACCGATCAGCAACTCCAGAACCTGGCCACCTACGTCAAAGACATGGGCGGCGGGCTGATCATGCTCGGCGGACACGAGAGCTTCGGGGCGGGCGGGTGGATCGGCACTCCCGTGGAGGAGATCATGCCCGTCTCCTTCGAGATTAAGCACAAACGGGTGATTCCGCGCGGGGCGCTGGTGCTCATCATGCACAGTTGCGAAGTCGATCGCGGCAACTTCTGGGCCAAGGAAATGGCCAAGAAAAGCGTCGACACCATCAGCTCGCAGGACTACTTCGGCATGTTGGCCTATTCCTATTCTCCCGGAGGGGTCAATTGGGAAGTGCCGCTGGGGCTGAACATCAACAAGGCCGCGGTGAAAGCGAAGATCGACCGGATGAGCAACGGCGATATGCCGGATTTCGGCTCTGCGATGCAGATGGCCTACAAGGAGTTGACCGCCGGGCTGGGGAAGGACGCGGCCCAGAAACACGTCATCATCCTCAGCGACGGGGATGCGGCTGCGCCGTGGCCCAAGCTGGTGGACGACTACGTCGAAGCGAAGATCAGCATCAGCACCATCGGCATCGGGTGGGGTCAGCACGTCATGGAGCCGACACTCAGAAACATCGCGGAAAAGACGGGCGGGAAATACTATCCTGCCCGCAACCCCAAACAGCTTCCGCAAATCTTCGTTAAGGAATCGCAAGTGGTCCGCCGGCCGCTGATCGTGGATGAGCCGTTCCAGCCGCGCGTTCTGCACGCCTCCAGTGAACTCCTCGGCGGGATCGAGGGCGGTCGCGAGGCACTTCCGCAACTCGGAGGGCTGGTGCTCACTTCGGTCAAGTCGAGTCCCAACGTGCTCACGCCGATTGTTCGCATGACCGACGACGGCGACGACCCGGTCCTCGCTCACTGGCAGTATGAATTGGGCAAGACCGTGGCGTTCACCAGCGGCTACTGGCCGGTGTGGGGCGACGCTTGGACGAAGTGGCCCAAGTTCGCCAAGTTCTGGGCACAGATCGTCCGCTGGACCATGCGCCAGGAAGCGCCCGCCAACTTCGACACCCACACCAAGATCGAGGGCAACCGCGGTCGCGTCACGGTAGATGCGCTGGACAAGGACGCGAGTTTCCTCAACAACCTGCAACTGCGGACCAACCTCATCGGCCCCGATGGTCAGCCGACGCCGCTTCGATTCAGCCAGACCGGTCCGGGCCACTACGAAGCCGAGTTCGACGTGGAAAAATCCGGGGACTATCTCGCCAACGTGCAGGTATTCGACCAGGGGAAGGCGACGGGAACGATCCGCACCGGGCTGACCGTCCCGTTCTCGCCGGAATACCGCGACTTGATCCCCAACGAAGCCCTTCTTCGTCAGGTCGTGGACATCACCGGCGGGCGGTGGTTGGACCTGCCCGCGCCGCAGGCCAACGTCTTCAGTCACGATCTGCCGCCCAGCGAGGCGAAGCGGGCGGCTTGGGACTGGGTGCTTGCGTGGCTTTTGTTACCCGCATTTCTCCTGGATGTCTCGGTCCGACGACTCGCAAGCTGGCTCGCCCTTTCCATCGCCGTTGAGGTTGTGCTCTTGGTGGTGCTCTTATTCGGATTGGGGTTGCGGTATAGTCCTTGGTGGGGCGTGCTGGGCGCGATTGCACTGGCGGAATTGGTCGGCTGGACGATCCGATTCCGTTCCATCGGGCCGCTTTTCGAGTGGATGACCCATACGGTTACGGCTCTCGCCCACGCCGGCGATCGCAGTGCGGCCTCGTTGGAGAAATTGAAAGACACACGAGAGCGCGTCCGGGATGAGCTTGCCACGGAGAGCGGTGATCGTGGCAAGCGGGTTACGGACGAAACCGCGCCGATCCCACTGGCGCAGGCCAAGCGCCGCTTCGACGCGGGCGACCAGCCAGCGGGTAAGCCCCTGGGTGACCTTCGCGACGCCCTCGGCGGCGCCAAAGCCGTTGAGCCGTCGACGAAGCAGCCCAAGCCCGCGCGACCGCCCGCCGAGACCGGCGCGGAGGAAGACGACCAGGACACGACCTCGCGCCTTCTGCGTGCCAAGCGCCGGGCCAGGCGCGACGAAGGGAGTCAGCAATGAACCCGCGATAAGGTCACAAGGTGTTTCTCGCACTAAGGATCCTATCCACCAATGGACCAGCGTTATCTTTTACGATAGAATGCAAGGCATGAGCAGGCCCTGATCGATTCCGGCCTTTCCGGTATGGAGTCTTGTGACGATGGTGCCATCGACGATTCAACTTGATCCCCAGACAGCCAAAGCCCTCGCGGAGCGTGCGGCCGCCGCGGGGCTTTCGATCCCGGATTACCTCAAGAGGCATTTTGCCGCGGGGAACGGGCAACACGGCGTGGACGACCCGGATCGTTGGCTGGACGAGCTTACCGAAGGCTTGCCGGAATTGCCGCCCCTTCCGCGAGACTTTTCCTCCAAAGACATCTACGCGGACCATGATTGATGCCGGTATTCGTCGATAGCGGCATTCTTTTACGCGCCGTCCATCGCGCGGACTCGCATTACGCGGAAGTTCGTGCCGCCATTCGTCTGCTCTTGAAAAGAGGTGATCCGGTCTTCACCGGCCTGCAACAACTCGCGGAGTTCTGGAACGTGTGTACGCGCCCAACGGGCGCTCGCGGAGGGTTCAATCTGCCGCTCGAAGAAGCCGCGAGAAGACTTCGCCGGATCGAACGCGGGCTCAGACTCCTGACGGAAACGCCGCTCACGCCGGAAATCTGGAAAACGCTCGTCCAGCTCCACGGGATCAAGGGCGTGCAAGTTCACGATGCGCGAACGGCGGCCCTGATGCTCACGCACTCGCTGACCGACCTGCTCACGCTCAACAAAGCTGACTTCGTCCGCTATCAATCCGATGGTCTGGCGGCCCGAACGCCCTCTGAGTTGGTTGCTTCGAGCACTGCGGAATAACATGATGGACGACAAGGAATGAGCCAAACAGACGCTAACGAAACGAGCCGCGGGCTTCAGCCCGCGCGGACGTTCGGACGCTAGAAACTCGTATTGTTAGAGGGTGTAAAGAGTTCGTAGCTGGAACAACCATGATCGCTCGATCGGGAGTTCATTGGATAACGGAGGCCGGGATGTTCTTTGAGAAGGCCGGGCGGATCTGGGACACGCTGCGCGAACTGGAAAGGCGCCTGGGCGAGGCCGGACTCGACTACGTCGTCATTGGCGGACTGGCCCTCAACGCCTACAACTATCCGCGACAGACCATCGACGTGGACATCGTGCTCACCGCAACCGACTTCGAGCGGTTCAAATCGCGATTCGCGGGCAGTGCTTATAGCGGCCTCCCCAAGCTGCCTCGCCGTTTCCTCGATCCGGCCACCGACGTAACGATCGATGTGTTGATCGCCGGGCAGATCGCGGGAAACGCCAAGAAGAACTCGTCGGTGCGCTTTCCCGATCCCGCGGAGGCCGAGGTCCATGCCGACCTCCGAACGGTGTCGCTGGCCCGGCTGATTGAGCTAAAGCTGGTGACGTGGCGCTACAAGGATTGGGGCGATGTGGTCGAACTGATCCGGCGGAACAACCTTCCCACATCGTTCGCGGAGAAGCTCGACCCGATTATCCGATCGGCCTTCGCCGAGTGCTGGGACCAGGCCAACGACAAGGAATATGAGGAGTCTACGGGGTAGGAGCAACTGATTGCACTCACAGGAACGCGCCCACGTGCGCGAGGTGCCGCTGATGCTAGACGATGGGGCAAACGCGTAGGGTCCGCTCCGCGGATCGCCCCGAAAGCAATGAGACTCGAAGGAACTATGGCATGGCACAGACAACGATTGATCCCGCGGTTGAAAAAGCCGCCGAGGAGTTGCGAAACAAGTTCAAGGCCCTGCGCGCCGAGATCGGCAAGGCCATCGTCGGGCACACGGAGATCGTCGACGGCGTGCTGACCGCGCTGCTGGTCGGCGGGCACGTGCTCATCGAGGGCGTACCGGGGCTGGGCAAGACCTACCTGGTCCGCATTCTGGCCAAGGCCGTCGATCTGAAGTTTTCCCGCATCCAGTTCACGCCCGACCTCATGCCCGCGGACATCATCGGAACGACGATCATCTCCGAGGACCCCAACACCGGGAAACGGTCGTTTAGCTTTCAGAGAGGTCCGCTGTTCGCGCAGATCGTCCTCGCCGACGAGATCAACCGAGCGACGCCCAAGACGCAGTCCGCGTTGCTCGAGGCCATGCAGGAACACACCGTGACGACCGGCGGCGCTCGCCATCAACTCGAAGAGCCGTTCTTCGTCATGGCCACGCAGAACCCCATCGAGCAGGAAGGGACGTATCCGCTGCCCGAGGCCCAGCTCGATCGCTTCATGTTCAAGCTGGTGGTCAACTACTCCAGCAAGGACGAGATGAAGCTCATCATGGATCGCACGACGACGGGCTACACGCCGACGATCCAGACGGTGATGACCGGGGCGGAGATCGTGGGCACGCAGAACCTGGTCCGTCGGGTCATTATGGCCCCGCACGTGCAGGATTACGCGATCCGCGTGGCCATGGCCTCGCACCCCGGCGGGCCGTTCGCCCTGGAAGTCACCAACAAATACGTCCGCTGGGGCGTCAGTCCCCGCGCGGTCCAAGCTCTCACTCTTGGGGCAAAGCTCTACGCCCTTCTCGACGGACGTTTCAACGCCAGCTTCAGCGACGTGAAGAAAATGTACCTCCCCGCCATGCGCCACCGCGTCCTGCTCAACTTCGAGGGCGAGGCCGAAGGCGTCAGCACCGACGACCTCCTCAAGGAACTCCTCGAAAAAACCCCCACCCTCACCGAAGCCGCAGCGTAGCGCCGGGGTATCAACCTGTGCAGCGCGACCCCGTAAGGGTCCACGAACGTAGCCGGGGGTAAGCGCAGCGCCACCCCCGGAAACAAGCCCCCCAAAACCTCCCCCTCTCCCCTCGGGAGAGGGCCGGGGTGAGGGTCCACCCGGTGCTGCGTTAACCACCCCTGACCGTTGGAGTGTAGAATAGTCAAGCCAAGCTCGTGCCGTACGGCTGTTTGTAGCGGATTCGAAACGCGGCTCGAATGTACACCGACGGGCCGGGCAAGCGTGCGCGGGGAACCGCGGATTCCAGAAAATTCCATCGCAGCATTCGTACTCTCAAACGTATAGATATGCAGCACGGAGGGGATTAGCATGATGCGATCCGGGTCAGCAAAAGGAGTTGCCCATGTTGTTAGAGGGGCAAGAACAGCCCTCAATCTGGCGACGAAGTGCGGAATGTTGCACGTCCGCGAAGCTTGAACGCCGAATCAGGCTCGCCTGGCGGGATGGGACGGACAAGCAATGTCCGGCAGCCTTCTGGTTTATCGCCCGGTATGTGTATGGCCTGGATGAGCGACCCGCCAGCGCTCAATTGTGTTGGAACAACTGGCTCGAAGCACACCCCGTTCCTGCTGAAGTTCAGGTAATCGAGGGTCTAGCGAGTTCCGCAACGTCGGATGACAGCGAAGGCCTTGCGAAACTTCGCAGCTTGGGTTTCTCCGAACCCGCCCTCTGGCATGCGGCGCTTACCGAGAGACCGGATCGAGGGATTCAGACGGTCTTCGAGAGATTTGACATCGTTGGTTGCGGGCGATTCAGATTAGCGTTTCGCGATGAGTGGTTTGCCACGTCTCCCAGAATTGGAAAAACGGGCATGCAGGGTCCCATCGTGCGAAGGTGTTTGACTGTATTCCAGGACAAGTTTAACTGCGATGTTGTCGCCGTACTTCAGGCGGCTATCGCACGAGCCGATCAAGACGCCGTCTACCTTGTGTACCACTGGGGGCTGCTCGATTGCAAAGGGGGAGTTGCTGGAGTCTTGCTTGAGAGATGGCTCAATATGCGAGAACCCGCCAAAAGAACTGGGGCAAGCAACGTAGCTTGGCGCATTATCTACGCGCATTGCGAAGCCATTGGAAAACGCCTGACCGGAGGGCGTATTAACCAACAGCATTTTCCAGATCTTGTACAAGATGCCCTAATGAAGGCCCTTGGCGTAGGAAAGCTAGACCGCCGCTTCCTTGGGCTCTTCCAGCAATGCTTTGTCTGGACCCTCTCGGACTATGTCAAGGTCATTGGGCGAGTTCATCAAAGTATGACGTTTGACGAACTCCACCAATTGATGGATGTCGCCCACGAGATACGCCGCGCCAAGGGCGAGGTGGAACCCGATGATGACCGCACGTTCAAGGCGCTCATGGACCTACCGCCGATGGACGCGCTCATTTGCACGCGGGGGCTTCCCGATGTCGAGCTCGGGAACATCCTCGAACTGACACCGCGCCAAGTACAGAATCGTCGCGCCGGAATAATCCGACGTCTCCGCGCAAAAATTGGATGGAGGTAGTGTCCATGAGACTCACTACGAAGACAGGTTGTGTGTCGCGGTATGCATTGGAGACCTACGATGCCGCTATTGCTGCTGGTCAGGAGGTCGATAGTGGGACCGGAACGCACTTGTTGGAATGCTCTCACTGCCGCGCGACCCTTCTGGCATTGGCACTTGGCGAAATTCCGCACAGTAAGCTCCAAACTGCCGGAGACCTCGCACAAACGCCCCCTCGTTCCCGGCACAATTGGTTCCTTAGATATCGTCGGCGGGTTGTATTTGTTACGGCTACTTTAGTCGCGGCATTCTTGCTAATTATTGCGATGAGCCTACTTAGACCGAAAAACGCTCTACTTGCTGTCGGACCTGAAATCGCAACTAACGATATGGACTTCAACGTTGAATTCCTACCTGCGGACGCGGAGCTATGTACCGACCGGTATTTGGACTTCGGAGCGTTAGTCCTTGCCGTCGATGAAGGACGAAATACCAGCGCACCCAAATTGCCGACTGATGGACCAGGAGTAGCAAGTGCTCCTTCCGCTCGGAGTGGAAGGGCTCCGCGCCGCGAGTTCTCGGTCGGCACGATTCGGTCTCCCGATCGAATGGAATCTCGCGACATATCGGCGCAGGTTTTGCAAGTTGCAGGCGAGCGCGGATCGGCGCCGGTCGACTTGGTAGACCCCGCCGATGTGCTCGCGCGCGCTGACGTAATGCTGATAACCTATCTGGATGCTGGCAAGCCCGCCAAGAGCTTGATTGACTTTTCCGTTGAGAAGCGAGGCAGAATGCTGTATTGCACTGCCCGCTACCCGCCTCCCGATGACCGCGTTCTTTTTCAGCGCGAGTTGCCGTTGTCAGCACCGGAGTTAGCTAAGGGCGCGGCTGGGCGGGCATTCGTGGTTCTTGCAATTGCACAATCATCGCGTTGCCTGATTGCCCAAGAGCATGCCACGGTAGAGTCTCAGTCGCGATTTGACGATCTATATTCTTGCCTAACGGACATGTCGAAAAAAGTCAAGGCAGAGAAGGCTCATTCGCGGGAGACGGCCA
>Ga0137429_1000247_pt1 | contig 26057 bp, 18 predicted proteins | sample EasRivERMZT736_2_FD_102304 | JGI IMG/M metagenome (GOLD analysis project Ga0137429, IMG submission 102304) | Soil microbial communities from meander-bound floodplain in the East River, Colorado, USA - East River MetaG ERMZT736_2 | ecosystem: Environmental > Terrestrial > Soil > Floodplain ...
GAAAGCAGTTCGCTGCCGGGTTCGCCTGCGGCCATGGCGAGCGGGATCAGGCCCAGCGCGGCGCACAGCGCGGTCATGAGAATGGGAACCAGCCGCTCCATGGAACCGTGAACAACTGCGTCGGCGAGCGGCTTGCCTTCGACCAACATAACGTGCTGATAGTGGTTAACCAGCAAGAGACCGTTGCGGACGGCGATACCGAAGAGGGTGATGAAGCCGACAAGGCTGGCGATGGAAATCACCGGCGCTTGATACAGGGCGCTCCGTAGGCCGAACAAGGACAATGTGTTGGTCCAAGGATTGACGGCTTCCGTGAGATAAATGGCCACGATGCCGCCGATGATCGCCAGCGGCAGGTTCACCATCACGAGAAGCGCGGCCCGCAACGAACCCGTCGAAAGCTGAAGCAGCATCAACATGACGATGGCGACGCCGGCCCCGGCAATCAGAATGGTGCGCGACGCCGACTGCTGGGCCTCGAACTGTCCGCCGTAATGCACCGTGTAGCCGGAACGGTGCACGATGGGATCGACGCGGCCCTGCACCTGCGCGACCAAATCGCCAAGGTTGTATCCTTCGGCTACGTTGCAGGAGATCACGGCTTTGCGCTGTGCGTTCTCGCGGGCGATCAGGTTCGGCGTGCGTTCCGGCCCGATGTCGGCGACTTCCTCCAGCCGAACGGTGGCCCCACCGACGCCGCGGAGCCGTAGGTTGCGGAGCTGCTCGACGCTCTCGCGTTCCTCGGGCGCCAGCCGCACCACAAGGTCGTAGCGGCGCACGCCCTGGTTGATTTCCGCGACGGTTTCGCCGTAGATGGCCTCCTGCACCTGTTCAGCGGCCGATGCGGGTGTAATCCCGGCAGCGGCGAGGTCCTGGTGCCGGTAACGGATAGGGAGGGACGTGACGGTCACTTCGCGGTTGGCGGCCACATCGCGTGCACCGGGCAAGCCTTTCAACGCGCCCTCGATTTCCTTGGCAATCTGCCGCAGTTTGCTCAATTCGCCGCCGTAGACGTTTATGGCGATGGCTGCGGGCGTGCCCGAAAGGATGTGCGAGAGCCGGTGCTCGATCGGCTGGCCGACCATGGTCGTCACACCTGGAACATTCGCCAACACGGCGTCGATCTGCTCCCGTACTCGTTCCTTGGAGACGCCGGGCATCACGGTGACTTCAATCTCCGAGCTGCTGGGGGGCTCGGCATGTTCGTCTCGCTCGGCGCGACCCGTGCGCCGCGTGACGCTCTCTACGCCCTCAATCTCCGCAAGTCGTACTTCAATGCCCCGTGCCACACGATTGCTTTCGCCCAGTGACGTTCCGGGTGGTGCGAAAAGAAAGACCGTGAATGTTCCTTCGTTAAACGCGGGCAGAAAGCTCGTTCCGAAGGTACTTCCCAGCCATAGGGCCAGCCCCGTTGCGGCGACCGCGGAACCCAGAACCGTGCCGCGATGCCGGATCGACCAACGCAGTGAAGGTTCGTATCGGCGCTTGAGCCAGCGGACGAGAAAGCCGTCCTTGTGTTGTTGACCGCCGAGCCGTCCGCGCAAGAGGAACCGACACAGAGCCGGCGTGAGTGTGAGCGCGACGATGAGCGACGCCAGGATTGAAATGATGTAGGTGATCCCCAACGGCCGAAAGAAGCGACCCTCCAAGCCCTGAAGGAACAGCAACGGCACAAATACGACCACGATGATAATGGTCGCCAGCACCATCGCCGGGCGAATCTCATTGCTGGCCTCGAAGATCACCTGAACAAGCGGTTTCCGGTCCGCCAGCGGCTTGGCGGCATTCTCCCGGAGCCGCCGAAAAACGTTTTCCACGTCGATGATGGCGTCATCGACAAGAACTCCAATTGCCACGGCGAGACCTCCCAGCGTCATGACGTTGATGGTCAGGCCGAACCACCACATCGCGAGCATGGCCACGGCCAGCGAGACGGGAAGCGCCGTAAGCGTAATCAGCGTGGTCCGAACATTGAGCAGAAAGAGGATCAGAATCACGGCGACAATGATCGTGGCCTCCTTGAGCACGTGTACGACGTTGTCCACGGAACGCTGGATGAAGTTCATCTGTCGAAAGACCTTGCGGTTGAGGATGACTCCCGTCGGCAGGCTCTTCTCCACGCCGTCGAGGACCTTGTCGACGTCGGCTGTGAGCGAAAGGGTGTTCGTGCCCGGCGACTTTTGGACGCTCATGACGACAGCGGGCGTAGCGCGATCGGCAGCCGTTCCGCGTTTGGGGGCGGGACCGAGGACGACATCCGCTACCTGCCCTATCAGCACAGGCGCACCGTTGTGATACTTAATCAACGTGTTCTTGATGTCATCGACGCTCTGGACGCGGGCGGTCTGGCGGAGCGGCAACTCCAGTCGATCGACGCTCGGCAAGTACCCGGCGCTGGCCGTGCTGTGCGCCGCTCGTGCGGCTTCGACAACTTCCCGAATCGCAAGACCATAGAGCGCCAAGCGATCCTGGTGTACGTTCACTTGATACTCAGGCAGTTCGCCGCCGATGGCGACGACCTGCGCAATTCCGGGAACGGCCAGGAGGCGATTACGCAAGTCGTACTCCGCGAAGGAGCGCAATTCGAGCGGGCTGACGCGGCCATCCGGGGATGATAGGGCGACGAGCATGATCTCGCCGGTGATCGACGTGACCGGCGTGATCTCGGCATGCGCGTTGGGAGGCAACGCGTCCCGGACGGCGGACAAACGCTCGGAAACCAATTGGCGAGCTCGGTAGATGTCCTGGCCCCAATCGAATTCCACCCAGACGATTGAGAGGCCGCTGGCGCTGGAGCTGCGCACGCGGCGCACGCCGGGCAGGCCGTTCACCGACGTCTCGATGGGGAACGTGACATACTGTTCGACCTCGTCCGCGGCGAACCCGCCGGCCTCGGTCAAAAGCACGACCGTGGGCGCATTCAACTCCGGAAAAACATCGACCGGCATCTTCGGAACCTGGAAGGCCGAAAACGCCAGGAGCAGCACGGCCACCATGACGATGAAGCCGGAGTATTTGAGGGAGAATCCAATCAGTTTCTGGAGCATTACTTGTCCTTTCCCTCGTGGAACGCGCCGTCGGAATGGAAGTGGCCTCCCTTTTCAATCGTCCCCGATGTGGCGATCATGAGTTGGTAGACGCCGTCCAGGACAACCTCATCACCGTCGCGAAGCCCGCTTTGCACGACCACCCAACGTCCATCGTTTACGCCTAGATCGGCCTCCATGCGAATCACCTTGTCCGGGTCCTCAGGATCACGACGGAAGATCACCTTGGAAAGTCCGTCCTGAATCACGCTCGACAGTGGGATTGCCAACTCGAGTTGTCCGCCCGCGGTAAAGACTTCGAGGTGCGCCGAGACGCCGGGTCTTGCCCAGGAAGTCAAACGCGCGGGGACCGCGATCAACTCGACCGTTCGCTCTTGCGCATCGGCGCTAAGGCCAAGAGTAAGTGTCGTTTCCATTGTGTCCTGAAGTTCGATGGAGCCGCCTTTAGGAGGAACAATTCTCGCTGGCAATCCGCTCTTCAGCCGGCCCAGATCGCTTTGCATCCCCATGGCCCGGAAACGCAAACGGTTGGGATCGACGCAAGTCAGAACTAGCGTCCCGGTGGAGGCCCAGGCGCCGTTGGTCAGTGGTACGGATTCGATCACTCCCGCCAGGGAAGCTCGGATCTCGACCTCATCAATCTCACGCCAGAAGGGCGCAGGTTCGGATGGAAGCCCCTCATGGTGGTGGAGACTTTCGGGAGCAGCTTGGGATGGATCGCAGGGTCGAAGAAGAACCTGCTCATCAAAACCGAGAAGCGTAGAGGCGGTGGCCAGTAACAAGCGGAACCGCGCCTTCGAGGCAACCAGCTCAGTCTGCGTCTCTGTGCTCTGCGCCTTTAACTCCGCTTGCTTTTCAACGGATTCGGCCAATTGGGCGCGTTGCATCCCGAGCGAGTTGGACGCGACGGTGAATTCATCTGCTGAAACCACTCCCGACGCACGGGTTTGGTCAAGCTGCTCGACTCGTTTCTCCCACAATGTAACGCTGTGCCGCAGGCTCTCCTCGTGTTTGTCGTGCGCCGCCATGAGCGATGGAATCGAAGCCGAGCGGGCCTCGGCTCGATGGATCGCGGCCTCGGCATCGTTCAGCTTCTCCTGGAAGTCGCGCCATTGCGGCGACGCGATGCGGTAAAGCGGCTGGTTAGGTTTGACTGCATCAAACTGCTTCACCAACAACTCAACCCGCCCGTCGAGCATGGTGCGGTATTCGCGACGGGCCTCCGGCTGTAGCTCGAATTGTCCGGGTACACGGATGGTCTGCGCTACGGGCCGCGATTCGACCTTGGCGAACGTAATACCTAGATTGCGGCGAACGCTTTCCGGCGCGTCGACCCGGTTCGTCATGGAAGCGGATTCGCTCGCGTGGGGGTCTGCGTGTTCCTCCGGTGTGTGGTTTTCCGCTTGTCGGCTGCACGCGGGCAAACCAAGCAGCGCGAGGCTCAATAAGGTTCGTGACATTTTCATGGTTCGTTTCTCGGGGTTTCCGATTGAGGTTGTTCAGGTGAAGCGGAAAGGACCGCGAACGGCTGACCGGCAATTCGCTCCAGATCGATTCTGGCCAGGCCGGCGGCAGCCTGTACATCGACGTACCCCCCGCGAGCCTCCAAGAGGCGGCGCTGGGCGTCCAAAACGGTGAGTAGCGTGGTGCTTCCGACGCGATAGGCTTCACGGGCGAGCCGTAGCCCGTTTTCCCGGAGCGGAAGCAGTTCATCTCTCATGAATCCCGCGGTCTCGAACGCCGCCTTCGCACGAGCGTGAATCGCCCAGGACTCTTGAACGATCTCGCGGTCGATCGCGTCTTTCAAGTAATTCGCCTGAAGCAGCTCGAATTCGGCGCGAGCGACTTGTGCCTGGTTCTGATCAAAAACTGGTAACTCCATGGCGAGCGTCGGACCGGTGACATAATCAGTGGTCTGCGGATCGCGCGGTTGGAGCGACGGGGGTGTTAACGCGCCGTTTTCGGCGGAGGCCCACGCGGTTTCGGAGAGCCAATTGCGATCGCCTCGCGATCGCCTTTCGTCCCTCTCCATGCTCACTCCGAGCTCGACCGTCCGCAGAAACCGGGCGCGTTCGTAGGCTACGCGCGCTTCGGCGGCCTGTGTCACGGCGCCCGCAGCTTTCAAGTCCAGCCGGTTCATGCGCGCGGCTTCGATCAGCTGATCGGGGGTGAACGTCAAGTCGATTCCCTGAGGCAGGGGATCGGCGAGTTGCAACTCGCGGGGTGGCGTCGTTAGGCCGAGAATCTTGGAGAGGTTGGTTCTCGCCTCGATCACCGCAACCAACGATGTTCGGTAGGCCACGTCCAACGAGACGCGTTCCGCCCGAACGAGGTTCACATCCACTTCAGTGCCCGACCCGGCTTCTTTGCGTGCGACGGCCAGCTCCACGAGCTGCTGAGCGATCACGAGGTTCTCGCGGGCGATCTCCAGCCGCCGATCCATCTGCACCGCGCGAATATATGCGCCGTGCGCGTCGAACGCAGCCAGGCTTGCTTCCCGCGCCAGAGTCAGGATGGTCTGATCCAGGTCTCGTTCCGCGGCGCGAATGCGCGGGCGAATTTGCCACAATTCCGCAATGTTCTGAGCGAGCGACACCTCGAAATTAGCCAGACCGCCCTCGTCGGGGAACCGCAAAGAAAGGGCCAAGCTCGGATTGGTGAACAGGCCCGATTGGACCACAGCGGCCCGACCGATGCCGATGCGCAGGAACCCAGCTTGTAACCTCGGATTATTCAACAGCGCGAGCTGAACCGCTTCTGGGGCCGTAAGTCCGTCGGCAAGGATATCCGCGGCGATTTGCCGCGCGACCGCGGCGCCTTCGGGATCGACGGTGACCCTTTGACCCGTCGCCGACTCGATCAGCCGCGAGGCTTGCTCGTAATCCTGCTGAGGCTTGACCGTGGTGCATCCGGCGATCGTCAGCCACGCGGTGGCGAAGAGAATGTTTAGACGTTCTTTTCGATCCATAAGTAGTTCCCAATACCGGTGGTTTCGCGTGGATAACGCTGTTTAGAAACGCCGTTGCAGAACGTAGACCCAACCCAGGCTCGGGCCCGGGCTATCCACGGGTTCATTGGCGCGAGAGACCGACTAGATCAGGAGTGGAATGTCGCTGGCGGCAAACGGGCGGTGGTCTTGCCCGGGAGGTTCGAATAGATGAAGGGCAAACCTACCCGGCATTGCCTCGACGGCGACGAGCGGAGCGTCGACTGGCGGTGCGGCGACGAGTTCGGAAGGATCCAACGAGCGTACCGACGAGCCGTTCTGCACGATGACGGTCACGTTGCACGGATCGTCCGAGCATTCGGTCTCGTGGCCGCATCCGGTCGGTGACTCGCAGTCGCACGGATGCACGAGCGTCCCGGACGTACAAAGCAACGGTACGGAGAATGCCCAACAGGCTGAGAACAATGTCACGCTTTGACCCATAATCGACTTTAAGCCTAATCCCCGCCTCGTAGCGGGTCAACCAATGATCGTCACCCGTGCGTAACGTGGCAGGAAAATCGTTTCAGAATTATCGGCACACGGCCCCTCCGGCTTCAGGAACTCCGAGCACACCCATTGGTCGGCCATTACGGAGCCGGGCAGGTGTTGCCACGATCCGGAAGGAGTTCCCCGAACCAGGGATCCCACAGTAACGTTCCGTTCATCAGGTCGATCGCGGCAAGGGTGTCGGCGGGTGTCACGATGTCGGAACGGTTGATATCACAACTGTAGATCTCCCACGGAGCGCAGAGTTCGCTCAAACAACAATCGACGTGCTCTCCGACATCCGTTGCATCGATAAACGCAGCGCCGTCCACGTTTGCAGGGTCGGCGATATATTCAATGAATTTAACGTCTCCCAAATCCACTCTGGCTCCCAGATACTCGATGGTGGTGACCCCGCCCGCTGTGATCGCATGGTTGAGCACCAGTTCGTACACCTGCGCGCCGTGGTAGGTGACGGCGCTCACGGAGTTAGCGCCGAGTAACGGGTCCACTTCTGTCTCGCATAATTTGAAACATCCTTCGGCAACCGGCTCGTCGACGGACGGGTCAATGGGTCTAAGGACGATCACGATGGATTCACGAGGCGAGCCCGTTTCTCCCGGCGATCCGATCCCTTGGCGGGGAAGTAACGCAGTGGCGGAATACGGCGCTCGGGCGTCCACCGTGCCGGACGTGGGTACCGCTCCGAGGATGGTCTTTCTCGGACAAGGTTCGCAAGAATCGTGAATGCCGTTGTCGTCCAGGTCCTTGTCGCACACCCAGCCGCTGGGGCAGTCCAAAGCATCGAAGCATTCTCCGCTGTTGTTGAGACCGTTCGAGCAAACGCCGCAAAACGAACCAGGGCCGACAGTAGTGCCGCCTACGGCCTCGCACACCGAAGCCGTCGCGAGACCGCATACCTCATCTAGGCAACAGGCGTTTTTGCAATCCTCGACCGTGAGCGTGTAGTTCCCGGACGCCCCGCTGTGACCTGATACTCGGATGGTGTACGTCGTGCCCTCCGTGACATCGAGGGTGACTTTGGATCGCCTCAAAGGAAAAGGCCCTGTCGGGCAACTATCGTCATCGCACTTCAGTTGCGTCCCCCCGCATGCGGTATACACCGCCAAAGTCGTATCGAAATCACTGCCGCACGTGGTGATCGACACACGCCCGGTGCAGTCCGCGGTCCAACAATTCCATGCGTCCAATGTGTCGTTCGTTGCACAGGAGCTGATGTCTGTCCCTGTGGCCGCACGGGTTCGTCCATGGAACGCGACCCCCGTCTCGACCCGGATGCATTCCGCACACACGTCGTTTGGCGGCGGCGAAACCGGACACTGAAAACTCGGACAACTCTCGTCTTCAAACCATGTGCCGTTCTGGTTCAGGCAATCCACTTCGGACTTCGTGTCCAGGCAATCGCCGTCGTCGCAGCACGCCCCGTTGGGCGGCGGGATGACACTACAGCTTAGCGTCATCGTGCCGGTTCCTTGAACGCCAAGGTACCCTCCGATCCGAATCGTATAGCAATGCCCGATGACGACGGGGATCGTCACGTATGACTTGAGTCCGCAGAAGTCGTCATTGCAATCCAGAGGAGGGCTTGCCACGGGACAGTCGTTAATTACCGAACACGTTGGAGAATCATAGACTGCAACTTTCGTGTCATAGTTACTGTCACACAGATCGACGGTCAGATTCCCGTCGCAAGTGGCTGTATAGCGGTACCAAATATCCGATCCAATGTCGGAGTACGAAAGGAAAAGGCAGGCCGTGGGCTCGTCGGGACCGTCCGTGGTCGCTCCGATGGTGCTGAAGACGGTGTCACCATTCGTCACCTGAATCTGATTGCGACAACCGTCATTTGCCACTACGACGGATTTTGAAGTGACCAGGGAGAGCCGCACTCCGTTAAACCCGTCCCCTGCGCCGTTCGGCAATGTGATTTCGACCACGCCGTTCCACGGATCGGAAAAGAAGCTGATGGCGTTGTTGAACTCCCCGACGATGACCACATCGTCCTTGAGAAACTCGATGGTCGCACTGATGATGGTGTCCAAACCAACCCAAGTCATCGCATCCACCAGGCCGATCGCGAAACAGGCGTCCGTCAATGGGTGTCCGCCTTGCGTGAACCCGGACGGAAACAAATCCGTGCCCGTCGGGGAGCGGGTGAGGATGGTGATCGCCCGGCGTCCATCGGGTAGCGCCGTGTCCGACTCGTCAACCGTCGGGATCGTTCCAAAAAGGTCGGTTCGGATCGCTTCGGGGATCCCATCGAATTCGACAACGTCGTCGGGCGCGCCGGGGAGCGTGGGAATGAAAAAGCACGTAATCGGCTGCGGACCGTTTCCGTCCAGATCGGCGCCCACACGGTGATGGACGCTGTAGGTGGTGCCGATCGGACTGGCGACGACTGACGGCTGGTAGTCATAGGCTTCCCCGGTAACGTACAACAGCTCACACTCGTCACCGCACCCGGGTCGAAGCGTCCAGCCACCAGGCGGAGCGGCGACCTCGCCGGCGGCGGCCGCTACGAACGAAAGAACAACCGTAACTAATCCGACGAAGCGGTTCGCGCGATAGGAAAAACGTGATCTGTGTGTCCACATTGTTCTTTTCCCCAACCTTCCGCCCGCTATTCGACGAGGCGACGCCTCGTGATGACGCCATCAAGGATCTGCCCATGACGATGATGGACCGATAACCCTTGCGCCAAGCTCGGCGTATGTAACATATGATACCCCTCTAGGACGCCGATTTCACCTCGAAGGCAACGTTGTTTGTCCGTTTTCTGGGCAGGCCCTAGGATGTAAGACGGAGTAATTGATACGAGCCAGGTCGAGTTTGGCCGTGGATTCCAAGAGGTAAGTCGAAATGCAATTGATGATCCGATGGTTTTCGGCCCTTGGCGTCGCGGCATGCTTGTTTGCCGCCGGTTGCACGCCGCCCAGTCTGCTGATTACGCCGGTGAGCGGACGACGTGGGCTGACCGAAACAGAAATATCCCGTGATTCGATTTTCGCCCTCGACAAAATCGCGCTGATCGACGTCAGCGGTACGATCCAAAACGGGTCCACCATGCGGCTGTTCGGAGAGGGTGAGAATCCCGTGAGCGTCTTGCTCGAGCAGTTGGACAAGGCCCGTCGCGACCCCTTGGTCAAGGCCGTCATCCTGCGCATCAATTCGCCCGGCGGGACCGTGGTCGCCAGCGAGTTGATGCACGACGAAATCACTCATTTCAAAAAGAGCGGCAAACCTGTGGTTGCGGTGATGATGGACGTGGCCGCCAGCGGGGGTTACTACATCGCCTGCGCCTGTGACGAGATCGTGGCACAACCTTCGACTGTCACGGGCAGCATCGGCGTCATCATGCTGATGTTCGACGTTAGCGGCACGATGACCATGATCGGCGTCAAGAGCGACGCCATCACCTCCGGCGTCCACAAGGACAGCGGTTCGCCGTTTCGCCCCATGAGGCCCGAGGAGCGGCAACTGTTCGAGAACGTGGTCAAGGACATGTATGACCGCTTCGTGAAGGTCGTCGACGAGGGCCGACCCGCACTCGACGAGGCCAAGGTCCGCTCGCTCGCCGATGGCCGCATCTACACCGCCAACCAGGCCGTTGAGCTTGGCCTGATCGACCGGATCGCTTCGCTGCGAGAAACGATCGAGGCGACGAAGAAGCGAGTCGGCGTGAAGAACGTACGCTTAGTGGCCTATCAACGTGCGAGCGACTACCGCCCCAACTACTACGCCCAGGCCCCTGCGACCCCGACGGGAAACTTCAATCTGCTCAACGTGGACATGGGTTCCGCCCTCACCCCACCCACGCCGCAGTTCTTGTACTTGTGGACCCCGGGGCAATAGGCAGATCGCCTTGGCGGACGAAGCGTACGCCCCGGCGTACTTTTTGTGCGGCGCTTCGAAAACGAAGGGCAAATCATCGGGCAACCGCGCAATCCCCGTATTGCCAACTGCATCGCACGCTTGAACGGCAGCGGGGGCCTTCGGTCGTTTGGGCACCGAGCCCCCGCATTTCCCTTGTGGGGGTTTACGGCTCAGGCTGAGCCAATGCCGCCCAGCCTGAGCCGCCGTTGTAGTGTTTACGGCAATTCAATAGCGATGTTCGCATTGAATCCGCAGGTATTCACGTCAAACCCGATCGTCTTGGTGTATTTCTTCCCGTTGACTTTCGCAGTCGCTGTGATCCGGTAGGAACCCGGCAACAACTGAATCGGGTTCGACACGGTGCTGTATTCCCGGTGGTATTGGAACGATCCGCACGGCGCCGCCGGCGTGACTGTGATGGGGAGTAGGTTCATCGCATTATCAACCGTGTTGAGGAGCGGCCTATTCCGATTTCCCGTGATCCGTTGGATCATGAGTTTTTCCACCAGGGGCACCGCGACCTTATTGTGGGTGACCAGAACACGCGCCCCCGTGCGGACGCCTTCGCCGTTGAGGATGCGCGTTTCCACCGTCGTAGCGTGCGTGATCGGGTCGGTTTCATACGTTACGTCGATGCTGGCTAGAGTGTCGCGGCTGAGGGTAATCGGCGCGAAGCCGATATCCAAATCTCCATCCCCGACGGTATGCCCCGGCTGAAGGTTGATGGGGAATGAAGGCAGCCCGGACATGAAGTACGCGTTGCTGTTCGCTCCGCCCAGCGTAATGCTGGGAATCTTGATGGGGCACGATCCCTTGTTGGAAATAGGGAAGGACTCCAGCGTATTGCAAGCGCCGACGCTCTGGATGACCGTGGGCGAGAAGCACTGGTCGGGCGAAACGTCGATTTCGCTGCACGGGGTGTTCGCCGTAACGATCAAGTCCACCACGGGCGTGTCGGGATCGTCACTGGTGATCCTCAAGGTGCAGCTTTTTTCTCCGCAGGAAGTGGGCGTGAAACGGATCGTCACGCCCTCGCAGGAATCGGGACTGACCGGGGCCGGGAACGGATTGTTGATCAGCGTGAAGTCGGGGCAGTTGCCTACGAATTCCACGCTGCTCACGATGAGGTTGCACTCCCCGACGTTGCAAACGGAGACCTCCTTCTCGGCCTGCGCTCCTGCGCAGACGTCGCCGAAGTCCGTTGAGCCGGTGACTCGAATGTCACCCGGCGGCACGTTGCCGCTGACCGCCACCTGCTTGTTGGGCGTGTCCGGGTCGTCGCTCACGACCGTGATCGTGCCGTTCTTGGCTCCGAATGGTGCGTTGGCGGGCGGGGCGAAGCGGATGGGCACCTTGATGGAGTCACCCGGGCCAACCACCAGAGACCCCACATTGGGCACCTGGAAATCCAGCGACGACGACGTGACGTCGCTGATGGTCAGATCGCATCCGCCGCTGTTGCTGACGATCAGGGTCAGGTCCCTGAACGTGTCGCGGCAGACGTCGCCGAAGCTGCCATTGTCGGCGATGATTGTCGCAATGTTCGGCACGATGCCTTCGCTACTGACTTGAATGTTCACCGACGGTTGCGAGGGATCATTGCTGGCGACGGTCAGCGTCGCCGAAAGCGGACCCGCGCTGGTCGGCGTGAACCGCACCTGGAACGGGAAGCAGAAGTCGGGGCTGATCACCACGGGATAGCCGCTCGTCGGCGTCGTTACCACAAATCGAGCGCTCGATGAAGTGATTGAGCCGACCTCGAGATTGGCCGTACCGGTGTTGCACACGTCCAGCGTGCCCACGCCCGTGGATCCAATGCACGTGTCGGCGATGGTCACGTTGCCAGGTATCTGAATTTGAGGTACGTCGCCGACGATCTGAGCATTAAAGAATACTCCAATGGACGTAGAGGGCGGGTTAATGCCCGGCGGCGAGGTGGCTGACGCCCAGCCGGCATATAGCCGGCCCGCGATGCAGGCGTTGCCGTTGTAGTCGCCGTACTTGGGACATCCGTTCCCGCCGTTGCACGTTTCGCCTGCCGGACATCCTCCGTCCGAAAAGTCGCACGCCTGCTGCGAACCCGGGCAGTTCGGTAGGCCATTGTTACAACAAACGCCTGCAAGTTGCGGTTGGACGGAGCATGACTCCGAAGCCCCGGGCGCGCCGCGCGTGCCGCAGGGCCAATCGGACGCTGCCCCGGTCCCACACCAGGGATCACCGACTTCGGTAATTCGGAAATCGCCCAACGCCACCAAGTTGGAGTTGAAATCAAGCCCCACCTTGCCGGCGTACATGTCCGTCAAGTCGTTGTTCGACCCGGGGCATGGAGGCGCCGGACAGGGCGTGGCGCCGCGCCTGTCGTACCACGTGGCGTAGGCCTCGCCGCCGGTTACACATACCCAGGGCATGATTCGCGGGCTGGAGATCGCGGCATTAGCGCGAACCACGCGAGCCGCGGGCCATGTCGCTCCGCCGTCGAGGGAGTCGCGGACGAACACGTCGTCGTTCCCGGCCGCGGTATTCTGCCCGTAGGCGAAGTACAAGTGACTCGGGTTGGTATCGTCCACAGTGATGGTTTGGCTGGTGGGGTTCTGATCGCACCGATCGTGCCCCGGGAACGGACAGGCGACCGGCGTTCGCCCCGTGAGGACGTTGGGACCGAACACTAGCGCCAAACCGTTGGCGCAGGAACTGAATTTGCTGATCACGTAATTCCCACCGTCATACCACACGACGTAGACAAATCCATCGGATCCGACGGTTATCCGCGGGAAATCCCCGGCGCCCAGTTCCAGAGGCGCGGTCCAAGTGGCGCCGTTGTTCTGCGAGCAGACAAGCCCGTTGTTCACGCCGGCGCCGAAGCCTCGCCACGCGGAGTAAACCTGATCCCCGCCCGGGGCCGCGTTGAACCGATCTACGGCAATGTGCTCTTGGTCGGGAAAGCACGCGCCGGGTACGCTTGGCGGCGTGGTGTCATTAGGACAGACCACGGCGTTGGTCGGAGCACCAAAGTTCGCACCGTTGTTCGTGGATCGCCACATCCCAGTGCACGTGTATCCCTGAGGTCCCGCGGCGTCCGCGGGCTGGCAGTTGCCTCGAATATTGGCGCCGTAGAATGCGCCGCTGACGCCGAAGCCGGCGGAAGGATCATTGTTGCCGATTCCCGCCGATGGCGCCCAAGTCTGCCCGCCGTTCGTGGAAAAGTGCCAGCCACCGTTCGTTCCCATCACGATATTGAGGCCGTTGTTGGAGACCGCGATTTCCAGCTCGCCAAGATTCCCGGCGTTGACTCGTACGTTGAATCCCGGCTCAGTGTCGGCTGCTGATCCGCCTTCCTCTGAATCAGGCACCGGACCCTGCTCCGGCCCCGGCGCTACAACCGGAGCCGGTTCCGGATGCGGCATCCGACGAAGCCCCTCGATCTCCGACTGTACTTGGGTCGCTTCCCCCTGGCTCGCGAATACCAGGCTTTGGCCGATCGCTTTGACCTCGTCGATGAGATCTCGGTTGGCCTTTGAAGGAAGATAGGCCTCGGCGCGAACTAGGGTATTTCCAACGGCAACGGCCGTCGTCACCCGCAGAACCTGCAGATCCTCATACTTCGGTCCTTGGCTTGGCTGGCGTCGCTCTTCCAAACGAACGAACTGCAATGCCGGCCAACCGTCGATCACAAGATACGCATCCGGCGGCGCACCGTAGCCGGTTGCGATCTGGTGCAGCCGCAGAATCGCTTCCTCATGATCCCGACGACTCTCCGTGTTCATTTTGATGTTGGCGGTGACGGGATCAACGCCCTGCCGGTCGGCCGAAACGTTTATCAATTCCTTCACCCCTATCGCCCGGATCGGAGCAACCGACCAGTTCGCTGGCTGGGCGATACTGACCGTGTTCGTGACCTCCAATCGTTGAGCTGACTCCACGCGGATCTGGGCTGAAACTGAAGCCACCGTCAATCCAAGAAACGCGGATGAGACTAGGCAGGACACTACTGCCATGCGAGCTTTGCGCTGTCGCGCCGACTTACACATACTGATTCCCCTTTCAAGCTACGAGTTTCACTGATCTATTCTCGATCAATCCTCGGTTCCAAGATGCCATCGAGCCGTTTGACCAATCCAAACGCCCACGCTCGACCGTCGTGGCGCTGAAGCGGCGACGCGAACAAAAGCGTCCGGTCGCGGATAAGCGGTTGAATCCCGCTGGCCTACGGGGATCCTCGCACAGCGGATGCCCGGTAGTCGCGGCAATCGGGATGACGCACAATTCTCGTGCGCCCTGTGTGAAATACTGAAAAGAAAACTCCACTCCCTTCCCCTTCGACGATGCAACACTTACCGCAGAACAACTTTCGGACAATGCTGACCCGCTAAGCTAGGCGGACGAAATCGGCCTGTCAAGTAGCGAAAAGACAATCTGAGAAGCTGGGGAAGATGTCATCGGTGGGCTCAACCAGTGCCAACTAAACTGCACCTAAGTATTGCGCTCGCAAGAGGTTACACAATAAAACGCGTTCTGTGTATTGGTGCGGCGGGCCGGCTTTTAACCTCCGCGACCGGCCATTCGTAGATCGTTGCTCTGCTGCCGCGCTAGCCGATACACTGGAATGTTGGAACGTGCCAACGTATGATTTCAGGGGCTTGGCGGCGACCGATAGGAGGCTAGTTTAGGAGGCTCTTTGATGTTTAAGCAGTGGTTGGTCCGGTGTATCGGAGTTGCGGCGATCTTCACCGCTGCCGTTTCCATCCTACCCGGTTGCAACTTCTTGTCGCAGATCGTCGATTCCACGAATGGAACGGTCTGTGGCGATGAGCGTTGTGAAGCCGGCGAAACACAGGCGAACTGCCCAGAGGACTGCCCAGATGCGCCCATCGGTTGCGGCAAAGGGTGTTCCTCAGACGCTCTTTGCGACGACGGCAATCCATGCACAGTCGACCACTGCACCGCCGGCACTGGTTTTTGTGACGGGCTGATGGTCTGCGAGAATCCCGCGGTTCAATGCCCGGTAGGGCAGAGCTGCGAGAACGGCGATTGCGTGTCCACTGTAACCAGCGGCGTGGACGGCGAACCGGCGTGCGGTAACGGGCGCTGCGATTCCGACGAAACGGAGGCAAACTGCCCGGAAGACTGCTCGGATGCGCCCATCGGTTGCGGCAAAGGGTGTTCCTCTGACGCTCATTGCGCCGACAGCGATTCCTGCACCATTGATAGGTGCACTCAAGGCACCGGCTTCTGTGCAGGCATGATGGTCTGCACCAACGCTCCAATGCAATGCCCCGCCGGGCAGGCATGCAGCAACGGCACCTGTATCATCCCGTAACCGACGAACAGAACGATCGCCGGAATAGTGACCTTAGAAAACTGGGAAAGTCACCTCTTTGGGGGTGGTTAGACTGACCGACAGGTCGCGTTATCTCGCGCCGGCGGCCAGCATTCCCGTCGTGGTGCCGTCCGGCAGGGGCTTGCTGCTCTTGCACTTGGGATACTTGCTGCAACCCAGGAATGGCCCCGAACGACCCATGCGGATGACCATCGTCTCGCCGCACTCGTCGCAGGGAATGTCGGTGGGGATGGGTTTGGCCTTGGCTTTGACCGAATCGGGAAACTCGATTTCCGCTCGTTTCTTGGCCTCTCCTCGAACGTTGGCGACAAAGGAACACTTGGGATACTTGGTGCAGCCGAAGTAAGGCCCGTAGCGACCGCTCTTCGACGCAATTTCGCCGCCGCAATCGGGACAGTGTAAGTCTTCCTCCGGCCAAACTTCCACGACCGGTCTTCCCGTACGCGTCCACGCGAATCCCTTGGGCGGCGGGCCCAACGAGGCCACATCGACCTTGCCCTTGGCATCGAGGGGAACGGCCCGGCCATTCTTGCCCCCATTGCGACCGTTACGACCGTTCGTCTCCCTTGGGGCTTCGGGTATCTCCCCTGCTGCGGCCAGAGCTTTCAAATGATCCAGCTTTTCCATCGGCATCGCGTTGCGACATCGCGGAAAACCAGAGCAACTCAAAAACGGCCCGCGCCGACTCTTGCGGATCACCATGGGACGACCGCACTTGTCGCAACCCACGCCCGCTTGCTCCGCCGGAGGCTTCTCCACGTACACGCCCGGCGGGATCGGCTGGGTTCCCTTGCACTTGGGGTAGTTCGTGCAACCCAAAAACGACCGCCCGCGAGCGAACTTCACCGCCATGGCCGATCCGCATTCGACACATTTCTCGTGAATGTCTTCGGGTTTGACCTTCTTGAGCGGCACGCCGTTGTCGTCACTGGGAAGTGTATTGGTACACTCCGGGTAGCCGGAGCATCCCAGGAATGGTCCGCGGCGGCTCTTGCGAAGGATCATCGGTTTTCCGCAAAGTGAGCAGGGGGCCTCGGCGACGACCGCCGCGACCGGACTGCCGCCGGCGTCGATATTCATCGTCGTCTTGCACTCCGGGTAGCCGGAGCATGAGAGGAACCGACCATTCTTGCCCAGCCGATACACCATCGGCCTCCCGCACTCCTTGCAGACGTACTCACTGGGTTCGGCGCGAGCGCGTTCCATTCCCGACTGCGCCTTGTCCAAAGCGGCTTTGAACGGCTCGTAGAACTCCCGCAAAACGTGCACCCAGTCCAGGTGCGCTTCTTCAATCTTGTCCAGCTCCTCCTCCATGTAGGACGTGAACTTGACGTCCATTACGACGGGGAAGTGCTCAATGAGTTTTTGCGTGACGATCTCGCCGCGGGCCGTCGGGTGCAGCTTGCGGTCGATCAGTTCGACATAGCCGCGATCCTGGATTGTTTGAATCACCGCCGCGTAGGTGCTGGGTCGACCGATGCCCTCCGACTCCATCTTCTTGACCAGCGCCGCTTCCGTGTAACGAGGCGGCGGCGAGGTGTACTGCTGCTCCGGATCAACTTGCAGTGGCGCGGCTTTTGCCCCGGTCTTGATCTCTGGGATGACGGCCTCGCCGTCCTCGGAAATGCCCATGACCTTGAGGAACCCATCGAACACCAACCGCCGTCCCGTCGCTTTGAATGTTACTTCACCTGCTGAGGTCGGCGCGGTAATCAGAACCGTCGTGCTGTCCCATTCCGCGGGCGGCATTTGACATGCGACAAAACGTCGCCAAATCAGATCGTAGAGCTTGAACTGTTCGGCCGTCAGGCTGCCGCGAACGGATTCCGGGGTGTGGTTGACGTCAGACGCTCGGATCGCCTCGTGGGCCTCTTGCGCCCGTTTCGCGCTACCGTACACGTTAGGTTTTTCCGGCAAGTACCGCTCGCCGAAATCCCGCCCGATCAACCCCCGGACGGCTTCGATGGAATCGCGACTCAGGTTTGTGGAGTCGGTTCGCATGTAGGTGATGAGTCCGACCGGGCCCTCTTGGCCGCCGAGGTCAATCCCCTCATAAAGCTGCTGCGCGACCCGCATCGTCCGCGAAGGGGCGAATCCCAGGTAACTGGACGCCGCCTGCTGCAACGCGGCGGTCGTGAACGGCGCATTGGGTTTCGACTGCGTACGTCGCGTCTGAATATCGCTTACCGTGAAGGGCGGAGACTTGCTCGGCTCGGTGCGTCCCTTGAGGGCGATCGTTTTCAGGCCTTTGTCCGCGTAGGGAGTGAATTCGCGTTCGTCGACCTGTTCACAAACGAAGCCTAGGGCCTCCGCGACTCGGCGCGCTTCTACAACCTGAGTGGGCCGAAACTCATTGCCGTTGACTTTCACCAGCTCGGCATAAAGTGACGAGTGTTTGGCTAACCAGGCGTTGCGTTCCTTAACGGTTCGTCCGGCGTGTGGGTCCTTGCCGCCGACGAGGAACTTTTCCCACGCCGCAATATGGGCGGCGGCCTTGGCGACCTCAGTCGTGAAACACCCGTAGACCCGCCACGACTCTTCGGGAACGAAGGCGCGAATCTCCTGTTCTCGTTCGACGATGATTCGTACGCCGACGGACTGCACCCGGCCCGCGGACAGCCCCTTCCCAATTTTTTGCTGGAGTAGCGGGCTCAGTTGATACCCGACGATTCGGTCGAGCAGGCGCCGCGCCTGCTGGGCGTTTACTTTATCGAGGTCGAGTTCATGCGGAGCGTCAAACGCTGCTTTGATGGCCGACTTGGTAATTTCATTGAAGACGACCCGTTGGGTCGATTTCGCGTCGAGGTCCAGGGCGGCCACCAAATGCCACGCAATGGCCTCGCCTTCCCGGTCCAAGTCGGTGGCAAGATAGACGCGGTCCGCATGCCCCGCGGCTTTCCTTAGTGACCCGACGATCTTCCGTCGAGAGGCTAAAACTTCGTAGACCGGTTCAAAGTTGTTGGACAGGTCGATACCAAGGTCGTGGACGGGCAAGTCGCGGACATGTCCCATGCTGGCCATCACTTCGAACCCCGATCCGAGGTAGCGGTTGATAGTCTTGGCCTTTGCCGGCGATTCGACAATGACCAGTGACTTGCCGGACTGTTGCGTTTTTTTACCCAAGGCGTATATTCCTGCTACGTTGATCGTAGGCCCGGTAACTGTTTACGGGCGGCGGTCGTTACTATCGACCACGGCCGGCGGATACTCCAACCGCCCATTATAGCGCCCACGGCAACTTGGGTTGGGCCAAGTAACCGCCAAACGACGGCATGTCAAATGGGGCTATTTGGATAATTCAGGGGTTAAGTTGATTTCCGTTGAGGAATACGTATAGTGATTAGCAGGCCACTCGAATGACATAACTTACGATGGTTGAAGGATTTACGTTATGATGATGAAGTTTTTCCGCAAACACAACAAGAAGCTGCTGGCGATTTTCATGGCCGGCCTCATGATCGTCTTCATTGGGGGATCGGCGCTCCAAGGGCTGCTGACCCCCCAAACGAACCCTGTAGTGGCCAATTCCAATTACGGACCGGTGACCTTGTTAGACCAAAAGTACGCCAACGACCAGACCAATCTCCTAGACATGATGGGGCTTGATTGGCGTCGCCCGGTGCCTGGCGGAACGAACGCGTTGGAAACCGTGGACTGGATTATGCTACGCCGCGAGGCTAAAGCCTTGGGTGCGGAAGTGACGCCGGCTGCCATCCGGGCTTCGGCAAAAGACGAGTCTTTCTTTACACGGGTCAACGACGTCGCCCAGCGACTTCGAATAAAGCCGGATGTGATCCACGGGGCCATGGCGGACTTCCAATCCGTACAGCAGGCAGCCTTCTCCGTCGCGGGATCGACGATTCCCAGTGAGGCGGAGCTTCTATCCACAGCGCGCGACGCTCTGGAGAGCGTCAAGATTCGGGCTGTTCTTCTCCCCGCTGCGGCGTTTGTCGATAAGAAACAGCAGTTCTCTGACGCGGAACTGAAAGCCCAATTCGAAAAATACCGGGAGAAAGAGCCGGGCCAGGGATTGAACTTCGGCTATTTCCGTCCGCCCAGCCTTCAGGTGCAGTTGATCGAGATCGATCGGCAGAAGGTTGCCGACGCGGTCGGTGTAGCTAACCTGGATCGAAAGGCCAAAAGCTACTACGAAGAATATCGCACCAAGGATCCGGCATTTCGCAACAAGACGGCACCACCCGGCCCCGATCCAGCCGCGGCCGGTATGATTGAAGGCCCGCCCGCGCCGCCCTTCGATCCCTACATGGACTGGGAAAGCGCCAAGGATATCGCGGTAGAGGCACTTCGTAAGAAGTATGCCGATGAGGCCGTGGAACGAATCGCCAATTGGCTGGTGCAGTACACCGACGAAAGCTGGTTGGAGGTCGAGCGCGGCAAGGATGGATACAAGATCGCGCCAGCGGGCGTAGCCACCTTGGAATACTACGACGAGGTTGTTCGGCACATTCCGACGACCATGGCATTCCCCGGCGCCGTCTCCATCGCCACTACTGAATTCTTCACGTCCGAAGATGCGGCAGACGTGCCTAGACTCGGCGGAACTGCATTCCGAACCGCTCCCGGCGTGTCCCAATCCTTTGCCACCCTCGCTTTCAGAACCAAGGCGATTGTGCCCGACGTTTTCGCCGACGAACGAACAAACGCCGCGGACTACTTGGCGCCGTTCCAATCCTGTCGCTTTCCACTGACCGACGAAAAGTCCGGAAACGTTTATGTTTTCCGCATTGTGGACTCCAAGCCCGCGCACGCCCCCGAGTCCGTCGCCGAGGTCCGCGATCAGGTGATGGAGGACCTGCGCTTGGCGCGAGCTTTTGAAGCGGCGAAGACGCGGGCGGAATCGCTGCATTCCTGTTCGGCGACGCAGAGCCTGCAGGAGGCCTACGAAGCCGACGCCGATCTCGTCGCCTTCAAGGAGAAAGCCGAGGGTGTTTATAGCGGGTACGTCGAGCCGCCTCCGATCAGCCGCGTCCTGAGGCATCAGGCCTCGCGCGGACGTTCACCCACGGGCGTGTTCGGGGGGATCGGCGTCGGCAACCTTGCCAACGAAGTCGTCGATCAGTTCTTCGCCCTGGAACACGCCAACGAGAAAATGAAGGTATTCGAGCTGAAGGATCGCGCCGCGGTGTTGCTTGCAGAATGGGTGGAAACAAGACCGCCCGCCGAGGATGATTTCAACGCCCTACGCAAGGAACTGGTGACGCAGCTCGCCGACGCCCGTTGGCGCAGTGCGGCCTCAATATGGCTCGACCCCGAAAAAGTCCGCGCCCGCACCGGCTTCGCCCTCGTTACAAAGTGACGATTCCCCTCTCCCCCAGGGGGAGAGGGCTAGGGTGAGGGGGATCTGGGTCGCGAAAAATATTTTTTGACGGGCTTGCCTTTCGGTGATCAAGCTTCCTATAAGTCCATGGTAGAGGATTCATTCATACCTCTTTGCTTCTAGTTCGGGGCAGCGCCCCGTCGGCCTTGAGATACGAAGGTCGGGAGAAGGACTAGGCCTCAGCAGACAACCAGACAATATTGCATCCCGCCCAGCGGCGTGACTGTGATTTATTCGCCAGGCCAAGCGCCGCCGATGCGGGAGCGTGTGAACAGACTCCCCCTTTTCGCGTCACGAACCACCCGCCCGTGACGCGGACGACCACAGCGCCGCATGTGTTCCCTCCAAGCACATGCGGCGCGGCCTTTCCTAGACACTGGATACCAGAGACTAGAAACTGGACGGGTGATCGAACATGTCCAGACGAAACGCGAGATCGAAGAAACTCTGGCCGGGGCCGGTCTGCGTCCGCGCAAGAGGTTCGGGCAACATTTCCTGATCGACGGGAACCTGATGCGCCGCCTGGTCGAAACAGCGGAGGTGGAGTCAGACGACTTGATCCTCGAAGTCGGCCCGGGGACGGGCGGGCTGACCGATCTGCTCGTCCATCGCGCCGGGCATGTCCTGGCCGTAGAGATCGACCGTGACCTGGTAGGAATTCTCACGGACCGCTATTGCGACGCCGGAAATGTCACGCTCATCGAGGGTGACATCCTGCTCACCAAGCACCTCATCATGCCGGAGGTCGCGGACCCAATCCGAAAATACTCCGCTCCGCGCGAAGGGTGCGTGAAACTTGTCGCCAATCTTCCCTATCAGTCGGCGACTCCCCTGGTCATGAATCTATTGGTTGACTTTCCCCAGGTGCGGCGCCTCTGCTTCACGGTGCAGGCCGAGGTCGGCGAGCGCATCATGGCCGCTCCGAACTGCAAGGCCTACGGTCCTCTCAGCATCATCGCCCAATCGCTTTGCACGATCCAAACCGTCGCCCGCATCGGTCCCCAAGCGTTCTGGCCCCGACCGCTGGTTGATTCCCTCATGCTGAAAATGGTTGTTCAGCCGTCGCCGTTCGCGGAACATGTTGAAGCCACGCGCTTCGCCGCGATGGTGCGCGGCGCCTTTGAGCATCGGCGAAAGACGCTGCGCTCTGCTCTCGCTTACGTGCTCGACGAACCCGCACTGGACCGCGTTTGCGGGGCGTGCGACGCCGCTCGCCGCCCGGAACAGGTTCCCGTAGACGAATGGTTAGCGATCTTCCGTGCTGTGCTGTGAAAGTCCGAACCCGGAGCGCGAGCGACGGGCCGGAGTCTGGCGCGCCGTTGCGGGATTGACAAAAAGTCGAGCGTGTCCTACGGTGTTGGAAGAGGTCAATATGCGTCTCAACGAACTCCAGGAGGCCTTGCGTCGCGAGCCGTTTCAGCCGTTCCGTCTTCATTTGACAACCGGGCAAACCTTCGACATCCGCCATCAGGAATTCGCCGCTTTGACTCGTACCAGCGTTTTCGTAGGGCAGTCTTCCGGAGATGACGAAATCCCCGACCGTATGATTCAGTGCGATCTTCTCCACGTCGTCGCCCTGGAACCGATCAACGGCCAATCCGTTCCCAAAAAATAGCCCGCCCTTCCACCATTTGCATGTACTTGTTAGCGATTCTCGCCCCAACGGGGCGACGGGATGTAGCCAGGGGGGGAGCGGAGCGGAACTCCTGGTTGCGTCGTCCCCTCAATTCCCGCCTCGGAGGGGCGGAGGAAGTGTAGTTAGCAAGAATCTCGCGCTAAACACGTACCTATGCAGGAGCCGCCACTCGGCCGCTTTGGGCATATAATCTTGTGGGAACGTGGGACAAACCATGATCTATCTCGATAACAACGCGACTACTCAGCCGCTTCCTGAAGTCATCGAGGCGATGCGCGCATGTCTGCACGACGCGTATGCAAATCCCTCGAGCGTGCATCAATTCGGCCAGACCGTGCGACACAAGGTCGAATGCGCCCGTGAGAAAGTCGCCCAGATTTTTGCGGCCTCGCCCAAGGAGATCATCTTCACCAGCGGCGGCACGGAGAGCATCAACCTCGCCATTCGCGGCGGGCTGCGGATTCATCCCCACCGACGCCGCTTCGTCACCACGGCCGTCGAACACTCCGCCGTACTTCGTGTGGCCGAGCAGTTGAGCGCCGAGGGCTACACCGTCGATTACGTCGGCGTCGATCGGGACGGTCGGCTCAACGAGGCCGAGTGGTCTGAGAAGATCACCGATCAAACCGCCCTCGTTTCCCTCATTCACGCCAACAACGAGACCGGCGTCATGTTCGATGTGCTGCGTCTCGCCGCTGTCGCCGCCCAGAAGGGCGTGCCCATCCACGTCGACGCGGTGCAGTCGGCGGGGAAGGCGCCCATAGACGTCGCTTCGTGGCCGGTGCAGCTTATCAGCATCGCCGCCCACAAGTTCCACGGCCCCAAAGGCATCGGGGCCCTTTATGTTCGTCGTCGCACGCGCATAGAGCCGCTGATCCTCGGCGGCAGCCAGGAGCGGCTTCTTCGCGGCGGGACGGAGAACGTCGAGGGGATCGTGGGCATGGGCGTCGCATCCGAGATCGCCATCCGTGACCGAACCCAGATCACGGAGCACGTCAGTCGCCTCCGCGACGCATTCGAGAGTGGAGTCCGAGCAAAAACCCCCTCTCCCTCTCCGGGAGAGGGTTGGGGTGAGGGCCATCCAGCCTCCCCCCTTGCCAAGGGGGGACAAAGGGGGGTCCGCCCCCGCGGAATCAAACCCGATCACCCCTCACCTAGCCTCTCCCCTCAAGGGGAAAGGAGTTTTCAGCCACCGACTAGTATCACGTACGCCCACGTCGTCGGCCAAGGCGCAGAGCGGATTTACAACACGTCCAACATCGCCTTTGAGGGTCTGGAGTCGGAAGCGATCCTGATTTTGTTGAGCGAAGCCGGCATCTGCGCTTCCGCCGGGGCCGCGTGCAGCAGCGGATCGTTGGAGCCGTCGCACGTGCTCAAGGCCATGGGCATCGAGGAGCGCATCGCCCACGGGGCGATCCGCTTCAGCCTTTCGCGCTTCAACACCCGCGAGGAGATCGATCACGTAGTCTCCATCCTGCCCGGATTGCTGTCGCGGCTTTCGGTGCTCGGCGCTCGTTGACTTGAGAGACCGAGTGTTAGAGTGCGTTTTAGATCCCCTCTCCCCCACTGGGAGAGAGGGTAGGGTGAGGGCTTTTTCGGATGCACTCTTAATCGATGCAACCTTCGTACGCCCCGCTGGAGCGCTAGGGCATGATCGCCCGCAACTACGGGTTTCGTACTGCCACGTTGGGATAAGCTCCCATACGAAAGCACGCAAGGAATTTTCGATTGTCGATGATCGATTGGTTGGCGGCGAAGCATCAAGCATTCGCAAAGGTATCCGGGTGGCGAATCAAGAGCCATGTTGTCGTCGAGGGGCCGCGCCCGTATAATGTGACATGTGGAAAGTGCTTGCATAGGGGCGTCGGATTCGTGAGGCACGGTGTGAGATGCCTGTCATTTCGACCTTTCTGGGCATCATCGTTCGGATCTACCACGATGATCATGCCCCGCCCCATATTCATGTGCAATACGGCGAGTTTGAGGCGATCGTAGAGATTTCGACAGGACGAATGTTGGGCGGGCGTCTTCCGCCGCGGGTCAAACGCATTCTCGTGGAGTGGTTGAAGGCGCGGCGCTCCGCGGTGACGAAGGCATGGGATATCGCCCGACAGCAACGCATTCCGCCACGCGTTCGCCCGCTGGAGTAGAGAGTAGCCAGGAGTCATGAAAAAACTGGGGAACAAGATTCGGCGGATTCTCGACGTGGACGACGAGTCGTTTTCCGTTTCGCTGCGTTTCAGCGACGGGGCGGGCGGCGTCGTCTCTCTGGGCCACCTGTTCGAGCGTCCCAAGGGCCTCGCGGCCGACATCCTCAAGGGGGGCATGTTCTCGATGTGCTTCCTGGAAAACGGTGCGCTCGCCTGGCCCAACGGTTTTGAACTATGCCCCGACGCCTTGCACGCGCGCCTCACCTCTGCCGCCAGGCGTAAGAGTCGGACGGGAACACCCTCCCGCGTCGAATCAGCGCGATTGTAGGCTTGACCGTCTCGTCCGCGCCGATCAGTACCGCGACAGCTAAGGAGCGGACCCCGTCTGAAATCTCAAATCTGAAATCCCAATTGCCGCTTCTTACCCTTTGACGTTTTGACGTTTTGACGTTTTTTCTGCCCCTTCTCACCCTTCATCCCTTGAACCCTTCGTCGCCCCGTCGCGGAGCCTGCCCTGAGCGAAAGCGAAGGGTCGCTTCGCGGCTCCGTTTCTACGTTTCCCTCGCACGGTTCGCAGGATTCCAATGCGGCGAGTTTGCGGGAAGGGATTCCCGCCAGGGTGGGTGCGAGAATCCGCCGAAGGCGGACTCGCACCAGCAGCTTACGCCGGAAATCGGGTAGTCCGGGCACGTCCCACTACCCGAGCCGGCCATTCCTCTTGATGGCCTTCGTGATAACCTCACGGGCTGAGTGCTGCCCGCCTTGGGACTTGCCCATCAGCCGCTTCGTGCCGGCGACCAAGGCACGGAACCGTGGGAATTGCTCGTCGTTCCGACCGAAGCCGTCAGATTTCAGCAAGCCATTGAGGTCGTTCGCAAACTGCGTTGCGAAGCAAGGCTCATCAAAAACTGAGTCCTCGGTCCCCTTTGAGAGGTACTCGTCGATGACTTCAACAGCATTGTCCAGGAGTGCACTCTTCGCCCCTTCGCTCCCCTCATCAAAGAGGCTTTGCACCGCGGTGGTTAAGTGGCGGTTGGTCGTCGTAATCTCCGAGCGTGCGAGTACGTCCTTCAAAAGCTCGATCGCGACCATGAAAAAAAAATACCGCGTCTGTCGTCGCGTTGGCTTCTCCGCACCGCGGCCAAAGTTATAACTATGTGACGCCCGGTCCAGCAGGAA
>Ga0137429_1000249_pt1 | contig 25862 bp, 15 predicted proteins | sample EasRivERMZT736_2_FD_102304 | JGI IMG/M metagenome (GOLD analysis project Ga0137429, IMG submission 102304) | Soil microbial communities from meander-bound floodplain in the East River, Colorado, USA - East River MetaG ERMZT736_2 | ecosystem: Environmental > Terrestrial > Soil > Floodplain ...
ACCTCGGCTCCGCCTCCGGCCTCGCCGCCTCTCCCGGCTGGACCGCCGAGGGCAACCAGGCGAGCGCCAATTTCGGCTCGTCGGTCGCGATGGCAGGAGACGTGAACGGCGACGGCTACTCCGATGTCATCGTGGGCTCCTACACCTACGACAACGGCCAGGCGGACGAGGGGCAGACCTTCCTCTACCTCGGCTCCGTCTCCGGCCTCGCCACTTCTCCCGCCTGGACCGCCCAGGGCGATCAGGCGACCGCCTGGTTCGGGCGCTCGGTCGCGACGGCGGGCGACGTGAACGGCGACGGCTATGCCGACGTCATCGTAGGCGCGCAGCTGTTCGACAACGGCCAGACGAACGAGGGGAAAGCATTCCTCTATCTGGGTTCCGCCCTCGGCGTGGCCGCCGCTCCCGCCTGGACCACCGAGAGCAACCAGTCCAACGCGAGCCTCTTCTCGGTCGCCACGGCGGGGGACGTCAACGGCGACGGCTACTCCGATGTCATCGTCGGTTCCGTCGGCTACAGCAACGGACAGATGAACGAGGGGCGCGCCTTCGTCTATCTTGGCTCCGCCTCCGGCCTCGCCACCTCGGCCGCCTGGACCGCCGAGAGCGACCAGGCGTTCGGCGGCCTCGGCATCTCGGTGGGAACGGCGGGTGACGTCAATGGCGACGGCTACTCCGACGTCATCGTCGGCGCCTACCTCTACGACAACGTCGAGGCGGACGAGGGGCGGGCCTACGTCTATCTTGGCTCCGCCTCCGGCCTCGCCGCCGCTCCCGCCTGGATCGCCGAGAGCGACCAGGCGGGCTCCAACCTCGGCATCTCGGTGGCGACGGCGGGAGACGTGAACGGCGACGGCTACTCCGACGTCATCGTCGGCGCCTACCTCCACGACAACGATACGACAAACGAGGGCCGGGTCTTCGTGTACTACGGCAACGGCGGGGATGGGCTCGATCGCGCCCCGAGCCAGGCGCGCGCGGACGGCACCGCGCCGATCGGTTTCCTCGGACGATCCGACTCGGACACCTCGTTCCGCCTCCGCGCCCTCGGCCGGACCCCCATGGGGCGCGGGCAGGTCCATCTCGAGATGGAGGTCAAGCCCCTGGGGACGCCCTTCGACGGCAGCGGGACTCAGCAGGGGGCGACGATCGACACGGGCGCACCCGCTCCCGGGTCCGGCAGCACCGTCGCGCTCGAGGAGACGGTGGCGGGACTGACGGTGCTCACTCCGTACCACTGGCGCCTGCGGCTGGTATCCGACTCGCCGCTCTTCCCGCGCTCCCCGTGGTTCAGCCTGCCCTACAACAATCGGACGGAGACGGATCTCAGGTCCGACAACGGCTGCCCGGATGCCGACGAGGACGGGTACGGGGCGCCGGGCGGGCCCACGTGCCCGGCCGGCGCGCAGACGGATTGCGATGACGGGAACATCGGCATCCACCCGGGCGCCGTCGAGATCTGCGACGGCCTCGACAACGACTGCGACGATACGGTCGACAACGCCGCGGTTCCCGCCGGGTCGCCGGAGGCGACGGCCGCGGAATCGGGCGCGGACGTCCTGCTGTCCTGGACCACGATCGCGGGTGCGACCGGGTACGACGTGGTGCGCGGTGGGCTGGGCGCGTTGCGCAGCAGCGCCGGGAATTTCACCACCGCCGTGGACGAGTGCACCGCGGACAACCTGGCCGCGGCCTCGGTGACGGCCACCGGGACGGTCACGTCGCGCAACGGCTACTTCTATCTGGTGCGCGCCGTGAACTGCGGCGGGAATGGGAGCTACGACAGCGGGGCGCCGTCGCAAGTGGGGCTGCGCGATGCCGAAGTGGATGCCGCGGCGATGGCCTGTCCTTGAGGCGCCATCGACGTCCGCCTGTGACGGGTTCGCGAATCCGGGACAGGTGTCGGTAGCCTCCTCGGTGCCGCCCGGTACTAGAATCGGCCGAAATCGAGGCGTAGGTTGACTGGATGTTCCTTATCGGACGCAGATTCCCACGTTGGAACCCCTATCCGCTCCGCCCCAGTCGTACGCTACCCCTCCGCGCGCCGGGCTTCCGCCGGACTCTCGGCGATTCGGACTTCGCCACTGAATCGCAGGCTCGTCAGTCTGTCCGGCCGTAGAGAGTTCGTCAGCCTACGGACGAGTCGTTCACCTCCCGTTGCTCCGGACTCCACCTCGCGGTGACCCCCTTACGTTCGGTTTTAGCACTACTTTGTCAGATTCTCCCGAGAGGGAGCCTGCGAAAGCCCTAACCCCACCGTCACCCCGGCGAAGCCGGGGTCCACCGGCAGCCTCGTGATCCGATTCGTCCGCGTTGTTCTTCATCCCCGCCCCGTACCGCAGCGCGCGACCCCGCAGCCGTGGGCGCCGGTGGATTCCGGCGGAATGATGGTGAAGAAAGCGATCGCCGTGCCCCTCCCCGCTTCGACCTCCGCCCGTGCCACCTCGCTGAAGAATCCGACAGCGCTATAGGCAGAGCAGGTATGCCACCAAGTCTTCCTTCTCCGACCGCGAGAGCTTCAGCTCCAGCACCACGTTGAAGAACTCCACCGCGTCGTTGAGCGTCGGCAGCCGGCCGTCGTGCAGATACGGCGGCGTGTCCTTGATCCCCCGCAGCGGAAAGGTCTTGATCGGCCCCTCCGGCCGGCCGGTGTAGAAGCGCTCGACCTGAAGGTCGTGTGCGTAGTCGTCCACGAAAGCGGGACCGCTGTGGCAGGCAACGCAATTCGCCTTGCCGTGGAACAGCGCCTCCCCCCGCAGCTCCGCGGCGCTCGCCTTGGACGGCAGCAGCTTCATCATCGCGCCCAGCTTCGGGGCGGGGGGAAAGTCGAGGATGGCGTTGAAGTCCCCCATCCGGTTCGTGATCTGCCGCTGCGCACCTCGCGGGCCGATGTTCTGCATCATCCCGGGGTCGCCGTCGAAGTACTCCTCGATCTCCGAGAAGTGATCCATGCTGCGAACGGACCGCTTCGACGAGAGCTGCATGAGGTTGTAGTTGCCGCGCATGGTCGGGGTGTCGACCCTCAGGCGGGCCTGGTTCGGCCGGCTGTCCGGCGCGAGCTCGATGGCTCCATTGGTGTGACCGTTGACGTGGCACGAGAAGCAGGCGACCCCCGCGCTCGGCTCGGCCGTGACCCGGTGCGGCGTCTGGTTGAACCAGGTGGTGGGGGTCGGGCGGAGCAACTCCTTCAGCCCCTCCATCTGCTCGGCGGTGAGGAGCCCGTCGAACATCGCGTAGTAGTTGCCGAGCGTCACCTCCTGCCCCCGCGTGACGTCTCCCAGCTCCTTGTGGGTCGTCAGGAACATCGGCGGGGGAAACTCCGGCAGATACTCCTCGGGGATGTCCAGGTCCACGTCGATCCGGTCGTGCTCCGGGTGGACCTTGATCCACGACGGCGGGAAGACCATGTGGGCGGTGGTCTGCAGCGGGTGCGCGAGCGGCTTGAAGGGGAAGAGGTCCTTCCCCTTCACCTGCTCCGGGGTCAGGTTGGCGAGATCCTCGAACGACGCGACCCCGGCCGGGAGGCGCGTCACCGGCCCCTTCATGATCGGCTTGCCGGCCGACATCGCCACTCCCGGGATGGCGCTGGCGTTGAAGTCGAACCGCGTCTTCATGTAGGCGCGCACATCCGCCATCAGCTTCGGTTTCTGCGCGCGGTGGAACTCGAGCCACTGGTCGAAGGGCATCGGCAGGGTCGGGTTGCCGAAGGAGCTGCCGTCCTTGCCGGCGTAGCGCCAGAGGTCGAACGGCGTGCGGACCCCCTTGCCGCCCGGAGGATAGGGAGGGAGCTTGCTGCCGTGAACGTCCCCGAGGCCGTAGTCGTTGAGAGGACGATCCGCCGCCTTGGCCGGCGGGCTCTGGCGCAGGTGCAACTCGTCGGGGGTGAGGGGTTCGGCCGACGAGGACTCGGGCGTTGCCTTCTTCTTCGCCTCCTCCCCACTCACCTCGCCCGGCAGGAAGGTCAGGGCGGCGAGGAACAGCAGCGTGAGACCGGATGACGACACGAATCGCTGGGCGCAGCGCGAGCAGCCTGGGGTCATGGTCGGGTGCCTCCGGAGACGACCCGCCTAGGGGATTGGCGAATCAGGAGGCAGATTCTGCCCCGGCCGGGGGGGAGTCTGTCAAGCCGGCCGGGGTTTCTCAGAACCTCCGCGCGTACCCGGCCAGAATCACGTAGTCGGCGAACGCGGCATCGCCGTGGGTGCCATTCTCGCGATCGGGAACGCTCTTCAAGCGCGCGCGGTCCCAGGCGATCGGCACGAGCAGCGCGACCGTGTGGGCCCCATGCGTCCAGGTCACGCCGGGCTCGACCGAGATTGCGTATCCCGGACGCCGGAAGCCATCGTTCGTCCCCCAGACGTCGTACACCGGCACCCCCTCGGCGCGCCCGCCAAGGGAGAGTCCCCAGCCGGCGCCGGGATACCAGCCGATGCCGGCGCGCACCAGGTACTGGTCGGCGATCGACATGACCTCCTCGCCGGGGGCGCTGCGGTACGTCTGCACCCCGCTCACCCCCTCGGGGTTTGCCAGGTAGGTGGCGGTCCCGAAGGCGGAGAACCGATCGCTCGCGAAGCGCCGGTACATCTGCACGTCGAAGACCAGCCCGAACCCGCCGTCGCCTGGCTGGATCGACTGGTCCACCGTCTGCTCGGTGAGGGTGACGGCGCCGGTCGTGGTGTCGATCCGCTTGCGCGTGTCCACCACGTTGTTCTCGCCGATCGGGATCTTGACGCCGATGCCGAGCGCGATGTTCCCCTTCGTCGGGGTGGCCGGATCCCAGATCCACTTCTTGACTCCGACGACGACGTCCCCCATCCCCCTCGCCTGGGTCACGTAGCGGTCGATGACGTCCCCGTTGGCATCACGGATGGGGCTCGAGCGCTCCGCCATCAAGTAGGGGATGCCGATCCCGACGCGCCAGCCGTGTGCGTACTTGCGAGTGGCCGTCACCTCGGCCTGATTGATCGTGTTGACGACCGCGCTCTGCTCGGTCGTGCGTTCCTCCTGGTATTCATGTCCGACGAAATGCTTGTCGGACTTCTGGTAGCGCCAGGAGAAGGTGACTTCCCACTTGTCGGGGCCGTGATAATCCGAGGGCGCGCCAAACACGGGCGCGTCAAGTCTCGAGGCCACTCACCCCTGGGCGAACGTCGGGCGGGTCGTGAGGAGCATGGAGGCGGCCAGCACCAGGCCGCCGACGCCGAGTCGGCGCAGCACTGCGGCGATTCCAGCGGGCGCGGGCTGCCGATCGTGATGGACTCTTCGCATTGACCGTCCCTCGTCGGAAGTGGGGGGGGGTGTCGAGCCTCTCAATCCACGCGTCACGCCCAAGCGAACCGGGTGCCAAACTCCTCCTCGGTGTCAGGTGGCCATCCGGTTCGACCGGTATTCACCGCTGATGGCACGGCTTGAGCTTCCTTCCGTCGCTGCTACCGCCGGACACGCGGCGCCGTGGCCGGTGGTCAGGAAATGACGGGCTCGGCGCGCGACACGCCTCGGATCGAATGGCAAACTACTGCAAACATGAATGCTAGGTAATGGTGGTCCGAAACTGACCGGGCTCACGATCTCTCACCGGGCGCAGGCGCCGACCCTCCCAGGCGGGACTTCAGGGTGTTGCGGGAGATCCCGAGGACCCGGGCCGCTTCGGAGAGGTTGCCCCCCACGGACTGCACGACCTGGCGGATGTAGCGGCGCTCGATCTCCTCGAGCGAGGGGAGCGCCCCCGGGGCGCCTGCCACCTGGGAGCGGACGAACGCGGCGACCTGCAGCTCGCTGGGAACGTGCCCGACCCCCACCTCGTCAACCTCGCAGAGGATTGCGGCCCGCTCCATGACGTTGCGCAGCTCGCGCACGTTTCCCGGCCAGTCGTAGTCCCCGAGCAGCCGCTCGACCGGTCCCGAGAGGCGAAGCGGCCCCTTGCGCAGCGCCGCGGACGACTGCTCCAGGTAGAACCGGGCGAGTTGCCCAACGTCCCCGCCCCGCTCGCGCAACGGCGGGACTTCGATCCGGAAGACGTTCAGACGGAAGTAGAGATCCTCGCGGAACCCCCCCCCGGCGATCAGGGTGGGAAGCTGGCGGTTGCTGGTCGCGACGATCCGGACGTCGGTGTGGATCTCCCGGCGACCGCCGACCCGATGGAAGGGGTGACCCTCCACCACCCGCAGGAGCTTCGCCTGGAGCCCTGGCCTCATCTCCGTGACCTCGTCCAGCAGGAGCGTGCCGCCGTCCGACATCTCGAAGATCCCCTCGCGGGCTTCCTTGGCGTCGGTGTACGCCCCCTTCTCGTGGCCGAACAGCTCGCTCTCGAGCAGATGCTCCGGGAGGGAGCTGCAGTTGATCTTCACCAGCGGCCCGCTACTGCGGCGCGAGAGGCGGTGGATCGAGTCGGCGATGAGCTCCTTCCCCGTGCCGGTCTCCCCCGTGACGAGCACCGGCGCCTCGGTCTGGGCGACCCGGCGGATCTGGTCCCGCAGGTGCTCCATCGCCGGGCTGTCGCCCAGCAGCTCGCCGGCGCCCGTGAGCCTCTGTCGCTCGCGTTCGAGGCGGCGCACGCTGCGCCGCAGCGCCCTCGCCTCGAGCGCCCGCTCGACGCAGAGATGCAGTTCGTCCAGCTCGAACGGCTTGCCGATGAAATCGTGCGCCCCGTCACGCATCGCATGGACCGCCAGTTTGACGTCAGGGAACGCGGTCATCACGACGACGACGATCTCGTCATCCACCTCGCGCGCCGTGGCGAGGACCTCCATCCCCGAGCCGTCGGGAAGCCGGATGTCCGCGAGGACCAGGTCCACCTCGCGCGTCTGCAGGTGGTGCCGCGCCTCCGCGACGGTGGAGGCACCCTGCACCTCGTGCCCGCGCCGGGTCAGCGATCGCTCCATGGAGGCACGCAGCCCCGGGTCGTCCTCCACGATGAGCAAAGCTGCGCTCATGCTTCTCCTTCCCGCCCGTCGGCGGGCGCAGTCGTCACGCTCCCGGTCCCCAGCGCCTGCTCCTGGTGTGAGGCCGGCGGCGCGGGTGGGAACACCACGCGCACCTCGGTCCCCTTCCCCCGTTCGCTTCGCACCGTGATCGTCCCCCCGTGGTCCTCGACGATCTCTCTGCAGATGGCGAGCCCCAGCCCCGTCCCCTCGGCCTTGGTCGTGAAGAACTGGTCGAAGATCCGTTCGAGATCCTCCGGCCGGATTCCCACGCCGTCATCCGTCACCTCGATGGCGGCTCCCACCCGCTGGAGGGTGCTGCCCCCCTCGCCCGGGGCCGGCCGGACCCGAATCCGGATGACGCCGCTCCTGGGAGTCGCCTCGGCGGCGTTCAGGATCAGGTTGATCAGGAGCTGGCCGAGCTGGTTCGAGTTTCCGTCGATGAGCGGGGTGCCCGGCTCGGCCTCCCAGCGCAGCGCCAGCCGTCGCCGTTGCAGCTCCGGCGACAGCAGCCGCGCGATGCTGCGGACCGTCTCCTCCGGCGCCAGACGCTCGAACTCCGCCCTGGGGACCTTGGCCAGGCGGGAGAACGAGCGCAGGAAGCTCGCGAGGCGGTCCACTTCGCCGATCACCTCCGAGCGGAGCTGGACGCAGTCGTTGCAGATCGCCCCTTCCTCCTCCGCCACCTGGATCTTCGTCTTGATCGCCGCCAGCGGGTTCCCGATCTCGTGCATCACCCCGGCCGTCATCTGGCCGATCGAAGCGAGCTTGTCGGCACGCGCGAGACCGAGCTGCAGCTCCTGCAGCGCCGCGGTCTGTCGCGCCACCTCGGTCTCGAGGTGGACGTTGGAGGCGGCGAGCTGCACCTGCGCCTCCCGCAACCGGGCGGCCATCGCCTCGAATCGGCGGGCCACCACCAGTCCGAGCACGCCGGCCACGGCGGCGACCACCGCGAGGACCCACGAGAGGAAGGTGACCAGCGGCCGGGTCGGCGCCTCGAGGCTCTCCCGCGGATAGGCGAGGATCGTCGTCCAGTGGCGTTCGGTGGGCTCCGTCGCGATCGGCAGCGCGGCGAAGGAAACGAGATCCGACTTGCGCTCCAGCGTTCGACCCGCCCGCCGCTCGGTGAGGATGCGCGCCGCCTCCTCCGTTCCATAGTCCTCCTGCAGCCGGCGTCCGGCGGTGAGCGTGTAGCGCGCCACCTTCGCCGCGTCCGGACCGATGTATCCCAGGTAGGAACCGGTCTCGTCCACCAGCCAGGCCTCCGTCGCCTCGGGCTGGGGACTGAGCAGCGTGAAGATGAAGTCGGCCCCGATGTTGATGACGAGCAGCCCCTCTCGCCGCCCGGCGTGACCGGCGACCGGAGTCGCGTACCGCACCACGCCACGAATGGGCAGCTCGATGCTCCCGTACTCGATGTTCAGGTCCATGCGCGAAACGTAGATGCGCCCCGGCTCGAGGAGCATCGCCTCCTGAACGTAGTAGCGGTCGCGCTTGTTCTGGAGCTCCGTCGCAGGCACGAGTCTGGGGATCCCGTTGTCGACATTGAGGCGCACGATCTCCATCCCGGTGCCGTCGAGGTAGCGGACCTGATAGTACGCACGCTTGCCGTTCGAGAAAGTCAGCAGCTCTCGCTCCACCGTCTCGCGAGCTGACGCCATCGCCGCGGGCTCCCCCGCGGCGCAGGCATCGGCGAGTGCGGTCAGCGACTGGGTCTGGCTCAGGAAGCGCAGGTCCTGCTGCACCGCCTCGAAGTAGTCGGCCACGGACTGCGCCTTCGCCGCGGTCCCGAACGAGACCTCCTCGAGGGCATTCGCGAGGAGCGCCCCCTGCACCCGGGAGATCATCCAGAGCCCGGTCGCGATCGTCGGCACGACGGCCAGGGCGACGATCGGCAGGAGGATACGGAGCCGCAGGAAGCGCGCCTCCTTCCACGTGGGTCGCCGCGGCGGCGAGCCACCCGCAGCGGCGGAGTCTGCTGGAGTCACCGGCATCTCCCTCCCTGGCCCTCTCCGCCTTGGAGCCCCGGCGATCGAAGGGCGATCGTAGTCGCCGTGCGAACCCCCGCGCAGACTCCGCCGGCCTCACGGACCGCCTGGCCGCCGTGAGGATACTCCAGCGAAACCTGCGAGGATAAGTTCGGCCTGCCTCGACGCCTCAGGTGCTCCGTGCAGGGTCACCCGCCGGGCCGCGGCCGGGTGTAGGATTCCGCCCGCGTCCAGCTCCCGATGGCGGTCCGGGCGTTCCGGTCATTCCCTGGACGAGGGGAGGAGCATGCAGGCCAGCGCACCACCTGCACGGGGCCGCACCGGCGAGCGCATGCCGGTGCTGTTTGTCGGCCACGGCTCGCCCGTGAACGCGATCGAGGACAACGAGTTCAGCCGCGGCTTCGCGGCGCTCGCCAGGCTTCTCCCCCGCCCGCGAGCGATTCTGGCGGTGTCGGCGCACTGGTATGTCGCCGGGACCCATCTCACCGGCAACGCCCACCCGCCCACGATCCACGACTTCTCCGGGTTTCCGGAGGCGCTCGAGGCGATCCGCTACCCGGCGCCGGGGAGCACCGAGCTCGCGGAACGGGTTCGCGGGCTGCTCGGCCCCGGGCGCGCGACGCTGCGCAGCGACTGGGGCCTGGACCACGGAACCTGGAGCGTCCTCAAGTGGATCTATCCCGCCGCGGAGATACCGGTCGTGCAGCTGAGCCTCGATGCGGCGCTCACGCCGAGCCAGCACTTCGACCTGGCGCGGCCGCTGCGCGAGCTCCGGAGCGAGGGGGTCCTCGTGCTGGGGAGCGGCAACGTCACCCACGATCTGCGCGAGGCCTTCCGTCGCATGCGCGACGGCGACGCATCCGTCCCGGAGGTGTCGAGGCGCTTCGACGAGACGGTCGAGCGGGCCCTCGTGGAGCACGACGCAGCGCGACTCGTCGGCCTGTGGCCCGGCACGGAGGCTGGCCGCCGCAACCACCCCACGCCGGACCACTGGCTCCCGCTGCTCTACGCCTGCGCCGCGGTGGATGCCGGCGAGCGGGTGGAGTTCCCGATCACCGGGTTCGACGTGGGCCTGTCGATGCGCAGCGTGCTGTTCGGCCGGCGAGCGGAACGCTAGCGCGCGCGGTCGGCGCCGCGCGGGCGGGCGAGAATCGCGGCAGCCTCCGCCCTGGTGTCGGGCAGTTCACCGGAGAGGCGCGCGCCCAGGTGGTCCAGCCGGTCGTGCCCCCAGAAGAGCTCTCCGCTCACCACGAAGGAGGGGACGCCGAACACCCCGAGCGCGATCGCCTCGGCGGTCTGGGTGCGCAACGCCTCCTTGAGCGCCGGCTCCTTGAGGCGCGCGGCGAGATCGTGCGCCGGCAATCCGAGGGAGGCGACCGTCTCCCCCAGGACGCCGAGGTCGGTCAGGTCGCGCCCCTTCCCCCAGCAGGCATCGGCCAGGGCGCGGGCCAGCGGTAGCGCCTCGGGCGCCTTCCGGAAAAGGAGCAGCGTGCGCAACGCCTCGACGGAGCGGAAGGGATGCGCCGGAGGCGCCGTGAGCGTCACTCCCTGTCGGCGCGCGCAGCGCGCGAGGTCCTCGAAGGTGTAGCGCCGCTTCGCCTCGGTCTCGACCGGACCGACCAGCCCATGGGCATCGAGGAGCGCGGCGTAGACCACGGGGCGGAGGTCCCAATGGACGCCGTGCTCGCGGCCGAACTCCTCGGCGCGCATGAGCGCGAGCCAGGTGTAGGGGGAAACCAGGTCGAGGTAGAACCGGATCTTGCGCGCGGCCATGGCGGCCATTATTCACGGATCGCTCGGAGTTCGCTGCGATCGGCAGCCGCCTGCGGCGGGGGGACGATGTTCCTCTGGGGCTCGGAGGAGATCGTTCGCGTATTTCCTGAAGCAGAACTTGAAGCGTCGCCGAGCTTGTCGAGCCGCACCCCCACCGGAACGGACCTGGACCTGCACGGCAGGCTGCAGCGACGACCCACCCGTCCCACGCCCCCCAGTTCTTTCCGCCTGTTGCGGTCGAGTGGGGCTGTTCCGCCTTGGCGTGGAGACTTGGTGGATCGTCGGCAGCTCCGAGACGATTCTGGAACCGTTAGCCTCCTGCGATCCCCGACGTCGTGTGGTTGCTTCGGCGCCGGATCATGATCCACATGCTCACCATGAAGAGGAGCACCAGCAGAGCTATTCCCCAGTTGTCGAGGGTAGGTATCGGCGCCGTGGCCACCGGCGGCGTGTTCTTCACCGCGAGGCGGACCGTCCCGCGATTGGCGTCTCCCACCGTGGAAAGCTGAACGTAGTACCGCCCGGGAGCGGGAGAGGGTGGGTCGTACCCCACGGCGGCGTAGTAGGTATTGGGCGAATACTCACCGGGCGCATTGTCGCCGCATGCGACTTCCTGCAGGACCGAGCAGTCGCCGTTCGGCGCGTAGTAGATGGCCAATCTCGTATCCCCGGCACCGCCGGCGTACGGGTAATTGGGCGCAGTCTGGTACGTATCGAGGTAGAGGGAGCAATGCCCGCCCGGTGGGACATCGTAGGAATACCAGATCGTCCCGCTCCCGTATACCGGAAAGAACACGTCGTGATCGTGGCAGCTGTACGGAGGATCGGTATCGCTCGTGTAAGCGTACGTGTTGTTCTCGTAGGCCGCCGGGGGCTCATAGTAATCCGGGCGGGTATAAGGGATCGCGTAGGCGTTCGCGCACTCGTCGTTCGGCGTGAAAGGGCAGGTCACCGAGCCACACGCGACTCCAGCCCCCTGGAACACGCCGGGTGGAACCGACGCCAGGCACGCCTGATCGTTGGTCTGGCTGCAACTGCCGTTCGGGTTGCAGCACGCGCCTGCCACGGGGCACGAGGTCGCGGAGCACACGGTTCCCAGACCCGAGAACGTTCCACCGGCCGTCGTGCACGCCGCCGCCGTGAGGTTCGAACAGCCGCTGCCGGGCACGCAGCACGCGCCCGTGGTCGCGGTTCCCCTGATGTCGAGCGCGTCGAGGTCGTCCCCGGCCAGGAGACCGAGGGTGGCAGCGGCCATCTCCAGCCTGCCGGCGACCGCTCCGCAGGTCGCCCCCGCGACAGTGTGACAGAAGATGTCCGCGGCGGAATCCGCCCCCAGCGCCGGGCTTCCGGCTGCCAGGGAGTAGTAGATCCTGTCCGCTGCCGTCAGCGTGTCCAGCGGGGCGACGTCCACGATCGCCAGCGCGTCCAGATCGTCGCCCGCGCCCAGGCCCAGAACGGTGCCCGCGACGGCGATCTCGAGCTCCCCCTTCGTGCCGAACCTGAGGATGTCGGAAGGACCGATGAGCACTCCCAGGGTGGATTTGACTCCGAAGGTCGAACCGGATCGGAGGGAGAAGAACTGCTTGGGCCTGTCGTAGACTCCGGGCAGAAGGGTGTCATTCGTCCCCTGGACTCGTCTCTGCTGATCGACCTCGACCGCGTCGAGTTCGTCGGTCGCCGCCGCCGCGAGTCCCACCGCGGTCTCAGCACGATACAGAGCGTTTACGCCCCCTCCACCGGACTCGAAGACATCGCCGCCTTTCACGGCCTGGCCCGCAACGACCGTGGCCGGAGCGCCGGTCGAGCCCATGGTGACCGAGAAATACCAGCCGCTTCCTGCCGAGTTGAGGATGCTCCACGCGTCAATGTCCCACGCGTTGGCCGTGTCCCACTCCCGGACTCCGGAGCTGTAGAGGAGGTTCGTACTGTTGCTGTCTCCCACGTAGATGTCCGATGGGATCCTGGGAATCCCGCCGTACTGGGTCGCAGCGCTGAAGGCGCCACCGGTATTCCCCTGGTAGACGTCGGACCCCCGCCGCTCGGCCAACCGGCTGCCGGCCGATCCGACCGCGGTGGAACGCACGCTGAAGTAGATCGGCACACCCGATTTGTCGCACAACTGGTACTTGCTGACCGCCCAGTCGGAGTAGATGTTGTCGACCTGCTTGTGCCATTGGAAAAAGGCCGGGTCGCGGGGCGAGGTGTACAAGGCCATGTCCCCGCCCCCGCCGCCGTTTGTATCGTGCCCTGCGATGCTCATGTGTCCGTTGCCGTGAAACATGCCTTCGATTGCGCTGCCGAACCCGGCCACCGTGAAGCCGCAAAACGCCGCGTCTCCGAGCGTCAGGTTCGCGGGGCGGGCGACCCAGGACCGCTGAACGCCATCTGGCTCGGCGTGCGCCACTGCGTCGATCTGGTGCAGCGGTGGACGCTCGAAGCTGTTGCTGGCGCTGATGTGGGTGTACTCCAGAAAGGCGCCCGGCACGGGGACGACGGCAAACACGGCAGAATCAGGATCGGAATCTACAACGAAGGGGACGGACGCGGCGGTGTTGTCAAAGCCGAAGAGCCTGAAATCGTCGGCCTGCGCGAGGAATTCCCTGTGAAACTCCACAAAGTCTCGCGCCCCCAGGCCGCTCCCGTGCCACAACAGATGCTGGTCGAGAATCGTCCCGGCCCCCGACCCGCAGCCGTTTCCGGGACACCAGTTCGGTCGCAAGACGAAGTCGGTCTTCGGCCAATCCCAACTCTGTGAGAACGCCGCCGTGGATCCCGCGATGAAACCGAGGATCCCGACGATTGCAAGCATCCGCATGCGTGCCATGAATCTCCTCCTCCCCGCAAAAGCGCGGTGTGTGCGATCCCCCTCGTTCCGTCCGCATCACGACCTTCGAGGCCCAAGGCGTCGCGCCGGACACTGGCTACGCCATCGTGCCCCCCATGATTGTGACCCTCCCCCTGATTGTGAAGAAAAATCCGGAGCCTGTTGTGACCAGATATAGCACAGTTCGTACCAGATGAGGCAACAAATTCTTTCGCCGTTAGAATCAACTCGTTGCACCAAGAAGACCGACGTGTCCGACTCTGCTCGGAGTGATGCGCCTTGCACCAGTACGCAAGTTCCTCGACCGCCATCTTATTGATAGGGAGGGGCGTACCCCTCCCGATGCGATCTGCGCCGGTGTGGTGCGTTCTGCACCACCGGTCATCTGGAGCGTCCCAGCACCGTGCCGGCGATCGAGCGTTTCGCCAAACATCTCGCCCACGAGTTCGTTGCGGTGCTCAACTTCCTGTCCCCCCGGAGCTCGACCCCACCGAACTGGAGAGCGGAGCAAGCGATCCGTCCGGCGGTCGTGACCCGCAAGATGCGCGGCGGCGGCAACCGCACGTGGCAAGGCGCCACCTCCAATGTTCCTTAGGTCGCTGACGACCTTGGATAGGACGCACCCGTCCAGGGATCTGGGGAGAACCCCTCCTACTGACACAGACTACTCGGCGTGTCACACTCCGTAAAACCCGGCTTGCCGCAGGGGCAGCACTGACCAGCCGGGGAGCTGAGAGAGTCGACGCCGAGCTTCAGCTCGTCTCTCTGACTCGGGTTCGAGCTCAGCCAGAAGTTCTTGTACGGCACAAGGGCGTGAGGCATGATGCGGCCGCCGCAGACCGTGGACTCGATAAACTGGTTGGCGAACTGCGAATAGGTGGAGAAGGAGACGAAGCCGTCCCGGGACCCGTGGCAGCCGCGGCATGACTTCTGGTAGACCTCCTGGTAGAGTTGCACCTGCCTGACGTCCTGTGTTCCCCCCAGGGGCGACGCCCGCCAGTCAGCGGGCACATAGGACTCGTCCTCCTTGTTCGGATCCGTGCCCGAGTACCAGCCGGTGATGAGCGCCTCGATGTTGGGGGTCGACTTTCGCGGGTTGATGCTTTCAAGAGGAGGCTGATTGGAGGGGTCGTAGATGCCGAGGTTGAGTTCCTTGAAGGCGGCCTGCTGCGAATCTTTGTCCCAGGGAGTCGAATCATAGTCGAACGAGTCGAGCGCGAAGGGAATGAACCTCGCCGACAGCTTCTCCTCCCCCGAGTTCCCGTTGTAGTACTGCCCGGCGTGGCACACGACGCACAGACCGGGGACGTACTTCTCGCCTGCCAAGTCCAGGTCCGCCGACGGCTGGAGTTCGAGGTCGGTCTGGGCCGCGTTGATCTTGAAGACGAAGAACTTCGTGAAGGGATCCCCGAACGGATCCCCGTTCCCGTCTTGCGCTCGCGTGAACTCCATCGCGACCGCGATGTCCGGCAGGACATCGGCAATCGCGGCGGCCGGGTTGGTGTAGTTGTTGACCCAATAGACGATCTCGTCAGCAAGAGCTCCCGGTGGCCGCGCCATGTGCATCCCGCGCCACAGGGCGAGGTCCCCCTTGTTGTAGTACACCGCTCGCTGATCGTAGTCGAAACGATCGATGAGGCCGTTCCGTGTGAGCCACGCGCTGAATGTGGTCGCCGTATTGTAGGGGTCGATCGCAGCGTAGTAGGCGGTTGTCTGTGTCGCGTTGTTCCCGTATGCCTCCAGGAAATTGCCGCCAGGAGGCGGGCTCGGGCTGCCACCCAGGAACACGATCGGGCCGGCGCATCCGTCGTAGGGAAACGCGAGGCTGAGGTCCAGCCCGGCGGCTGTCGCCCCGCCAATCGTGACGCTCACCGACTGGCCCGCCACGGGGGTGCCGTTCGGAGCGTCGAGGATCTCAATCTTCATCTCGTCCCCAGGAGGAAGGCGCACAAGCGCGTTCACCTGGTCGGCGAAGAGCTTCTCGAAGACGCTGCCTTGCGCGGTGCCGGTCAGCATGGTGATCCGAATCGGGATCGGGTCCGTGGACGTGCCGACGAACGGCGGCGCCAACACAACCTTCAGACAGGCCGCGTCGCTGAACTTCAGATCGAGGTTCACGGTCGAGAAATGCGTTACCATTGTCTCGTATCGTCCGGTCTTCAGTATCGCGGTCCCCTCCTCCAGCCAGACTCCTTCGTCCGGATCATAGAACCAGACGGGGATGGTGCTGGGAGGAGGGGAGTCGGGGTTCGAGACGGGAATGGAGAGCCGGGCAGTCGCGGCCGGCTTCAGGTTGAACCGGTTGCCGGCGCCGTCGACGATCTTGATGTCGGTTGCGCCCCAGCTCACGAGCCGCGCGAGCTGGTTCGAGGTATCGCGGCCCGAGAAGTCACCGGGGAAGCGGCCTGGTTGCCGGATGTCGAGAGTCGACAGCGAAAGCTCGAGCGGCCCCGAGGGTGGATTCCCGTTCTCGTCCTCGAGCGCGTTGGCAAGGATTTCGACCCGCGTTCCGAGCCCGTCCACCACCAGCTCACAGGTGCCCGGTGCGCAGGAGACGTCGTCCCCGCACGGGCAGTCCTGCCCCTGGTTGGGCCCGCCGACGCAGACGTAGCGGGGACGGGTGTCTTCCAAGAAGATGTTTTGCGTCGGGTCCACGACGAATACCTTCGCCCTCCTGAGGACGACCTCGTGTGCGTAGAGCGGCTCTGCCGACACCTCGGACCGCAGCTCGTAGCCCGGAGCGTCGACGCTCAGCACGTAACGGGGGGATTCCGTGACCTCGAGCGAGAACCCGCCGTCGGCTGCGCTCGCCATGGCCTCCCCGTTCACCCGGACGTCGGCACCCACGACCGGCAACCCGTCGTCCGAGCGCACGCGGCCGGTGAACAGAGCGAGCGCCGGACCCGTTGAGACCCTGCGGCTGCGTCGGACGTAACCGCCCTTCCCGTCGCGAACGAGCACATGCATGAGGGGCTCGCTTGCCCCCGTCGGCAGAGCCCAGGTGACCGTACCCATGTCGCTGGAGACGAACGGCGCACTCGATGAACTCGGGATCCACAGGTAGTGGAGCGAGTCCCCGTCGGGATCGACGGCGTTTACCTGAACCTGGATCATCCCCCCGGGCGTGCCCCGACGCACCCCCAGGACCCCGTTGATGGGGACGACCTCGTTGACGACGGGTCGGGCGTTCGCGAACGTGAGCGCCGCGTACGCCCCCCCTGCCGTACTCAGGGTCAGCCGCGCCTTCGCGCCTTCGCACACGGCGGTTGCGACGTAGGTGCCCGTGGGGACGGCAGGCAGGAGGTATTGCCCCGACCGGTTCGCGGTGACTAACGGCGATACCGGCGCGTCGTTGAAGTCCCTCAGTGTCACCGTCGTCCGGACGTCCACGCCGAAGTAGCCGTCGTGGAAGTTGCAGGGCGAGTTATCCGCTAGCGTCGCCGTACCGGAGACGACCGGCGGGATGGGCGCGAATTCCTTGGGGGGCGCACCGACGGATGCCCCGGCCACCAGCACGGGATTGGGGTCGCAGGCAGCGGCCCAGCCGGGAGCCTCCGTGCACAGCCGCCACATTCCATCCGCGACGTCCGAGAACAGATAGAACCCGTCGAGGTCGGTCCGGACCGCCGGCGTTCGGGCGAGGCTGACGGTATCCTCGAGGTACAGCTCCAGGTCCGCGATCACCATCGTCTCGGGTGGGGCCCACGCCGAGGTGAAAACCGTGCCCGCAACCTGGCGGCCCGAGACCTGCGGCAATGCGTGTTTTCTCGGGCGCTTCAACGCCGGTTTCGACCGCCACTGTTCGACGATCGTCCCCTTACCCGGCACACCGACCTCAAAGGCGACCACCGCGAGTACGCACCCGCAGAGCACTGCCGTCACGATCCCGAGAACGATGGCGCTACGGAGTGCAACCGGTCTGCTCATCTTCCGCCTCCTTGGCTAGTGCGGGAGAGCGACCCGCTGAGAGCCTCCGAATCCCTCGTCCGGATGCGGAGGCGAAGCACGAGCATCGCAGCGAGCATGACGAAGACGAAGACGACCGCGCCCCAGGCAGAAAGGGTTGGAATCAACACGACTGTAGATCCAGAATCCGTGAGCGTGTCGAAGCTATGCGAGCCGCCGAAACCTCGCCACCCAATTCCACCTGTCGAGGGACCGACGAAGGTCGTGCTCATGCCGGTGAGACCGGCCAGCTGGGTCACGCCATCGCTGGCGAACACGCTGCTGGTGACCGAGCCGCCGGGATTCCATTGAGCCTTCAGGAGGTACCACTGGCCGGGATTCCAGGCGACCGGAGTCTGCGCGAACTCTTCAAAGGAAGTGAACCCCGAAACGTACTGCAGAATGTAGGTTCCGGTATTCGGAGCGACTGCCAGCGCAAATGTTCCGGCGGAGGTGGAGCCGAATCCAACGTAGCCCCGTCCATCCGCCCCCGCTCGCACCCACGTCGAGATGATCTCCCCCTCCGATACCAGATTCTCCGCGCGGTATACCCAGCCAGGGAATTCGTCGTAATCGGTGATGTTCAATCCCCAAGCGCCGTCATGAGCGGCGCTGGCGCTAGGTCCGCCGAGAATGGGGCCTCCAACCAGGGTATAGCCGCCCAGGTCGCCGGTTTCAAAATCTTCGATGATGCCCGCGACCTCGATCCCGCTCCCTCGGTCAAGCCCCGATCCTCCTTCCGAGCCAGTTCCTGACGCTCCTCCCTCCGTACCGGAGGGGATGAGAAGCTGAACAACCAGATCAGCGCTCGATTGGATGCTCCTTCTGACCACCCTCGCTCCGCAATGGGCGCGCAGGACGAAACCGCCTCTCGTGTTCACCGGCAGTGCGTATCGACCCTCAGCGTCGGCCTCGACCGCCTCACCCACCCGAGCGTCGTTGTAATCCACGAGAGCTACATGTGCCCGGGACGGACAGTTCGTCCCATCGCTGAGGACGACGCGGCCCGTGATCGTGATTGGGCGTGACATGAGGTGCACTTCCGGCGCGCCCATCCCGGGCATGTCATCTCTCTCCCGGGGCGCTCCGGGGACACCCCCCACTGCCGCTGCACCTCCCCGGCTCCCCCAAAAAAGGACGCTGACGGCGAGCGCAACGTTGCGAAGCAGTGCCGGACGCGCACGAGAAGCGATGCGATCCATGACGACCTCCCGAAATCTCCGATGGCTCGGCCTCGGTGGATAGAACTCCAATCTGGGTTTTCGGCTGTCCTGCGATTCTACGCCCGATAGGAGACCCTGTGTCAAATTGCTGTGTGAAATTGCTGAGGTCGCAGGGTCGGGGCGCGAGGTGCGCCTCGTCGCCGAGCCGATACCCGAGGCTATTCTCTGAGTTGAAACGGTTGGAGGCGGATAGAAAGGCGTCGAACCCGCGCGCCATCCAGAGATGCTCGTACGGGAGCGAAGCAATCGCGTCGGTCGAGCCGGTGCCAGGCTGGATGGTCGGCTCGTTGATCTCCCCCTGGCTGTCGAGCAGACGGTAGCTTCCGGTCGGGAGCTTCGCCTCGATTCCGCCGATGAGGAGGTCTTTACCGGCGACGACGAAGGCGTAGCGTGGAGTTACCCCGGTTTCGTGGACGGTTTAGAGTTTGGGACCCAAGCGTTCCTTTCGCTTCGCGTCAGCTCCTTGGGCGGCGTCGTCTGGCCGCGGCGTGGCGCACCGCCCGTCGTGGTTGACCGAACAGGCCTTGTCGGCCCCATAATAGCCCGGCACCCAGGTCGAACCGCCCATACTCTCGAGCCCTGTCGAGCGCATGGAGGTGTGCTTCGTCACCTTCGACCTCGTGGGGGAACGCAGTGAGCAGCAGGGCTGGCGACGCGTCGGCGACTTGGTCAAGGATGACGTCACCGTCCTGCTACGCGGCGAACGGGTGGCGCTGGAGCTGTTCAGCGATGCTCGCCGCGCGTTCAGGGGAGGCGATGTGAACCGGGTCGTTCGGCTGTTCATCTCGCCGTGGCTGCTGACCGGGCGGGAGTGGTTCGCCGCCTTCGAGGCATGCCTCCCGCGGGGGCGCGGCGGCGCGCGGGCTCTGGTCCTCCTCCTCGCCTCGACCGTCGCGGCGTGGTGGGTCTACGTCCCGGTGCACGAGCTGCTGCACGTGCTCGGCTGCCTGCTCACCGGCGGCGAAGTCCATGAGCTTCAGATCGCCCCGTATTATGGGGGCGCGCTGCTGGCTCGCGTCCTCCCGTTCGTACGATCGGGGGGCGATTACGCCGGCAGGCTGAGCGGCTTCGACACGGGCGGCTCGGACTTTGTCTACCTGGCCACCGACGTGACTCCCTACCTTCTGACCGTCCTCGCGGGATTTCCGCTGCTGCGCGCGGCGGCCCGGCGGCAGAGCCCGCTCCTCTTCGGCCCGGCGACGGTCCTGCTTGCCGCGCCCGCCATCGGCCTGATCGGCGATTTCTACGAGATGGGTTCGATCCTGGTGAGTCGCGCGCTCGCGCTGGCTCGTCGCTCCCCCGTCGAGGGTCCGCTGGCGGCGCTCCGGCACGACGACGTGTTCGCCCTCCTGGCCGAGTTTCCGACCCGGTTCCCGCCTCCCGCGTGGCCCTGGGCCGCCGCGATCCTGCTCTCGTTCCTGGTCGGCGCGGCGCTGGTGTCCCTGGCGTGGGCGGCAGCCTCGCGGGTGGGCGCGCCGCCCGGCAAGCCGCGCCGCGCTCCGGCCGCGGGCCAGGACCGCGGCTGAGTGATCCGAGAAGGTCGCAGCGCCGCGGTCTGGGCTGGTGCAATACGCACCGCTGGGGCAGTTCGCACCAGCGTTCTCCTTCGCATTCACGCGCGCGTCCTGATCGTCGCTTCACCGAAAACCCCGCGCCGCCGAGGGATCCCGCTCATCCGGCTGCTGCGGCATCGGGGTTGCATGCGGTCGCGTGCCGGCGTCTCGAGCCGGAGAGCTAATCATCCTGCGGTTCGTCTAAACGGGCTTCTGAACATCCAGAGAGGAGACGAGCGATGAAGCACACTGGATAATCAACAACGCAGCCTGGAGTTTTTATCTTCACAGGGTCTGATTGCAAGCTGGACCACCCAGTTCCGGATCGACGGGGCTGTCACTTCATACTGCCGGGACAGCGATTCCGGCGTCCTCTTTCATCTCACCGGTGTCATCCGGCACACTCAGGAGACAACACATGAGAAGAAACGCAACTCTCGCAGCAATCGTGACGGCCATGTGCATTAGTACCGCTGCCTCCGCCCAGAACGTGATCGTGAACGGAAACTTCGAAGCCAGTCCACCACCGGTCGACGGCAACAATATCGGCTGGTCGATATCCCCGTGGGTGCTGGGAACAGGTAATAGTTCCAATGTGGTCAAGGTCGATGGGCCGGGTGGCTTCGACTACGGAAGCAACGGACCTGAATCTGACGCTTCTGACCACACGCTAGACCCGGGCATTGACCAGCACTATTTGGACATAACCAATGGGTTCAACGACTTCTATCAGAGCTTTACCCCAGAATGCTCGGGCCAACTGGAGTTCGGCGGATACTTCTCCACTCGTGTAAATTCGGCTGCCACGGCGTCTGTGACCCTCCGACAGGGTGTCGGCACGTCCGGCACCATCGTCGGAACAACAAATATCGTCAACCTGCCCGGCGGAACTTCGAAGACCGATCCCTGGACGCTCGCCAGCTTTACTGCTCCAATAATTGCTTGGCAGACCTATTCATTTATTGTCCAGATGGATAATAATATGAATTTTGATAACGGGTTTGCTACATACCAAGTAGACTGCAGAAGCGTCGGCGTGAACAAGGACTTGAAAAACACGACCGGTCAGATCGCCAACGACATCGAGATCCTCCTTCAGGGTTCGTATTCGAACGTCAACCATTACGATGGCTATCCCGCCAACCTGTTCGGGACGTTCACTGAATCACCGGCCGCGGGTGGGAACACTCGCCTTAGATGGTCGAACCCCAACAATGTCGTTGGGGTGGGTCAGATAGCCCACGTCGGCTTCAACGTTCCCGGAAGCGCCGTCACGATCTTGGGAGTCTTTTGGACCCGCGATGGGGGGACGACCGGTTGCGCGCACCAGACCTCGACGCAACCCTACGGGTGGAATTCACCTGGGAGCCAGGTGATTTACAAGAACGACTGCCTCTCGTGCGAGTCAGTTCCGCGCTGGGTCGGAGATTTGACGGTTGAGTGGCACGCGAGCGAGGTCCCTCTGGCCGACCTGAACGCAACCTCGTCCCGGACTCCGATCCGAACGGACATCTGCCCGGCCCCTCCGATCCTGCTCGCACCGGGCGCAACAGCGGCGGTGAACATACTACAAGCCCCGCCAAACGCTCGTTTCGGGGTTGTCATCCACAAGGTAAGCTCGAGCTCCACACTGTCGGGCCCAGACGTGACCACGGATTTTCTGCAGTACACGGTGCCGCAGGCGAGGAGCGCTATTCCGACGCTCTCCGAGTGGGGAGTCATCGGCCTCATCCTGCTGATGGCTGCCTCAGCGCTCTGGATGTTGCGCCGCCGCAGCACGGCGACTCGCACCATCTGAACTGAACGCCACACGGCGCGCCGCCCGGCTGAGGTGATGGCATCGCCTCCGCCGGCGGTGCGTCACTGTGTATGCCCCCCCGCGACCCGGACGGCGGCGCCCGCTCCTCTTCGGCCCGGCGACGGTGCTGCTCGCCGCGCCCCGGCCGCGGGCCAGGACCGCGGCTGAGCGATCCGAGAAGGTCGCGGCACCGCGGTCGGGGCTGGTGCAATGCGCACCAATGGTGCAATTCGCACCACCTTCTCCTTATGCATTCACGCGCGCGTCCTGCTCGCCTCTTCACTGCAAACGTCGCACCGTCCAGGGGATCGCGCTCGTCCGGGTGCGCTGGCATCGAGGTTGCGTAGCTTCGCGCGTCGGTGTCTCGAGCCGGAGAGCTAATCATCCTGCGGTTTGTCCAAGCGGTCTTCTGATGCATCAGAAAGGAGGGGGAACGATGAGTGCACGGAATCGTCGGTTCAGCATGGCTGGGTCTCTCATCGCACTGGTCGCGGCAGGGACTGTCGCCTTGGTTGTGGGAGAAACCCACGCGGCGGTGGTGACCCGAGGGACGATCGTCCAGAACACCGGAAAGGGTTTCTACGACGAAGATCTGCGAACCCTGCTCGACAACCTGATGCCGACGGCGAATGCGCAGAGCACGTTGATCGTGTTCACAGAATGCTACGGAGGGGACAAGCTCGATAACTTCGCCGGGCGCGCGGGGACGACCGTCCTGTCGGCGACCTCGCCGGGCGAGACAGCCAAATACGGCGGATACGACAACGATGCCGCGGCCGCCCTCGATGCAGGACCCGGCCGGACCTCGGCCACGGTGCACGCCGCCGGCGTGGCGGGCAAGCACCCCAGCGAGACTCCGTTGTCGCAAGGACCCGGGGCCTCGCTCGAGGACACCAACCCCGGGGCGGGGCCGATCAAGAGCCGGCATGTGCTGTACTACGCCGGCATGCCGGACGGATCTGCCAATCCGGCCCACACGGACAACGCTTATCGAGACAGGATCAAGGCGAACTTCGCGGGAGACGTCGCCACCACCGTCACCACGGCTGGTGGAAGTGGTCTCGGGGACGGCTACGACTACCCAGGGACCTTTAATGGTATGGCCAGCGCCCTCGATGCAATCAACAACAGCATGAACCCGGATGAGCAGTTCATCCTGTTCATCAGCGATCACGGAGACCTCGACAAGTCAGAGAAGGCACCCGTCTGCGGGGCCGGGACGTGCACCTCCGGGTCGCTGGCGCTCGGTTCGACTCTCTACTCCCAGATGCTGGCCGAACCGGCCAACACTCCGCGCGTCAGCCTGCTGTCGCCGGGTCCCTCGGACCCGGGACTGGTGACCATCAACCTGAGCGGCGGCCAGATCTGGGGGACCGCGACGTTCACCGAAACCGTGGACGCGGACCACGACGGCGACCTCACGGATCCCGGCGATGGTCGGGTGGCGGCGCTGAACCTCGATGAGAGCCTGATCAATCCGGCGGGTCATACCGTGACCGTGACGGGTTCACCCGCGCTGTCCTTGAGTATCATCAATCTGGAGAGCGGTGCGATCGCGAAAGTGGGGGGGGGGCACAATGCGATCCCGACGCTCTCGGAGTGGGGAGTCATCGGCCTGATTCTGCTGATGGCCGCCTCAGCGCTGTGGATGCTGCGTCGCCGCAGCACGGCGCCGCGCACCATCTGAGCTGAAAGCCACACGGCGCGCCGCCGGGCGAAGGCGATGACATCGCCTCCGCTGGCGGCGCGTCGCTGTGTACGCCCCCCCCCCCCGCGCGGTGTTCCGGAGGCGCGCGCTGGCGCAAAACGCACCAGTGGTGCAGTTCGCACCAGATTTCTCCTTCGCATGTATCGGTGCGTCCTGGTCGCCTCCTCCCTGCAAACCTCACACCGCCCAGGGGATCGCGCCTGTCAGGGCGCAGTGGCATCGGGGTTGCATCACGTCGAGCGTCCGTGCCTCGTGCCGAAGCGTCGCTGATCTGCTGTTGCCCACTTCGACTAGGTATCGGGGATAGAACCTCTCAACTGTCGAGACGCATCGAAGCTCCCGCTGGGAGCCAGAGGAGAAGCAATGAAAGTGAGTTTGAACAACTCCAGGATCTTAGCCGCTGTGTTGCTTGGTTTCACGGTGCTATTGTCACCCGTCGGGGCAAACACTAACCCAGTTATTTACCAGCAGTTGAGCCATACAGAGTTGGGAGCCGCGTCCATCGGCGTCGTCGGTGCGAACCTGGTCGTCTCCAACCTCGGCAGCAGCGGCAGCGACGGTGTGCACGTTGACCTCCCCAGCGGGACCCGCGAATACCGCATGGGCTGGCAAAGCCTCGGGAATGCGACGGCGACGCCCACGGGTGCCTACCTCCAGGGCGACGCGACCGCAGTAGTGAACAATATTCCGGACCAGCCTTTCGGCTTCGTCCGAATCACCGACAACGGTGCGCAGCTCGAGGTCACCGCGGACTTTTCGCCCGTGGGATCGGCGACGGCCAGGGTCGAGGTCTACAACGGCGGAGTCTTGCAGGGCTCCTTCGGTGGAATGACGGGCACCTTGGCCACGTTCCTTGTTTGGCAGGATGGTTGCTGGAAACGTTCCCCGGTGTTTCCAGTCCTCCCGTGCTACTGGCTGCCTTACGATCTTCCGATACTCATCACGATCCCAGGTCACGGTAGCTTCACGGGAGATGGGCTTGCGATTCTGGCCGACAGCGCGTCCGCGACGGTCGGCACCCTCGCCAGTTTCTCGCTTCGATCAAAGGACATTACCCCTGTCGTCGTGAACGAGTCGAGGGCAACTGTAAGCGATGCAATCCCGACCCTCTCCGAGTGGGGAGTCATCGGCCTGATCCTGCTGATGGCCGCCTCCGCGCTGTGGATGCTGCGCCGCCGCAACGCCACGCCGCGCACCATCTGAACTGAAACCCACACGGCGCGCCGCTCGGCGGAGATGATGGCATCGCCTCCGCCGGCGGCGCGTCACTGTGTACGCCTCCCCGCCCGAACGGCCGGAGGATTCTCGCCAGGCTGGGCGGCACGCGAGGGGGGCAGGTGCCCCGCCCCACGACGGACCCGAGGGATTACTCGCGCGTCGGGGGCTTGCCGCCCCCCGCAGCTTGCGCCGCAGGGTGGACCGGTCGACGCCCAGCGCGTCCGCCGCGCGGGAGCGATTCCCACCATGCTCCTCGAGCGCCTTCGCGATGGCGCGGCGCTCGAGCTCGAGCAGCGTCGCGGCGTGCGCGGGCGGTCTCGCGCGGGGGCGTGGCGTGGTGGTCCGGCGTCGGCGGGAGCGCGCCGCCGCGCAGGAAGTGGTCGGCCAGCAGCGGGATGTCGTCCGGCCGCTCGCGCAGCAGCGGCAGCCGGATCTCGTCCCCCCGCAGACGGTAATAGAGGTCCTCCCGCAGCGACCCGCTGGAAAGCAGCTCCGCGGGCTCGCGGTTCAGCGCGGCGAGGACCCGGACGGTGACGCGGCGGCTCTCGGTCCCGCCCACCGGGCGCACCTCGCCATCATCGAGCACCCGCAGCAGCTTCGCCTGGTGCGCCGGAGCGAGCGCCTCGAGCTCATCGAGGATCAGCACCCCGCCGTTCGCCTCCAGCAGCAGGCCGGCATGATCCCGGTCGGCCCCCGTGAACGCGCCGCGGCGGTGCCCGAAGAAGATGCTCTCGAACAGATCGCTCGGGGTGGCGGCGCAGTTGTGGGCCACGAAGGGGCCGCGCGAGTACCGCGAGCGGGCGTGAATCGCCCGGGCCACCAGCTCCTTCCCGGTCCCGGTCGCCCCGACGATCAGCACGTTCACGTCGGAGCGGGCGGCGCGCGCCACGTCACGGCGAACCTGCGCGATCG
>Ga0137429_1000251_pt1 | contig 25748 bp, 21 predicted proteins | sample EasRivERMZT736_2_FD_102304 | JGI IMG/M metagenome (GOLD analysis project Ga0137429, IMG submission 102304) | Soil microbial communities from meander-bound floodplain in the East River, Colorado, USA - East River MetaG ERMZT736_2 | ecosystem: Environmental > Terrestrial > Soil > Floodplain ...
AATCAGCGCCTTCGCTTGATCGACCACCACCTGCGGCGCCGCGATCACGATCCGGCGGTTCCGCGAGTCGGGCGAAAGATGGTAGCGTTCGCTCGTGGTCTGTGCGGGCGTGGACCGACGTTTGGGCATCTTCGGCGCGGCCACGCCCTCTTCACCGGCCTCGTCCAATTCCCCCGACTCCAACAGTCCGCGAATCTTGATATCCAACAGCGGCTTGATGCTCTCCACCAACTCCGCAGGATCGGCGTGCTTGACCTCCACGAACGCCACTACCGTCGGCCTGGACTCCACTTCATGTCGCAACACGGTCAGCAGCCGTTCGATCTCCGGGAAAAGTGTCGGCTCGGCGATGACCACCAAACGACCCGACGCCGGCTGAGGAATGAACCTCGCACCCTCCGCCGCCGCGCCCTCCCTCACTCGCTTGGTAGAGACTCGTCCCGTGGCCGTGAACACCGATGACACCGTCTCGGAGATGGCTTCGATGTTCGTTCCCGGAGGGAAATCGGAGTACACTTTCAGTTCCGTCTTCGCCTCCTCGACGTCGAACTCGGCAATCAACGCCGCAACCTGCTCCATCCGTGCCGCCGTGGTCTGGATCACAAGCCGTTGACCGAGCTGGACGATGGTCAACTGGTCCGACACCGTCGCCTCCATCGCTCCCCCACTCTTACCGGCGTCGCCCTTCTTTGGCCGCCGCGGGGCCTTCACCGGCATGTCCGCGATCAGGCTCTCAATCGCCGACTTAATGTCCGCGGGACTGGCGTGCCGAATCTCGAAGGTCCTCTGCTCCACATGCGACGGCTTGTCCACTTCGGTGATAAACACTTTGATACGTTCGATCTGCTGTGGCTTTGCTCCCACGACGAGGATGCTCCCCTCGCTGGCGATAAACCGAACGCCCTCCTCGTCACCGAGCATCACTACGAGCCGTTCGATCGCCGTGTTCGGCTCGGCGTGCTGAAGCGGCAGGCGAACGAACACCTCACCGTCATCCGTCGGCCGGTCGAGCTGCGCAATCAGCGGCTCGTACCGCGCCCACTCGTCCTCCGTACAAATAATGAACAACCTGTTCGTCGTATCTTCCGGAGTGAACTTCGAAGTTTGAACCGACGTGGCCCGTTTGGTTTTTGGTTTCTTCCCCGCCGGCGCCGGCGTCGGGGACGCCGAGATGCTCCCGTCGAACTCCCGCAGCATGTTCGAAACAAACGTCGGCTGCTGGTACTTCAACATCACGATCTTGAGCGACACCGGCTCCCCCGCGACGTCGATCGTGGCAATCAGGTCCTTCACCCTGGCGAGGTCCTTGTCGCCGCCTCTGAACCACACCGCATCCCCGGCGGGATCGACGACCACGGTAAATCGGTCGAGGGCGGGTTGGCCCTTCTTCCCCTGTGCGCCCAACACGGCCGTAATCGTATTGTGCACTTCATTCGCGTCCGCGTGGGACAACGGAAGGCGCAACGGGTCCATCATCGTGGACACGTCGAAAAGCGCGACCAACTCACGGACCCGCCCCACCCCCTCTTCATCGGCGAGCACGATGATCGCGTTGTCGGAGGGGTGCGACAGTAGCGTGATGCTCTCCGGAGCCGACCCGCCCGTGGAGGGACCAGCAGGCGCAGCCCCCCCCGTTACTGGAACGCCCTTCTTCCCTGTGGCCTTCCTAGGCCTCGGTGGGGTCGGCACACCCGGCGTCGCCGACGAGGCGGACAGGATTTGCTGCAGCGTGGCGATCATTTCGTTCGCCTCGACGTATTGCAGCTTCACGATCACCGGCGCCGGTGACGGCGTCGAAAGGTCCACGTCAATGTAGGGCAGAAGCAACTTGATCTCGTCGATCTTGTCCTGCATCGCCCGCACCAGGAGGATCCCCTGGGCGTCGTCGGCGATTACCGTCACCGGCGGCTCGGGCATGGTGTCCAGGGCGCTTGGCTCCCGCGTGGCGCGCTTCGGAATCGTCGTCGGCGGCCTGCCCTGCGGCGCTCCCTCGATGTCCATCAATTGTCGCAACCGGTTGAGCGCCTCATTCGCCATGAGGTGGTGGACCTCGATCTTCGTGAGCGTCCGCGGATCGGTGCGCGCCCCGCTGATCCAGTCCAGCAACCAGAGGTACTTCTCGATGTCGCTCACCAGGGCGAAGATGGTGACGCTATTCTGCTCATCGAGCGGCGTCACCCGAACATAATCCGGCAGCCAGTCCCGAACCTGTTTCAGATCGGCGATCGAACCGCTCTTGGGCGAATACACCACCAGTGCCAGTTCGTCCCTCGATAGGTTGGCAGCGCGGTATTCGTCCAAACTCCGAAACATCCGGTTCTTCGGAAGGACGCGGTAAATATCGTTGACCTTGCTGACCTCCAGGCTGGTCTCGTTGCGCACGATCCAATATGGCTCATGCGGCTTGTATTTGAACAAAAGCATCTGCACGCGAGCGAGAGCTTGGTCGAAGGTCAATGACTCCGTACTGACAAACGTCACCTTCCCATCCTTGGGTGCATCGCCGATCACGCCTAGCCCCGTTTGCCGAGCGAATCCCTCGATGAGTTGCTCGTAAGTGCCGTCCTTGATGCTGAATCCGTACATCCGCGCTTCCGGCGGCACGTCGCTCTCCGCCGGAGCGATGTTGATCGGCGTCGTGGGCCCGCCGTCCGGCGGAAACTCCCCCGTCGCTTCCCCCGACGGCGACGTCAACGGCAGGGCACCTGCTCCCGAGGGCAAGCCCGGCGCTCCCGTGGCGGGCAGACCTGTTATCGCTTTGCCCGTCGCGTCCGTACCTTGTCCGGTGCGAGCGCGCCGCGCGGCAGCCCGATCCGCGGCCGCCTTACGCGCCTCATCCACCCGCTTGGCCGGGTCCATTTCGGATTCATCGGGTCTCTTCGGAGCTTCCGCTGTGGGCGGCGGCTGTGGCAGTGGCTGCGCGACCGCGCCGCGAGCGGGATCAAGAATGCCTTCCGGCAATGTCGGATTGACCGCTGCGTCGCTCGGCTCGACCTCTTTGCCTGGCGTTGGACGCACGGGGCGTGGCGGGGTCTGCGGTTGCGCGGTCTCTGCCTCCTTGGGCGACTCCACCGCAGCGTCCGGCGCGCTCTTTGTCTCGCCCGTCTGTTGCGGCTGGACGGGCGGTCTGATGATGCCCGGCCGACGTCCCTTGTTCGCGGGCTGTTGAGTAGGTTGCGCGGGTTGGATGGGAGCCTGCGCAAGCGCAAAGGGCATGCTCCCGGCGGACCCCAGCAAGACCAAATAAAAAACGGCAAGCCCCAAGGGGCGTCGTGTTCTTCGGAACAGTCTGCGTTTCATTTTCGGGTTCCTTCTGTTTGGCTCGCCATCTCGCCCCGACTACTGCTGTTTCTTCGCCGGCACTGGCCTGCTCGGGCGACGCTTCGGCTTGGCCGGCTTGGCCTCCGCCGGTTGCTCGCCCGCGACCGCCGGTACAGCCGGTTTGGCATTCGCGTCTTCCGCAGCCTTCACTTCCGGACCAGTCTTGGCATCCTCGATCGCCCGCCCGGTCTCCACCGGCGCCTCGGTCGGCAGCGGTAGTTGCGCTTCGGGTTCGATCGGCGGCGCGGGCTTGGGCTTTTGCCGAGACTCACGAATCTCTCGGATCTTGTCCGCCGCGGACTTCAACTCGGGGTAGTCGTCGGCGACCTTGGCCTCCACGTGTTGATCGAGGTTCGCCCCGATCGGATACACGAAGTAGTCCTCATTTCTACGCACCACCCCCCCGCGCTGATGCACAAAAACCAGTTCTCCGCCGTCAAACTCCTCGCCGACCTTATAATAGCTAGTCTGCCTGGACTTATTGTTGTATACCATGAATTCGTCAAGGCGCTCCGGACCGATGGTCCGCAGCAAGGCCATCGCGATGCGCATGTTCTTCCCGTCAGGCCACGGCTTGGGGCCAGGCGGCGGAGGTGGGGGAGGCGGGGGTAAGTCGTCTTTTTTGGCGACTGCTTGCGGCGGGGGCGGCTCGCGCACCGTGACCACTGCTACAGCCTCGTGCGACCCATTGCTCCCGTCGGTCACCGTCAGAGTATAAGTCTTCGTACCCGCAGCCGACGTGTCCACCGTCGGACGTAGCGACGTCGGATCGCTCAATCCATCCGAAGGCGACCAACGAATCGTGTATTCGCCATCGCCGCCGCTCACCGCCCCTTCGAGCGTAGCTGGCTGGCCCTTTTCCACGTTCACGCTTCGTGCCACCGTCGCCCTCAGCGGCACCGGCGGTACGTATTCCGAGAACGGCTTGCGGTTCCAAATCTGTGCATATTCCCGACCCTGGTGTCGTACGTGCGAATCGGGGTGGGTCAGGTCCTCTTCGCGGATGCTGCCCACCACCCGGTTTTGCGGCAGGATCAGCACGTCCACGGGGACCCGCAGGCTAAGGAGGTCTTGTTTGGGACCTTTTCGACCGCCACCGACCGGTGACAGCGCCGGATTTCCAACTCGTGCGAGGTAGGGAAGCTCCGCTAAGTCCTTCAAGAACGCGATGGTCGACTCCAAGGTGCCGGTCGCTGACACCGAAATCGACGTCGACCACAGGCCCGTCTTGCGGTCCTCCACCGCGCGGCCCGGAGACACCGACAAATCCTGCAAACGGTCCCTCTCGATCAGGCGATTGAGCCGATCGCGCACTTCGGTTTCGACTTTGCCCACGTCGAACGAGCCGACCCGCGCGACCAGCGCCTTATACTCATGCCGCGCTTTCTGCACGGCCGCCTCTTGCGCCTCCAGCACATCCAACACCTTCTGACGTTCCGCGATCCGCTCGTCGATCGTCAGCAGAGGATGAATCCACGCCGGATAGACAACCCCGCGGACCAACCCCGCGCCGATCAGCATGGCGAACGCGCCCACCAGGATTTTGGTCCGTCGATCCATAGTCTTGTGCCACTATCGTGTCAGCCGTGTGCCACTGCTTTGTCAGCCGTGGGCCTCAGTCGGTTGACTTCGGCTTCACCGAGCCCTTCTTCACGACGTCATCCCGGAGCACGGTAATCCGCAAGTCCTGCACATAGGCGTACTTCTCGCCCTTTTTTTCCGACTGCGGACCGATGCTCGTCTTGAACCTCGGACGGTCTTTGCCCTCCCGCCGAAACTCGTCGAGCCTTCGCACCGCGGTCGTGGCCGTGTCGCGGTTTTTGGCTCTGGTCCTGAGCACCAACCGGCTCTCCGACTGATTCATTTCCAAATGATTGATCACCAACTCCTCGTTGGTGGGCAGAGCGGAGAAAAGGTCGTAAAGCACGTCGACCCAAACATGTTGCTCCGCGTCAAATCCGCGGATTCGTTCCATCACATCCAGGAATTTCTTGTTATCGGCGCGTCTGTCTTCGAGCTCTTGGATCAAGCTCTCGATCTTCGCCAGGGTCCTCCGGTCGGGCGCGGTGAACTGGGCGAAGGCAATCCCTCCCGCCGCAACGAACAACAGCGCCACCGCCGCAACCAGCGGCGCCTTCTTCAACCGCTCCTGAGTCTGCGAAACACGCTTTTTGGGGTGTAGAAAATCAAAGTGTATCGCTCGGTCGTACGAGTGACCGACCACCAGCCCCAGCGTGGAGGCGAAGGCCGACGCTCCCGCCCCTTCGTCCGGTTCCCAACCGAACGACGCCGCCGGATTATACAGCTCCGTGGTGATACCGAGTCGCTTCTGAATCGCTTCCGCCAGCGTCTCTTCGACCCCCAGGTCACCCGCAATGACTGCGTGGTCGATGGTCGCCCCGGCGTCGCTGGCCCGATAGGCCTCGATCGAGCGCGTCACCTCCACCACCAACGATTGAATCATGCCCTCGGTGCTGCCGAGGGTGTGCGGCTCCACGGCATCCAAATCAATCGGCACGTGCGTTTCGCTCGGCCCTCCCTCGCGCACGATCGAAAAGCGCGGCCGCTCGCCATGACCCCGTGCGTCCGGTGGGACCATCACCGACGCCGCTCGCGAGAACGTCAGCGATCCGTTGTGGATGACATCAATCTCCGTCAGCGAAGGCCGCACGTCGATGAACATCACCCGCTCCGGCAACGCGTGTTTGAGCAATTCGCAAACCGCCACGGTGTTCGCATAGGGACGAAGCCCCACACGGTCCAGCTTCAGTCCCGCAACCTCGAAGGTCGTTTCGTATTGTTGCACGACCTCGCGGCGCACCGCGGCCACCAAAACGTCCGACGTCGGTGCCGAAGCCGCGAACGGCGGAACCGCAAAGTCGATCACCGCTTCGCTCGCCGGAAATGGCAATTCCTTGGCGATCTGGATTCCCACCATCCCCGCCAACTCGTCCGGGAGTAGCGCCGGAAGCGACAGCGTTTTGAGAATGGCCTGATCGCGGGGGATATCGACGGTCGCGTGCCTGGTGTGGATCTCTTCCTGGTCCAGCACCCGACGAATGTGCCGCCCCAATTGTTCAGGGTTCGCCAGGTCCAGGTCCGGTGGATTCGGCGCCGAAAGCAAACGGTCGATTTTCACCCCGCGTTTGCCCAGCACGGCATGCACGATCCGCAGCGTACGCGTATCCCAGTCGACGGCCACGATTCTTTTCGACGGCGCTCTACCGGCCACGGACCTGCTCCTTATCTTCTTCGCGGATCGGGTAGCTGCCGCCCAGATAACTCAGGTCGCGGTAATAGATCGTCTGTGCGATGGGTCCTACCATATCCACTACCACCTGCAGCCGCGTGACCATACCAATATGATCGCCGTAACCCAAGGATTCAATAGAGAATTGTTGACCTCTCGAGGTAAGATTCGCGGCGATCTTATCAAACGTCTCCACGTCCACGGCCCCTTGTGTCACCAGCCACGCCGGCGTCGACAAGGTCTCGGCATCGAGAGTTTCGCGCAGGGCGAGGATGCTCTGGATCTGCTCCCCATTCAGCTCTCCAAAGCACTCCAACACTTGCCGGGGGGCTGTATTAACATTGATAAGGCCGGTAATGCGCCGCTCCGTCGGCCGCCGCGTCGACAACCGATCCATCAACAGCGGCAGTTGCTCGACCGTCAACGGACTCGGCTCCTCCTGTGCCGCACCGATCTTGCGCGGGCTAAGCAGCGACGCCGGTGATCGGATCGACGCGGCCGCGGCTCCACCACCACCGCTTTCCGCACCCCCGGTTTTTTTTTCTCCCTCTTCGCCGCCTTCCTCCGCAGCGGGCTCCGCTTCGTCCCCTGTGGACGTCGGCGGTTCCGCTGACCCAGGAACGGCGGGTAAAGCACCCGTCGCCCCCGGTGCCTGCGGCTTGCCGCCGCCCATTCCGGGCCGCCGCGGGTTTTCAGCGCTGGGAGGGCTGCCCGGGTTCTTCTGCTTCATACCAATCGCTTGCTTACCAACGGGTGGAGGATTCTTCGGCGGCTTGGGACCGGCTGGCGGTTTCTGTCCACCCGGCGGTTTCGATCCGCCCGGTGGCGGCTGGACGGGTGGGTTCGCGCCCGGTCCCTTCGGTCCAGGTCCGGCTCCGCTGCCTGGCTCCGGCTGATTCGGCGGTTGGGATCCAGGCGGTTTTCCGCCCGGCCCCGCAGCGCCGGGTCCGGTCCGTGTCACGGCCACGATAAACTTGATAGTCTCGGGCTCATCCGGGAAAACCTGCTCCAGTTCCTTCTTGAGCGTGGCCTCGTCGCTGAACAGGTAGACCCGTGGGCGGTTGTCGTTGCTCGTGTTGTTGTCGTACGACATGACCGTCAGGTAGGGGAACAGCCCCCGGTTAAGAATGCCGTCCTGGTTGTCCGGCGGAAATGTGTTGTCGCCGTCGTCTTCATTCGGAGTCAGCAGGCCATTGCGATCGAAGTCCTCGCCGAAGAGCACCTGTCCGGTGACGCCTTTGACCAACAGCAACTCCTCGACGGTGGAAAACGGCCCGTTCTTGACGCGATACGGTTTGTCGAGCGAGCGATAGTACTCCTCCTCCGTGTCGCCAGCCTCACCGGTCGGTTTCGAATCGCTGTCCCGCCAATCGACGATGGCGTCCACAATCGCCCGCGGGTCGAGATTATCCTCTTCCTCCTGGCCGGTGATGATCGTTTCGGCGAGCTTGAGCAACTGTCCGTCGGTGGCGGTGTTCAGGTTGAGCTTGGACGCCTCATCGGTGATGCCGAAGCGTATGTAGCGCTCATCGTCCGAGGGGTCGTCGGCCACGATGCTGAAGCGAAAGGCCTTGGTGTCCTTAAACTCTTCGTTGGTTCCGGCCGTGGAGCGGTCCGCTCCGTAGGCCCAGACCAAGATGCGATGAAAGGCGTCGGGATTGTGGTACCACTGGGTACGGTCGAAGCGCGCAGTTCGTAGCATCAACTTCACGGCTTCAACACCCGCCTCAGCCGCGAGGCGAGTCTGCAGTCGATCACCCATCACCCGCGTCGCCGACACGTCTGCATGAATACGGAACGAGAACATGGCCCCCAGCAAGCCCAACAGCAGGAGCACAAACAACACCACCGGCAAGATGACCGCACGAGCTCGCCTAGCCATCTACGGCTCCTCACCTTTGTCTTCGGCCTCGGTTGTCGCCATTTGCTCGATCACGGACTGGCTCTCGCGGCTGACGCGGGAGCGGAAGAGCGGATCAGCCCCGGTGACGCGAACGATGGTTGAGAATTGGTCTTTGGGCAGCGGCTCACAATCCACCGGATCCTTGTTCAGGCACTCGCAGAATTCCTCGTTGGTCTTGTCCTGCCCAAATTCCTCGCCGCAGGGTGGATGCATCTCGAACCCGATGGTGACCTGCACGAGTTGCGGCAACGGGTTCTCTCCAACGACCTGCCAGTCGTCCCACCACTTGTAGCCGTCGTAGTAGCAGAATCGAAGGAACCGGATTTCGGGGGCATAAAGCTCCTCCCAGTTGATGTCCGGTCCCAAGGAAGCGTCTTCATCCTCGGCCCCGTCCGCAAAGAGTTCCTCCAAAATCACCTCTTCCGGTGGAGCCGCGCCGTCTGCTGATCCCTCGGCAGGTTGCGCCGACTGACTCGTCTTGGATGCTCCCGGAGCCACCGCCCGCGGGATCAACACTTCGACCCGTGCCAACCCCAGCGGCAATTCATACCCGTCTTCGTGCAGGATGTCCGGGTGACGGGCGATCTTGTATTGCACCGCGACCAGATCGCACTCCGCCGGCGGCGGGGCCTCGCGCGAGGAATGCTTTTTAGATAGATCTTTGGTGGGAACTCGCAGCGTCGAAATGGCGATGCTCTCTTTTTCGCCGCGGATGCCCAATCGGTCTTCAGCAGTCGAGCAGCTCGCCTGACGGATCTCAGTCGTGATGCGGTCCAACACCACCCGCGCCAGCCGCAGCTTGTCCGCTTGCACAGTCCCCTGCTGACTCGTTTCCAACGACGACGAATAGAACCAATAGGTCATCGAGGTGAGCGTCACCAGGAGGCTCATGGCCAACAGAATCTCCAACAACGTCACTCCGCGTCGCTGAATGGCAGGACTTCGCCGCATGGATGCGAAATTTCTCAACCGCCCTCCTCCTCGGGCTTTTTGGTCTCGTCCAATTCCTCGAGCATGCCGCTCTTCTTAAGCTCCTCCAAAACCTCGGGCGGGATCAACGCCTCCAGATCACCGAGTTTCATGCCCAGGGCGTCGAGCACCACGGGCAGCACCTCGACCAATTGCTCGAAGTCCAGCTTGGCTAGGATCGTGGGATCGAACGATTGGGCGTCCAAGCCGGGAACGCCTGTGTTAGCGAGCTTCTCACTGATGCTCTCAAACTCTTCGTCGTCGAGTCCGAAATCGACGCCCAAATCGAGCGCCTGCGGCGCGGAGCGGAAGGCATAGGTGGTAAAAACGGTGTCCGCCGCCTCGTAATCGAAATCATCTTCTTTGTAAGCGTCCATGCGTACAAGGTAGAGGACCTCGACGGTGAAGCGGAACATCCCTTCAATCGCCGTGGGCTCGGTGATCAAGCGCCAGCCGAAGTCCGGATAGCGAGGCCCGAAATCCCCTTCTTGCACTTCGTCGACCGAGTCCAACTCGACCAACCCGAGGTCCAACTCAGCGAGCTGCTGCTCGGCGAGCGTCATGGCCCGAAGGCGCAGGCGCATCTGGCGGATAGCGCTCTCCGAGTCCTGAATCTGTGCCCCAAGCACCGCAAGCCCGACGATCAACAGACCCGTGGCGATGACGGTCTCGAGGAGAACATATCCGCGCCGATTTGTATTCATGGTCGGATCGTAATCTCACGCAGTTCGAGCACGTCGTTTTCGGTTAGCTCGCGCGAATCGAGAAAGTCTTGCCGAAGAACGGCGGGCCAACCTTTCTCCTCGAAGAGGTCCAATTCTTCGTCGTAAAACGGACGCTGCATCCACGCCAAACCCGTCGTCCCTTCCACAATCAGGTCGATACGCGGGTGGTCTTCCAACTCGTCAATCTTCGTGCCCCGCGGCGCATTCGTCAGCGTAAACGTCGCCCACTCGGAGCTGCCGTCCGGCTCGATGTACAGGGGTGGGTACTCCGGCTCAAAGTCTTCCGGGGATCGGAGCAATTCATCTGAAATCTCGGTGACCTCGTCACGCCGCGCGCGAAGGTCTTCAATGGTGGGCCGCCCCAGCCGCACTTCCACGCACCACACCTTCCCTAGCAGTGTTTTTCCAAAGGCCCACGGGGCCGTCACCTCGTGGAACACCTCCGGGTCATGAATGGGATCATCCTCCCGCTCGATCAACGGTTGTTGATCGCCGCCCAGCGCGTCCTTCTCGTCTTCTTTGGGAAACCGGACCCGATAGCGCTTCCCCTCGAAAGAGGCGTTTGCCCGGACCAAGGACAGCAACGAGCGAAGCTGCCGCACCGAACCCGGCAATTCCTCGCGCTCGATTTGTCGAACAAAATTGGGAATGGCGATGGCGCTAATGGCCACCAACAGAGCGACCACCAACGTTATTTCCAGGAGCGTGAACGCACGAGTGACCTGCCCAACGCTCCGTCTCAAGAACCACGTTGCCTCGCGGCCGTTTTTGCCAAGGGCCCGGCCTGCGACGGGCCGATTGCCAAAGGAAAGACGCGAGTCCGGTTGCGTTCCCAATTGGCAATCCACGTCATTCCCCTATTTCTCAATCCAGTTCTTGATGTCGTCGGATCCTTCCTTCCCTCCATCGTCCTTGCCGTCTGCACCTCGACTCCAAAGATCGAAGGTATCCTCATTGATCTCACCGGGGCAGCGGTATTCATAGGGATTGCCCCAGGGGTCCTTGAGTTGCTCGAAGATCCCTTTCATGTACGGACCGTCGTAGCGTGATTCGTCCTTCTTCTTTTCCTTGGGTTGGAACAGAGCAGCGAGTCCTTCGTCCGTGTCCGGGAATTTGCCCATGTCAAATTTGTAGCTGTCCAGCGCCTTGGAAATAGAGCCGTTGCCCAGTATTGCCGCACGGGCAATGTCCTCTTTCGCCTTGGTCGCCTGTCCGAACAGGTTGGGTACGATGAACGCCGCAAGCACCGCCAAGATTCCCGCCACCAGCAACACCTCGATCAGCGTAAACGCCGATCGCCTTCGATTCATTCGCCGTCGCATAGAACTATTCCTCTCATTCGCCATTCGACTCTCGTCATTCGACGTTTTGCATCGTCATCCCACAGCGGATCCCATCGTTAGAATGGGCAGCAGCAAGGCCACCGCGATGCAGAACACCACCAACGCCATTACCAACAAAAGCACCGGCTCCAGAATGCGAACACCCAACTCGATGGATCGAGCCGTCCGAGCCTCGTTCGTATCCGCAATCTGCACCAGCACCGTCTCCAGATTATTGCTCTCTTCCGCCACCGCGATCATGTCCAAAACAACCAGCGGAAAAAGCCCCGACTCCCGCAACGGCGCGGACAGGGCGGCCCCCTTCTTCACGCTGTCCCCCGCCTCCTCGATCGACTTGGCGAGAATGGCGTTGCCGGCGGAGTCTTTGGAGATTTTCAGGGCTTGCAATATGGGCACGCCGTTGTGCAACATCGTTCCAAGAATCCGGCAGAACCGGCAGATGGCCACCATGGTCACAATCTTACCCATGACCGGCGCGCGAAGCTTGAGGCGTTCGAACGCCCGCCGACCGGTCGCCGTCTTCAACCAGGTCAACAACCCGAAGAGGATCGTGAACGCAAACATCACCAGGGCCATCCAGTGGTCGTGAAGCAGGTCGCAAACTCCAAACACCCCCTTGGTCAAGATGTTGAAAGTCTCCGGACGCAGATGCTCCCGGAGCTTGGGCACGACCACCGTAAGCAGCAACAACACGACGCCGCTCCCGGCAACGACCAGGATGGCGGGGTAGATCATTGCCCCAACAACCTTGTTGCGCAGCTCGTCCTGCTTCTCGCAGAATATGGCGATGCGGTGCAACACGTCTTCGAGGAATCCGCCCTGCTCGCCCGCACGGGTCATGGAGGAGTGCAACGGCGAGAAGACGCGGGGATGTTTTGCCATGGCGTCGCCCAAGGACATACCACCTGCCACGTCCTCGCGCAACTCCTTGACCATCATCGCCATCGCGCCCTGCGAACCCTGGCTGGACAGCACGTCCAATGCCCGCATCATGGGTACGCCCGCCTTCAGCAAGTCGGCTAACTGACTATAAAAGGTAGTCAGATGCGAAGCCTTAACCCGTCGCCGCCGACCGAACGAAAACCCGCCCGCCTCCACTCCTTCGGCCACATGGATCGGATAGAGCGCCAGCTCGTCGAGCATACGTAGGGCGACGAGATAGTTCTCCGCCGTAAGTACTCCGGCGACGTGCTTTCCCGCGTTGCTAACTGCCTTGTAACTGAAGCTCGGCATCAACGACTTCCAATCGAACGTGCTCGGCACGGAGTGACTGCGAAAGTCCTAGAAAAACCACGTTTTCCACACACTCTCTACCTACATCCCTATTCTTCGGTCAATCCGCGCGCAGATCTCCGCGCGCATGTGAACTTGTACACAGAATACCGACCGACGATTGCGGTTGGCGGTAGTCAGGCAGGGGCCTGGCGGTTTGACAACGCCCGCAGACATTGTTCCATTCGATCCACAACATCCACGATTGTCATCTGAGTAGTATCAATTACGACCACACCAGCCGATCTGAGCAAGGGTTCCCATTGCTTGGCATCGACTTGATCGCGCGCGGAAAGATTATCCATCACCTCTGTAATTTGTACGTTCTCACCGTCGGCGATCAGCTCTTGGTAACGCCGCTCGCTCCGACGCTGAAGAGTCGCCTGGAGTACGAATTTGATGTCCGCCTGGCGGAAGACCACGCTCCCCTGGTCCCGGCCCTCGGTGACGAATGACCCAAGGCGCTCGCCGACCTTGCGTTGGTCCTCAACGAGGAGTTTGCGGACGGCTTGATTCCGAGCAACTTGTGACGTTACGGCGTTCACGGCCATGGTTCGGATCGCCTCGCTCACGTCGTGGCCATTGACGCGGACTCGGGTGTGCGTAGGTCCGCAGTCCAGTTCGAGACGGATGGACCGGGCGACATCGAGGACGGCTTGCTCGTCGCTGAAGTCGATGCCCCTCTGCAGAGCTTCATGGGCGATCGCGCGGTACATGGCCCCGGTGTCGAGGTAGGCGATTTCCAATCGAGCCGCGAGCTTGCGGGCGGCCGTGGACTTCCCCGACCCGGCCGGTCCATCGATGGTGACGATCATCAGGGGCATCATAGCGTGAGGGAGCCAAGAAGCGACGGAGCGACGGAGGGAAACGCCGAAACGCCGAAACGCCGAAACGCGACGAAGCGACGGCTCGGCTGAGCTCGCCGAAGTCGAAGCGACGGAGGGATGGAGGCTTGCTGTTAGGATGGCATGCACAAGCGCCGCTTGTCCGTGGCGTGCACATGGCGAGCAAACTGGTATGATAACCTCGCAAAAGGGAGTGATCGCGCATGGAAACGAACGCCTTGACAAACGTGCCTGCGGCCCGACCGACGTTGGAGCCGGCATCTCCGGCGCAGCCGCCCACGCCGGAGAGCGAATTGTGGACCGGACGAACGAGTTGGAAGCATTATGCCGGGCGAGTAATTCTGTGGGTTGTCGCCAACGTTTTCTTCGCGGCCTTGATCGGTTGGCTCGCATCCGCCAAGAAGTGGTTTGAACTGTCCGGGGTGATCTGGACGGTTTTGGGCGGTGTCGTGGTTTCCGCGTTGATCTTCATTATTCCCGTTTTTCTACGCATCATCAGTCGTCGGTACCGGCTGACGTCGCAACGCCTCTTCATCGAGCGGGGCATCCTCAGTCAGACGATTGACCAGACGGAGCTGATTCGCGTCGACGACGTGCGTGTGGAAAAGACACTGATTGATCGAGTCTTCGGCGTGGGGACGGTGTCCTTGCTCTCCACCGACGTGTCCGATCGCCTGGTGGTGATCGAGGGCATCGACAACGCGGAGAAGGTGGCCGAGGCCGTGCGAACCAACATGCGCACTCAACGCGGCAAGGCCTTATTCGTCGAGAACCTGTGATCGGTTTTCGCTTCGATTGCGGATTGACGGCGTGCCGCCGCTATTGAGCAGAGGCGGAGTCACCATCGGCTCCAAAACCACTGCCCACAGAGCCCGCCGCGGCGGGGCACTCATTGTTATTCACTTGAGGAGGTTGCATAACAGTGCCACGCCCGCCGGGGTAAAGAAGCGGCCGAACATTTCGCCACGAACGGCAAACGCTGATCGAAAGTGCCATTATATGGCACGGTGAAAACGAATTGGCCCGCACAGCGGACCCTATGAAACTCCTTCAACCTTTCTCCATAGATGAACTCGCAGACTTCGCCAAGTTGGACCGTGCGCGTCTTCACGAATTGGCCATCATTCCCTTCGGCGCCGCGCCACCGCCGGCAGCCGCGTGAGTGGGCAGAAGGAACGTGATCAGTTCAACTCCCGGGCGTGGTTCTGCCCCATTCGCGCTCATGGCGCGCAGCGTGGAGGACTCGAAACACGACGACGGCATCGGGCCTGAGCACAAAAAAGACACGGTACGGAAAACGCCGGGTCAGCACCCGGCGCACTTCGGGACGGCGACGCAGCCGCCGATGTTGGCGGGGATTCGCTACGGCGCGATCCATGGCGGCATGAACTTCGGCGATGAACTCCTCCCCCAACCCGGATCGCCGGCCTTGATACCAGAGCGAAGCTTCCAAGATGTCGGCTTCGGCCTCGGCGCGGATGATGAGCCGGTGAGTCACGGGTGAAGCCTGGCTCGGATGCGAGCTTCGACTTCCTTCCACGGGCTTCCGGCGTCGGGGTTTTTCTGATAGTCGGCCAGGGCCGCGTCCAGCGCTGCCTTGTCGGCGTCGGTGAGTTCGCCGTCGTCGAGCCAGAATTCGCCGGCAAGCTCATCGAGCTTGGCCTGAACCTCAGCCAGTTCTTCGACTCTGAGCTTGGGCAGTTCGGCAAGTATTTCGGTTTTGCTCATTCGGTTATTGTACCTTTAGGGGAGTGGCCGGGTCAACGTTCTTCTCCAAAGCGGCGACAACGCGCAGGAGGTGGCCGAGGCCGTGCGGACCAACATGCGCACCCAACGCGGCAAGGCCTTGTTCGTCGAAAATCTTTGATGACGCAGCCGCCGCTACGACAGACCAAAGAAGAGCTTCGTGTTCGCGGACGTCTGTTCGACCAATTCCGGATAGGGAAAACTGCGCAGGTCGGCCAGGAAGCGCGCGATGTGCGCGACGTGCGACGGCTCATTGGGACGGTGGCCGCGAACCGGCACGGGCGATAGATACGGGGAGTCCGTTTCCACCATCAATTGATCCGCCGGGTACCGTTTCGCAATCTCCTGCAATTCGCCGGACTTGGGGAAAGTGACGATTCCCGTAAACGATATCCTCCACCCCTGTTCCGCGATTCGGTCGGCCTCCTCATTTGTTCCCGTGAAGCAATGAAAAACTACCGATCGATTTGCAAACCCGTAATCTAAGAGCATTGCCACCGCGTCTCCAAGGGCTTCGCGACAGTGGATGATGAGCGGTTTTCCATGGCCCATCGCAAGCTCAAGCTGGCGGGCGAACACTCTCTTCTGGTTCCCGTGATCGGCGAAATCGTAGTGGTAATCCAACCCCATCTCGCCGAACGCTACGACCTGCTCGTGATCCCACAGGTCGGCCATCGCCGTGATATCGGCTTCGGCAACCTTGTCAGCTTCGTGGGGGTGGAAACCGATCGCGGCATGAATGCGAGTTGGGTATCGCTCCGCTAACTCGATCGCCTTGCGCGCATCGGACAGGCTAGTGCCGATGGTGATGACGCGGTCCACATCGGCCTCTCGACATCGGGAGAGCACGTCATCCATCCGGCCCTCGAACTCCGGGTACGTCAGGTGAGCATGAGAGTCGATTAGACCCATAGTCGGAATCACTTTCGCTTACGATCAAACCCGAGAGGGCGCAAAGGCATCTTCGTAATGCTCAATCCGCGGTTTTCCACGGCTTGAGAATGCCACGGAGATGACATCGAATCGGTAAGGCCGATCAGCCGCCGCGGGGTGGGTCATGAAGTACCGGGCCGCTCGCCCGATTCGACCGCGCTGTTCGATGTGTACGGGCAAACGGTCGCATTGCCCCTCATCCGGTTGTCGCGTCTTCACTTCGACGAAAACGATGGTAGCGGCTTGCGATGCGATGAGGTCGATCTCTCCGGCAACGCATCGGTAGTTGCGGGCGAGAATACGATAGCGATGACGCCGCAGATACCAAGCTGCGGCCCGCTCGCCCTGGCGGCCCAAGGCGAGGTGTTCGCTAGACGGCCGACGTCGCCAGCTCAGCAGGCTCCGCAGCCTTCTTTTGATGGATGCGAAGTTCACGCAGCTTGCGGGCCTTTCCGATCCTTTGGCGGAGGTAGTAGAGCTTCGCACGACGCACCCGTCCGCGGCGCCGCACTTTCACATCCACCACGCCAGGCGAATGAACCAAAAACTTTCGCTCCACGCCTTCGTTGCCCACGATGCGCCGGACGGTGAAGGTTTTGTTGATCCCCCGCCCCTGATGGGCGATGACAATTCCGTTGAAGATCTGAATGCGCTCTTTCTCGCCCTCCACAATTCGACACTGCACATCCACGGTGTCGCCGACGTGGAACTCGGGCGGTGAGTCCTTTAGATACGGCTTTTCGACCAGGTTCATCAATTGCTGACTCATCGCGCCACTCCACGTTTCACGAAATCAGGCTAGACCAAGTATTGCCGCGCCTCGAGCAAATCGGGCCGACGCTCCAACGTACGTTCCAGCGATTGCTCTCGCCGCCACGCGGCGATCCTGCCGTGATCGCCGGACAACAACACCTCCGGGACTCCCATGCCGCGAAACTCGCGAGGCCGGGTGAACTGCGGATACTCCAGCGTCCCGTCAGCAAACGATTCATCCGCTGCGGACGCCTCGTCGCCCAACGCCCCAGGCAGGAGACGCACCACCGCGTCGATCAACACCATCGCCGCCGGCTCGCCGCCGGACAAGACATAATCCCCGATCGAAATCTCCCGCGCCGCGATCCCGGTCCGAATCCGATCGTCAAACCCCTCGTAATGCCCGCACAGAAGAACCAGCCGGCGTGCTTGAGCGAACTCCGCGACCACGCTTTGCGTCAGTTTCTCGCCTTGGGGGGTCAGAAGTATCCGAAGGGGTTTCATTTCGCATTGCGCCTCGACGTGCTCCAGTGCGTCGAACACCGGGGGGCACATGAGTACCATGCCCGGCCCGCCGCCGAACGGGCGGTCGTCTACGCTGCGATGTCGGTCACTTGCGAAGTCGCGGAAGCTCGTGCACCGGATCGAGACAATTCCCCGCGCGACGGCCCGGCCGACGATGCTGGACGCAACGTACGGCTCGAACACCTCCGGGAAGAGTGTCAATACATCGATTCGCATGACGCTTGCTGCCCAATGCTACGCTGACTCCCCAACGATTCCGGCCTTCTGCAACAACCGCCGCACCGTGTCGGTGGGCAGAGCCCCGACGCTGAGCCAGTATTCGATGCGCTCGCGATTGAGAGCGACTTGCTGGTCTTCACGAGGATGCACGGGATTATAGCTCCCGAGTTCCTCGATGACTTTGCTGTCACGCGAGCGCCGACGATCGACGGCCGTCAATCGATAGGACGGTCGGTGTCTGCGACCCACCTTTTTGAGTTTAATCCGGACGGACATCACGTCCTCCCACTGTCGAAACCGACTCTTTTTGCCTTACGCCCGACCTGGCTACGCGAACGCTTCCAAGCCTGAGCCAAGCCAGTATAGCCGCGGGCCGCCGGCACGCAAGGGGGGATGGAAACCGCCAAGAGGCGGAAATACCCGGAAAAGTGCCGTAAAAAAGAAAGCACCGCTCACCCTAAGGCGAAACGGTGCTTTCCGGAGGGGAAAGAAGCCTGTTACTACTCGTTATTCTCGACCGTCGTGTCGACCCTCCCGGATAATATTGCCTACGTCCGAATTCGTGTTTTGTTCAATCGCGGCGCGTCGCACCCACACGCCCTTCCTATCGGCAGAATGTATCTGCCCGCTTTCGTTTGTCAACACAATTATACCCGCTCTAGCAAGAAAATCTGCAGAAAAAACACAATCTTACCGGACATTCCATCGGCATCAGCATTTGGAGAATCCACACCCGTCACAGGTCATGCATCCTTCGCTAAACCTAAGCTCACCTTGGCAATCTGGGCAGCGTACCTTGTATTGTGTTTGCTGCCACTGAATTCCACGGGCCTCGAATCGCGACGGCACTGGGTTGCCGATCCGTTCTACCACCACTTCAGCCGCAACTTCTCCCAGTCGGTGGCCATTTCCGTGGCCGTTTCCGCTCCCATTTGACCCTTTTCCTTTGACCACATGTGGCCGCCCCGAGGAGTCTATGGTCGCCTCTCCTAAAATAAGGGCCTTCAAACCACACTCGCGCTTGGCCTCCAAATAGCGTTTGAGGCCGCGGGCCAACCCGTCGCCGAGGCTCATGATCTTGCCTTCCTTAGTGGAGACTTGCAGGCACGATCCTATCGAATGAAGTTGATTGACAACATGGTTCAAAGTACCGCCGGACCGTAACCACAAGCTGATCATTCGGCAAATCGCTTCCAGATCGCTGTTCGCCAGGTCACCGCCTTTGCCAAGCTGAGCGAACACTTCCATCTCCCGATCCGTCCGCACATCCACAGTGATGTTGATGTGCATGTTGCCGAAGGGCGTGAGTTGCCGGACGCGAATACCGCTGCTGATTTCCGGCAGGGTTGCCGGCTCGAGCGGCTGAGGCTCCGCTGCCGCGATCTCTTCCACCGCGGCGGTCGCGGCCGCGTGCACTTTGTCGCTGCTCTTAAGCGCCATCGGCTGATGCCGACGGCATCCGTTGCGATAGACGGTCACGCCCTTGCAGCGCATGTCGTACGCCAGGCGATAGATGACCGACACGTCCTCTACCGTCGCCGTCTCGGGGAAGTTGATGGTCTTGGAAATCGATGCATCGCAATGTTTTTGGAAAGCAGCTTGCATTCGCATGTGCCACACCGGGGCCACGTCATGGGCGCACACAAACACGCGCTTGATCTCATCCGGAACGTCCGCCGCATTAGCGAGGGTGCCCTCCGTGGCAAGCCGCTCCATCAATCCCTCGCTAAGGAAACCTTCCCGCCGCGCGACGGCCTCAAAGATCGGATTGATCTCGACCATCGGAGCTTGCCCCTCGTTCTGCCCCTTCAGCACGTTGCGGAAAAAGGCCAGACTATAGAGAGGCTCGATGCCGCCGGTGCAACCGGCAATGATGCTGATCGTTCCGGTCGGCGCCACGGTGGTGCACGTCGCGTTGCGCATCGGGCGGTGATATTTCGTGTCGTAAACGCTCCCCTTCCAGTTCGGAAACACACCCCGCTCCTTGGCGAGTTTTTCGCTGTAATCGTGGGACTCGTCGTCCACGAACTTCATGAATCGTTCGCCCCATTCCACACCCTCGGCGCTGTCGTAGGCCACACACAGCTTGTACAGGGCGTCGGCGAAGCCCATGACGCCTAGGCCAATCTTGCGATTGGCCTTGCAGATCGAGTCGATCTCCGCGAGCGGGTACTTGTTGACGTCAATGATGTCGTCGAGGTACCGCGTGCTTTCGTGAATGGTTTCCCGCAAAGCGTCCCAATCGACGGTTGCCAGGCCCCTTGGATCCTCGTGAACGAACTCGGCCAGGTTGATGCTACCGAGGTTGCACGCTTCATACGGCAAGAGCGGCTGCTCGCCGCAGGGATTCGTCGCCTCGATGCGCCCGATGTGCGGGGTGGGATTGAACTCGTTGATCCGGTCAATATACACCACGCCGGGTTCGCCGGTACGGTGGGCGTTCTTCAGGATGATGTCCCAGATATCTTGACGCGTGTAGAACTCGCCGGCCGGAATCAACTCGCCGGCTTTGATCTCGGTAAGCGACCGAATATCGTCCTTCCAGATATCCAGGGCCTTGGGCAGCAGATAGGTTCGACCCGTTCGCGGATTCTTCACCACATGCGGACCATTCGGCTCCTTCAGGAACGCCTCCATCCATTCGTCGTTCACCTTCACGGAGATGTTGTAGTTCGTGAACTGGGTGAGATCCTCCTTGGCGTGGAGGAACTTGAGAATGTCGGGGTGATGAATGTTCATCATCCCCATGTTGGCCCCACGGCGGAACGCGCCTTGTTGGATGGCGTTGGTCGCCTCACTGAAGGCCCGCCAGAAGGAGATCGGACCGCTGGTGGTCCCGCCGGAACTGCTAATATAATCGCCGGTGGGGCGTAGCTCGTCGAAAGCGAAGCCGGTTCCGCCGCCGGCTTTTTGGATAAGGGCGGTGTGTTTGATGGAGTCGAAAATCTCGCCGATGCTGTCGCGGACCGGGAGCACAAAACAAGCGCTCAACATGCCCATCTCTCGCCCGGCGTTCATCAACGTCGGGCTGTTAGGCATGAACCGCCGGCTCACCATCAGCTCATAAAAGCGGGCCTCCCACTCGCTGCGAATCGCCGGATCGGCGCTGTACGACGTTTCGGCTTCGGCAACCGCGCTAGCAACCCGCCGAAACAATTCCGTGGCCGTTTCCGTATGACGACCCTGCTCGTCCTTCTTCAAATACCGCGCCCGAAGGACTCGCTGCGCGTTTTCAGAAAACCCTAGTTTCGACTTCCGCGTGTCATCCTTAACACTCAAACCGCGTCCTGATACCACCGCTTCCGCCATAATGCCGCCACGCCTCCACCGGCGTATTCGCCGGGAAAATGATTGCGTTTCGTTCACACCCGTCCAACAAATTGCGCTATTGCCACCTGTTCAAACCCCTCGAACCGATAGTAGGAAAATCCTCGCATGGACCCGACTCTGCGGCCCTTGGCTGATGAGCAGCATTTATTAGGGCAAACGTAATCATACACTACTTATCGGCGGTTGTCAAACAAAAACACTATATCTTGTATGATTCGATGAGCGTGCCCCAAGTCCATGCGGCGCGTGAGCTTACGTGCAATTGACAGGATTACTGACATGGTGCGGAACCTTCTTAAAGGGGCACTTTCGCAGTCGGCGGGCGAAATGACCCTTGATAATACCCTAACTCTCGCCGAACCTACGCGGTCCGCATACGATGCAGGAGTAGGCCCTTATGAGTTCGGGATCGTCAAAACTGAAAGTACCCCCAGGGTTCTCGCTAAAGGCGACGGTGCTTAGCCACGGCTGGCACGAATGCTCCCCCATGAATTGGTCCGAAGGAGGGCGATGCTTCCAGACCATTGAATATCACGGCGATCGTCCCTATCGCGTCTCAGTGATAGAGAATGCCGGCGGTCGAATGGATCGGTGTCTTGCGATGACCGTCGATGGCGGCGACCTTGACAACGGCGTGCTTCGGCGCGCTCGCGATCGACTCCGGGTGACCCTGGGGTTGGATCACGACCTGTCCGAGTTTTACGAATTATGCGCCCAACATCCACGACTCAAAGTGATCCCTCTAATCGGGGGAGGTCGCCTGATTCGCTCGGCCTCGATGACGGAAAACATCATCAAGGCCCTTTGCGCGACCAACGTGAATTGGACGCAAGCGGTGAAAATGATCAATCGGATCGCGCAACTCGGGCCTCACGTACCGCATTTTCGTAACCTGACCGCCTGGCCCGGCCCGCGCGAAATCCTCCGCGCCGGCGACAAGTATCTCGACGAGGTCTGTCGCTTGGGCTATCGCACGGAATCGATCCTCGCCTTCTGTCGCGAAGTATGCGATGGCCGATTTGAGCCGGAAGCGCTCGACGCCCTGGCATCGGACCCGGCTGTGAGCAGTGACGATCTCTTGGCATTGTTGCGCTCCATTCATGGCATCGGGCCGTCGAGCGCTCATTCTCTGCTGGGATTTCTCGGTCGCCATGACCGGCTCTCCATCGACAGCGCGACCGTCGCCCACGTGGCCCAATTGCACACCAAGGGTCGCAAACCGACCAACAAGCAAATCGAACGGGTTTACGCCCCTTATGGACGATGGAAGAACCTGGTGTATTGGTGCGAGAATTGGCTCACTTGGGCCACGGCCAGCGGGATTCGCCGCGAAGCGGGCGTGGACTGACGGGCGTGACTACCCGTGTAACAGCGACATTACTTCGCCGCGAGTGCGGGCGTCGCTCTTGCAGAGTCCGCGAACCGCGGAAGTCACCATAACGCTCCCGGACTTCTTGATCCCGCGGCAGGTCATGCAGGTGTGGGTCGCGTGGATTACCACCGCCACACCCTTGGCCTTGAGCCTCTCCATGAGCAGGTCGGCGATCTGCGAAGTCAGCCGTTCCTGCACCTGAGGTCGATGGGCAAAGTCGTCTACTACGCGGGCGAGCTTGGAGATGCCCACCACTTGGCCATCCGGTAGATAGGCCACATGGGCCTTGCCTTCGAAAGGCATCAGGTGGTGTTCACACATCGAGTTGAACGAAATATCTCGCAGAACCACAAGTTCGTCGTAGACCTCGGTGAAGGCCGTGGTGAGATTCTCCGCCGGATTCTTACAGAGGCCGTTGAAAAGCTCCTGGTACATCCGGGCCACCCGGTTCGGCGTACGCCGCAGCCCCTCCCGATCGACGTTCTCGCCGATTGCCAGGAGGATTTCCCTTACAGCCCGCTCGATCCGTTCCAGGTCCATAGGCCTCCCCGCATCAACGATCGTACGATCCGGGAAAGGCATGGTCAAAGTCTACAGCCAGACACGAGCCGCCTAAATCCCCCAATTTCACTTTTGCATTTCGTGGTACCGGTTTCACTTGTCGATTTTCATTCGCCGGGACGATACAATCCGCGTGTTGTCGGAGAAGTTCAGCATGCCGAGTCGGCACGGAGGTCGATCCATGGAAAACACACGATACAACGGACTAGCGGGCAAAGCGCGGCGGACACGAGACCTGAACCGAGCCACGCGAATGTATGCCCAACAATTGATCGAAGAGTATCTTTACCCCGAGCCCGCTACTCGGCGCCCGGAAAGGTATATTCCGATCCGCAGCCGCAGCGAGTTCCTCCCCTCGGCCGCATTCATCAGCGAAGATCAGGACGCGCCGACCCAACGCCAACTTGATTTGCCGTTGATCGTAGCGGGCGGGGCCCGCGAATGCGCGTTGCCGGAGCAGACCGTTGAGCAATTAACCGCGGTCGAAGTCGCCGACAAACCTCGCCGGGATTCCGTCATTCGTCCGCCGAAAGCGCCCTTTCAGCCGACGCAACGGCACAAACAAAAGCAATCGCCCTTCACACCCGGTGGATTCCTGTTTGGATGCGCCCTGGGCAGCGCCGCCGCAGCAATGGTCCTGCTCGTGGTACAGCTCGCAGTAGGTTAGAACCTGACGGCCAAGCTGCGCTTGATCGTGCCGCCCACACGATTCAACGCTCAATTGCGTTGCCTCGTCTGGCTACTATAATCCGCGTGCTTGATTCATCGGCCCGTTCAACCGACATGATGGTGTCGGCGTGTGGGTCGGACCATGGGAGACGTTCGTGGCTGAGGACGAGCACCACGCGGCGGCGGAACCATCCGCTGACAAATACTACTTTCTGCTCCGACGCCTGCACTCGCTCACGGGCCTGATGCCGGTCGGCGTTTTTTTGGTTATGCACTTGTCGGCCAACGCGACGGTGCTGGCGCCGGGACCGGCAGGAGCCGAGTTCCAACGCTCCGTCGAGCGAATCCACTCGCTGGGTCCGCTACTCGTGCCCGTGGAAATCGTGGGCATCTTCCTACCGCTCTTGTTCCATTCCTTGTTGGGCTTTCAGATCATCTTCACCGGCCAATCCAACGCCCAGCAGTACCGCTATGGGAGCAACATCCGATACACACTGCAGCGGATCACCGGCATCATCGCATTCATGTTTATCTTCTATCATGTATGGCAAATGCACTGGTTCGGCAGCGGGCTGGGAGGCGGAAACTTCCGCGCGCACGACGACGCGGGGGCGGGCGTCGCCGCTGCGACGACGGCTGCGACGATCCAGGCTGCCTGGTGGATCGCTCCGATCTACGCCATAGGAGTCGTGTCCGCCGTCTACCACCTGGCCAACGGGATTTGGACTTCGTTGATTACCTGGGGCATCACCATCCGGCCTCGCACGCAGCGCGCCGCGGGATATGTGTGCGCCGCATTGGGTGTGGCGCTGTCCCTAGTTGGCTTGGGAGCGTTGAGGGGATTCAAAACGCTTGACCTGACGGAAGGGACGGCACGGAAACCGGAACACTCTGTGACAACCGCGACACGGAATCGCTGAGATAGGCGCCAGACCGGAACGTCGGTCCTACGAACAATGCCGAAGAAACAACATGTGATCGTCGTCGGAGGCGGGCTGGCGGGACTCTCCGCAACCATGAAGCTCGCCGAGGCCGGCGTGCACGTCTACCTCATCAGCATGGTCCCGGTGAAGCGTTCGCATAGCGTTTGTGCCCAAGGCGGGATCAACTCTGTCAACGATCTGACCCGGCAACAGGGTGATAGCGAATGGCTGCACCTGGACGACTCGGTCTACGGCGGCGATTTCCTTCAACACCAGCCGCCGGTCAAGGAAATGTGCGATTGGGGCCCCAAGATCGTCAACCTGTTGGACCGGCTCGGCGTCCCCTTCAACCGCACGCCCGAGGGCTTTCTTGATCAACGTCGATTCGGCGGCACGCTCTTCAAGCGTACTGCGTTTGCCGGTGCAACCACCGGCCAACAACTGATATACGCACTCGATGAACAGGTTCGCCGGTGGGAAGCGGACGGATTGGTCGAGAAGTTTGAGTATTGGGAGTTTCTCGGTCCGATCCTCGACGGCAACGGCCACTGCCGCGGGGCGGTGGTGCAGGACATGTTCGCCATGGCCATTCGCTCCCTGGCGGCGGACGCTGTCGTTCTGGCGACGGGCGGTTGCGGGTTGATCTATGGGCGCAGCACCATGTCCATGATCTGCACCGGCGGCGCCGCGGGCCGGGCCTTCAAGGCCGGAGTCAACTACGCCAACGGCGAGTTCGTTCAGGTCCACCCCACGGCGATTCCCGGTACGGACAAGTTGCGTTTAATGAGTGAAAGCGCTCGCGGTGAGGGTGGGCGGGTTTGGGTGCCGCGGAAACCGCAAGACTCGCGCGACCCGCGATCTATCCCCGCGGCGGAGCGTTACTACTTCCTTGAGGAACGTTACCCGAAATACGGCAACCTCGTGCCGCGCGACATCGCCACCCGCGAGATTTTCGACGTCTGCGTATCGCAAGGGCTGAGCGTTGAGGCCGGACAGATGTGCGTCTATCTCGACGTTACCGAGCTACCGCCCACGGCGCAGAAGAAGCTCGACGGAATTCTCGAAATCTACGAGAAGTTCCAGGGCGTC
>Ga0137429_1000256_pt1 | contig 25519 bp, 17 predicted proteins | sample EasRivERMZT736_2_FD_102304 | JGI IMG/M metagenome (GOLD analysis project Ga0137429, IMG submission 102304) | Soil microbial communities from meander-bound floodplain in the East River, Colorado, USA - East River MetaG ERMZT736_2 | ecosystem: Environmental > Terrestrial > Soil > Floodplain ...
CAAAAGGACCGCGCCGCCGATCAAAACGAGAAGAAACACTCCGAGAATTTTTCCAATGCTCATGCCGCTACCTCGCTCCGTGCGCAACGTCGCCCCGCACGATGGGCAGAACTTGGCTCGCCGTTCGATTCCCGCGCCGCAAGATGGACAACGATTACCAGCGTGCACCGCCGCCTCCTCCACCGAAACCTCCGCCTCCACCGAATGATCCGCCAAAGCCGCCGCCGCCAAATCCCCCGAATCCACTACTGAATCCGCCGAAGCCGCCACCGCGTCCCGACCCTCCCATTCGACCCAGAAGCGTGGACCACAAAATGGCCTCGCCCAGGCCGCCGCCCCAGTTGCGATAGCCGCGCCGTCGTCTCTTCATCGAGCTGATCAGCACGATGAAGATGATGATCGGCACAATGCCGAGGGCGCCGCCCCGCCGCCCGCCGGAGGGAATCGCATGGCGGAAAGCCGGCATACCGGTCAGTTGGATATTCGCATCGTCGGCGATTTTGTTCGCGACGGCCACCGTTCCGTTGAAGATTCCCTCACTGAAACGCCCCTGTTTGAACTCAGCGGCGAAGACATTTCTGGACACGGACCCGGCCCAGGAGTCGGGCAAGACGCCCTCCAGGCCATACCCCGGGTGGATGCGCACCTCGCGCTCCTGCATCGCAATGGTGATAAGCGCCCCGTTGTCCTTGCCGGCCCGGCCGAGTTTCCACAGTTCGGCGTGCCGCTGGGTGAAGGTGAAGAAATCCTCGCCATCGGTGGTAGGAACCGTCAGCACCTTGACCTGCCCAGTGGTTTTCTGTTCAAGCTCGCGGAGCCAGCCTTCGAGCTGGCGCTCCACGCGCTCGTCCACGATGTTCGCCCGATCGACGACGTACGTGCCCGGGTCGGGGACGGTGACCTCGGCCCATGCGCCAGCGCTAAAACAAATGACGGACAAGCCCACATACAGGCAGCCGAAGATGAATCGCGCTCCGCCGCCGGTCGATCGGCCCTTAAGAAAATGCGGGTGATGAGCGTCACCAGCCATTGACCAACTCCCCAAGAGCTTCAACGTCACGATAGAGAGCCTCAAAGGTGGCCCAGTCGTGGGGACTCGATGCATCCAGCGCCCTGCGCAGACCGGCCAGCTTTCGATTGGCGATTTTCTCGACTCGTTCGATCAGATCGGCAACGGGCATGTAATCGCGATCCCCCTTGAGCCAAAGCATACCCCGAAGGACCCGAATGATCCCCTGACCGGCGTCGACCTCGATTTGCCCCAGCAGCCGCTGTCGGCCCGCCGAAGCGAGCAAACCTTGTCGCAAACCGAGCAACATGGCCTTCAGCTCGCGCTCGCATTCCAGGCGGATGCTGGCCGGGTCGAATACCAAATCGCTAAACGGGTCCGGCCCAAAAAGCATGAGGTGCTGTTGTTGGATCTCCAAGAGCTCCAGCGGAAACGTATCGAGCGAGGCTTTGATGTACGCCGGCGTCATGATGAGCGGCGCGGCGATCGACTGGCGGCCCAATTCGAGACCGTATTGCGACAGACGCTGTAACACCTTCAGGTCCACGCCATCGAGCACAAGGACGCTTCGCGCGGAATGCCTGGCCGGTTCGAAATGCTCAGTCAAGGCCACGCCGAACAGGGTCAGCGAAATGGCTCGCTCGCCCGCCACCTCTCGAATGAGCTCGACATAGCGACGCGCGGTTTCTCGCAATCCCGCGGGCACGGCCCCCAACGAGGTTTGAACGGTCGGCACGAAGCGATCTCCTTCCCGGCGACTCCGAGGTTTCGACGGCGCTCAAAGCGTCGCCCACCAAGGCGCACCGTGTGGTTATAAGGCCCGGACGGCGGGATGGCGATTATACACCGGTGCTAATTTTGGAACCGGGTGGTCGAATCTACTTTCGAACCGGCTCGAAGTGCTCTGGCGGCAGGTGAACGGGGTCGCGCACCGCGTAGCCGATGCCGCGGATGGTCTGGACCCAATCCCCCCCACGGCCCAGCTTGCGCCGCAAGTTGGTCATGTGCACGTCGATCCGGCGGTCCATCGCCCCGGCCGACCCGAACACCAGTTCGATCAGCCGGTCGCGCCGAACCACACGGCCATGGGCGACCAGGATCTCTCGGAGCAACTGGAACTCCGTGCGAGTGAGGACGACCGGCTCATCATCAACCGTCACCTCGTTTCGTTCGGGGATGAGAGCGAGCGGTCCGGCGACGATGGCGGAGGATGGCCGCGTTTGCGGTGTAGCGCGACGGAAGACGGCCCTGACCCGGGCCAGGAGAATCTCAAAGGAAAACGGTTTCGTAATATAGTCGTCGGCGCCGAGGGCGAAGCCGATCAGCTCATCCGGCTCCTTGCTCCGCGCGGTCAACACGATCACAGGGATGTGTCGCGTAGCGCGCTCGCGCCGAAGCTCAGCCAAGACCGCGGTGCCGGAAACGCCGGGTAGCATCAGATCAAGGAGCACGAGGTCGGGAGGGTCCTGGGCCACTCGCTCCAGCGCGGTCTTGCCGTCCGTGGCTGTCCACGTGCGATAGCCGGCTCGATCCAAGTGGTGACAGAGCATGTCACACAAGTCAGCCTCGTCCTCCACGACGGCCACGAGAGGCGCCGACCTGATTTCAGGCGCAAACATGTGATCGTCCGCCTTCCGCCCGGCGGCATGGTGAGCCGGTGCCGGCTCTCAAAAAGCCACCGAGCCGACTACGCTTAATGAATTCGTGTTAAGAACGGATGAGGTCTATGTGAAATGTGCGCTTGGAAGCCCGATTCCGATGGCCGGCACTGTGATATCCTTCGCTTCGTTGCGGCCTATCGGTGACAGCCGCGAATCACATGCGCATTCTTAATGGATAACTAACTCAAACCAAGTTTGATCCGCGACGAGAAACGGTAGCGTGTATCCGGCGCCGAAGGAACCTCGGAATGGTGCGGTCGGCGAGTTCCGGTCTTTCGGCGTCACGGCACATTAACCATGCGTTCATGTTCCAACGCGCGGCCCCCGCGCCACGACGTCGCCTCATCCGTGCTTTCGGCACGACGGCGGAAGCGGCTATTCAGTATGGCGCTTCCGAACGGCTTGGGCGCCCGATCGCCCCCGCGACATTCAATACCGAATGAATGCATCTGCCGCTATCGGTCTTCGTCGGTCAACATGCTGCTGTGTCACATGTAACAACCATACAAGAGAAATCGAGGCGTTGAGGCTTATCGCAACATTGATGCAAGTTTAGTGCGGCCTTCATACAAAATGAAGGATCGGTCCTTAGTCTCCGCACTCGGCGCAACGCAGCGAAGCCTCATCGCGCGTGTGAAATGTTCAGCGGTCAAAAATCTACGGTCACTCGGTACTACGGGATGAAAGGAGAAATCCTCATGCGGTCGAAGCAAATGAAGAGACGAAACGGCGTACGAGAGGCGTTTACTTTGATCGAGCTGATGGTGGTCATCGCGATCATCGCCTTGCTCGTCGCCATCCTCCTGCCAAGCCTCCAGTCGGCGCGCAAGCACGCCAAGACGGTGGCGTGCAGTTCGAACATGCACCACGTTGGATTGGCGGTGGCCAATTATCTGTTTACGTCGAAGGGAACCTTTCCCGCGTCCTACTACTACGCGACGGATGAAAAGGGCAACTACGATCTCAACAGCTGCACGGACGCGAAGACTTACGGGTATATTCATTGGTCCCACTTCCTGTACGACAGCGGCCAAGTCGGGGACAAGGCCTTCTCCTGCCCTGAATATGACAATGGCGGGGCGCCGCGAACGAACCCTGGCCCGGACTCCCGTCATTGGGAACAGGGGGCGCAAATGGACCTTGGCCAGAGCCACGTCGCCAACGCGGCCTCCGTTGAGGATCGCCAGGCCACGCGAATGGCCATTACCGCCAACGCCGCGATCATGCCTCGCAATAAGTTCTCGCGGGAGTGCTCCGGCGGCATACGCTACAACGTTTTCGTCAAGGAAACTCAAATCCGCCGAGCGGGCGGCACGATCCTCGCGGGCGAATTCCTGAACAACTGGAAAGCACTCAACAAGCCGAATTCCGATTCCGGCGGCGGCGGGACGCCGGGCGACGCGAAGATCATCAGTGCGTCGCACCGTCCGGTTAACCCCTTCTACCATGTTGGTGGCGGGTGGAACGAATACGCCGCGACGAACTCCGCCGGTTTCATCTATGGAAAAACCGGTGATACGAGCAACGGCGCCAAAGACCCCACGGGCGTCTACGGGCTTCAGAAAACCAAGGACGTCCGAAATGCGGTCGGGTTACTCGATTGGTCGACGACCGTCGGACAAATCAACGCCCTCGGACGTCACCATCCCAATGCGAATAAGGTGTACGCGGAAGAATTCGGCGGGTTGGCGAACTTCCTGTTCGTAGATTCGCATGCCGAGTCCATGACCATTCTGGACACGATGGAGAAGCGCCTGTGGGGCGATGCCTACTACTCGCTCACCGGCGCGAATGAGGTCCTGAACTACAACTTTGTGCCGAATAATGGTGGCTAGGAGGGTTGGGCGAAAGCGCGTGCGAAAGGCGATCAAGTGCCGGAAGCGGGTATTCCTGGTTGTTGGTTCGCCGGTGCGATGCCAGCCGACATCGGACGAAAGTATCCAGCGGTACCCGCTTCTCGCACACGCCCCGCAGTGCAATCCCCGGGAGTTGGAAAGGAGGTGCAACGAAGGAGCAAAGGAGTGCCGGTGAGGCGGCGCGAAGGGTCGACAGGCGATCGCTCTGGGCTTGAGTTCGCCTCCATCGCGCCTCATCGGTTTCGTCGCGAGTGACTGGTGCGTTTGGGAACGTGGGGCGTGGACGGGCTTTCCGGAGGGGAAAGCGGCATGGCCCGTTCACAGGCATGTTCCGTGGTCGCGTGGATGTGCGAACTTTGGGCATGACTGGAGTTGAGAAGCAATGAGGAACAGACAATTGTCAACAAGATATTTAGCGGCAATTGCGGCAGTAGCCGCATTGTGGCCCTGCGCAGCGATGGCGAACAATTGCTGCAGGGTTGCAGGTGGTTGTACGACGGATACCGCGGGAGACTGTGCGATTTTAGGAGGCACACACTTTGCGACGTTGCAATGCTACGGAAGCAGATATTGTGCGGTGAAGGGTGGCGGCTGCCTGGGCGAGAATTGCGGCGCGTGCAGCGTGGTGAATACGACCGGCGGCAACGGTGATCCTTGTGATGAGGACTCCGATTGCAGCGTGGCGGGAGAGACGTGCAACGGGGTGTGCGGGATTTCCGGAACGCTGTGCACGACCGATGCGCAGTGCCTTCCGACCGGCACAAATGGCTTTTGTATTTCCGCCGGAGGAGCCGGGCGGTTCAACCCGCCAGCGGGTGGTTCAGTCACCGTCCAGGGTGGTCAAGTGAGCGGCGCCGGGGCGTCGCTGTTCAATCCGTTCTTCCAGCAAGCGGCCTCGACCAACGATTGGAACGACGTGAACGACGACGGATGCCTGGGTTTCAACAACCCTCCGTGCAGCGGCGGCCGGTTCGTCGATCAGCTCTCCCCGCAATGGGCGGTTGCCAGCACGACGTCACCGTGGTGGATGTTCCAGTATCGAAGCGTCGGCTCGGTGAACGGCTTCGAGGAGTTCGTGGCCAATCAGACCTGCGAGGCGATTCCCCTCGACGTCCCCTCCGAGGCGGGCTTGTTCAATCAGTTCCAGTATGCCACGGGCGGAGTCATCAACCCCGTGATCCTGGGGATCTCGGACAACGACAGCGGCACGCCGGTGGAACCGGGCGAAATCGAATTCTCGTTCCTTGACGTGCCCAGCCGTTGGGCCACTCTGGTGCCCGGGGAACCCAAGTGGTCGCGACCCCCGCTGTCCGATGGCTACGGAGCCAACCCGGTCGTATCGTCCTCCGGCTACGTCAGCAACCTTCAGTCGCTCGATCGGCAGTGCGGCACTTGCAGCGGCAGTGGCGACCCCTGTACGACCAACCCGGCCGACTCACGATCCTGCCCCATCGGTGAAACATGCATCCCAAGCGGCCCTGTGGTATCCCTGAATCAGAACGACGTGGCGGATGAGAACACGATTTTCGATGAAGTCGCGGCCGTGGTGCCCGTCGCCTACGTCTCGAACCGCGGGACGGGTCTTCAGAACCTCAGATACTCCGAAGCCCAATACCTCTTTGGCGCCGGACGTATGCCCACCGGCGAAAACCTCGTGGCGGTCACGCGTTCCGTTGGTTCCGGCACGCGCAACGCGATCATGAACTCGACCGGCGTCGATACGAGCTGGGGCCGTGGCGACAATGTCGGCAATGAGGACGGCGTCACCGACAATTTCCGCCTGAGTCCGACCAGCCAACAGACCAACGGCGGCGGTTCGAGCCAGGTTGAGGAGGCGATCCAGATGTGGCGTCTGGCCGTCGGGTACTCCGGGCTGTGCGGCAGCGGTCGTGCCTCCACGGATGCCGCCGCCGGCTTCTACGAAGTCCTCGGCGTCTGCCAGGACGTGGGCTACAGCGAGTGCAGTGGCAGCGGCGCTGCCTGCCAGGCTGACAAGGACTGCCCCGGCGGCGAAACATGCGACATCGTTCGAGCACCCTGCAACTGCTCAGCACAGGCGTGCGGCACGGGCCCCGACGGCTTCGGCGGCAATCGCCAGGTCGCCACGCCAAACGGCGGCTTCGTGCGCCCGGGTTTGAACACCATGCTGGACGGTTGCGATTCGTGCTGCGGCTACCAGATCGTCGGCAACGGCTCGTTTGTGGTCCGTGGCGACCGAGACGAGAATCGCGATGTGCCTCCCGGAACCAATCCGAAGGTCGACAATCAGCAAGTCGCCGAGTATCTGAATAACATCTACGACAGCATCGCAGCCTTCTCGGGCAGCACGCAGCCCGGCAACTGCTTCTTTATGGACACGACGGGCTGCACGATCGACGCCAATTGTCCGGGCACGTTCTGCACCGGCGCTGTCGTGCCGACCGCGTGCGTCAACACCGCGTTCTGCCAGGCCAACGTTGATCCGGCCTCCACCTGCGAGCCGGATTTCTGCCGTCTGAAGGCCAACATGCCGGGCGACTACCTGGCGAACACCTTCTTCCTTCCCGACGCCGTGGACTGCACCCAGGCCCTGAACTCGGGTATGGACTTCGATGCCACGCCCGGCCTGGTTCAGAATCTACAGAACTTCATCCGCGCGAATCAGACCTGCCCCGAGCCGCCCGCCTACGGCGGCGACGCGGATGGTCAGCCGGCGGGCAGAACCCCGCGGCGCATCGCGTTCAACGTGAAGCGCTGCAGCGTGACCACAACACAGTCATGTGACGTTGACGGCGACTGCCCCGGCGGAGAGACATGTCTCACCGTCGCCGGTGTGTACAGCGACGGCTCGACGACCGGAAGCTACTTCTACTTCGACGGCGCCGATCCGCCCAGCACGCTTGCCCAGGGTACCAAGCCCGCCAAGCGTAACCGTTTGCAGGGCGATATGAATCAGGACTGCGCCCGCAGCGTGGCGGACGCGGGCGAGTTGGCGAAGGCCTATCTCCAGCCGCGTCTCTGGTCGCAGTCGGCGGCGGCCACGAACCTGGGCGGCGGTTGCCTGGGTGCGCCCGATGTCGGCAATCAGACGGTCGGTGGAATCGACTCGGCCATTCCCGAACTCATCGCCGACTTCAACGGCGACGGAAGCCTGACCAAGGAAGACCTCCGGTACTGGATGGACGGTCTGGCACTGGTGGCCGGTCAGTTGGACCGCCGTGCCGGCGCGATCGCGATCGATAGCGGCCTGAACGCGTTGGGCCGATGCATGGGTAATCCGTTGAAGGTCTGCCAAAACGCGGGGCAGTGCGGTGGCGATGCCCCATGCGTCATCGGCGATCGCATGTTGCCCTGGGCGGATCAGCGAGAGCAGTTGTTGATTCCTCCGGCGGTGGCCGGTGAGGCCCCGACGTTCAACGTCCCGGCGGACATCAACATGATGCTCAGCACAGGCCAGCCGTACGAAGCGGGCGACTTCCGCGGCGACGTGGCCGGCGGCCGCAATCAGGTTTGCATTCGCAGTAGGTGCAGCGTGACCCGGAATGTCTGCGCGGTGGCCGCCGATTGTCCTGTGTCGGCCCCGACCGCCGGTGCCCAGCCGATGGGTTGGGACGGTCGCATCGACGCCGTGGACGTGAATTATTGCTGCGACTTCGTGGGGTTGAGCTGGAACAACCTGAACGACGCGGTGTTCATGGACCTGAGCTGCGATATGGACGGCGATCTGGATGTCGATCGGGATGACACCGAGGAGTTGGTGAAGGTGATCCTGGAAGCCGCCGACGGTGATGCCGATCTCGACGGCGACGTGGATTTTGCGGACGCCGCCATCGTCCAGGCGACCATCAACGACCCGCAGTCCTGCAACCAGTCGCTGTCCTGCTGCTGGACGGACGGCGATTTCGACTTCGACGGCGACGTCGATGCCAACGACCTGCTCGCCGTGGGTAGTACGCAGCCGGGCACGGGCGACAACACCTGCCAGACGACCAATGCGGACACCGGCATCCCCTGCAACACGAATGCCGATTGCACGCCGCCCGCGGTATGCGGCGTCAAGAGCCGCTACGCCTCCATCACGCCGGCGAACGCGGCGGTTGCCGGAGGAACGCCGACATCAATCCGCGTGCGGGTCGTTTCCGCTCCACAGTTCCCGGCGCTCGTCGGGGACATCTACTACGCCGGTCCGGAACAATCGATTCCGAACTCCCCGAACCCGGCCCTGCGCGGCGCTCCCGTCGTCTGCACGGCGACTCCACATTCCCAAGTGTGGACCTCGGGCGTGCTGCACCTGTTCGGCCAGGCGATTGTCCCGAGCCCGAATACCGGCGGCGTTACTTCCTACGCAATCGCCCACTGCGATCCCACCGGGGCCATTTGTGGCGGGGAACTGGTGGTGGCCATGGCGAAATGGGGTGACGTCGTCCGCGGCTTCGGCGGCGGCTCGCAGCCGAACTTCGGCGACGTGAACTCGATCGTCCAGAAGTTTGGTAACGTGGCCTCAGCTCCGAGCATGCCGCGTTCCGACATCGTAGGCGCGGGCAATCCCGGCAACCCGAACACGCCGAACCAGGCGGCGAACTTCGCCGACGTCTCAAATGACGTCGCCGCGTTCAGCGGCTTCCCGTATCCGTACGCCGCGACCGGATGCCCCTAATCTCGACTGCTTGACCGCGGTTTGACCGCTGAGGGCGGGGTGGGTCCGTAGCCCACTCCGCCCGTATTTGTTTCCACCTATCTCGCGAGATTACGGCCGGTTTGACAGGCTCGCGGCTTTTTGCCGGGCTTCGGTGGCGCCGGGGTCGTCGCCCAATTCCTCGAGCACGACCGCCAGGAATCCGTGGGCCTGCGGGTCATCAGGCGATAGACGGACCGCCTCGCGGATATGCGGCAGGGCATCGTTTGGTCGTCCGGTCATGAAGCTGGCCACGGCCAGGTTGTAGTGCCACAGTGCGACACCCGGTTTCGCCTCAACGGCGCTTCGCAAGTGAGTCAGCGCTTCCGTGGCGTTTCCCATCGTCAGCAGCGTGTACCCCAAGGCATATTGAATGTCTCCGGTTTTTGGTTCCAGCTCCGCCGCACGGCGCAGTTGCACCAGGGCCGCGCTCGGATCGCCGCCTTGCAGCATGGCCAGCCCCAGCAACATCCTCAGCCGCCCGGAGTTCGGATGACGTTCGATGGCCGGTGAGAGTTCCGCCCGGGCTTCTGGATACCGCCCCAGGCGATTGAGAAGTTCACCGAGCTTGATCGGCCACTGAGTGTCATGCGGTGACACTTTAATCGCCGCGCGGTATTCCGCGATCGCCTCTTCCGGTCTCTGACGGGCGATCAGCAAGGCGGACAGTTCATCGCGGGCCACACCATAGGCCGGGTCAACCGCCAACGCGGCGCGATAAGCCGCCTCCGCCTCCGCCGGCCGTCCGGCCTTGGCCAACACCGACGCCAGCCCACGATGCATCTCCGGTCGCCGAGGCTGGGCCTCAATGAGTCGCCGTACCGTTTGTTCGGCGCCGGCCGTGTCGTTACGGGCCACGTACAGCCAGACAAGGTCCCGAAGGACGGAGGGGAACCGCATCACCCCCCACCGGTCCGCTCGCTCAAGCGACGAAAGGGCGGATTCCACGCGGCTTCGCTGATCGCTCGACGCCGACGACCACCAATCTTTGCCGGGCTCCCAAATATCGTCGCCCAACCGAAGTCGGGCCACCTGCGATTGCCCGCGCCACGCCTCGAGTTGAACGGCGGCGCTATGAGCGCTCATCAGGAGCCATATGGCCATCGCCCCGACGAAAACGGCCCCCGCCCTCGTGAGACGCCACCCACGCTTGAGTTGAAGCTGCTGCAACCGCACCTGCGGCCGCCGCGCCACATGAATCAACTTCATCACCAAGAACGCCGTCATGGCCGCGATTCCCATGGCCAGCAACAGCGGAATTTCGTCATACAAACCGCGATAAATCAGCAACGCCGCAAGCCCCACGATCACCATGAGTAACTCTTCGGCCAAGCTGAAATCAAAAACTGTGGGGCGCCTTGGTGCCACGGGCTTGGCACCCAGCGATGGCCGTGAAAAACCGAAGTACAACGCGTCGTTGGGGCAAACGCTCACGCAATCCATGCATTTCATGCAACCCGGATCCACCACCATGCCGTATAGCGCCACCTCTTCGTGGACCCGCACATTCGAAGTGCACACCGCCGTGCAATGACCGCAATGCTCGCAAGCGTCCGTGACCAGGATGCGGCCGGGCGCGACCTGATCGGCCAGGCCGAAGAAGCCGCCGTACGGACAGGCATAAGTACAAAAACCCTTCGCCCCCAGGAAATACACGATCGCGAAGCCGCACAATGCAAACGTCACGATCGCAATCGCCACGCCCGGAAAAGTCGCCCAGAACTCGGTCGTCGTCAGGTGCGAAGTGACTCTTGGCCGTGGTGCTCCGATCCACCATCGATACACGCTCGGCCAGACGAACATATAGAGGGCCAGGGCCAACGGCGCAAACACCAAGAGACGCGAACGAAACGGCTTCGGCTTGATGCGGACCTTGGTCAGCAGCCACGCGCAGAGGTCCTGATAGGCCACCAAGTGACAACCCCAGCCGCAAAAGAATCGGCCCCAGATGGCGGTCGCGATGATCGCCAGGGCGAAGAAAATGAACCCGGCGTTCAAGTAGCCGTCATTGAGTGTGTACATGGCCTCGGACGGCTCGACGGGCGTGAGCGTCCGCCCGGCAACCCACCAATGAATCACGTGTCCGATGATCAGGAGATGAACCGCGATCAGCACCGCCGCCCTGCGACCGCTCATGCGCGAATGGCGCACCGACGGACTCCCCGCAGCGACGACGGGCAACGCGACGGAATGCCCCTCCCGCTTTTTCACGGGCGCACCGCAGCTTCGATTTATGACCCCCATTTCCATCGTCTTCGTGAATCTCGAACCAGTTGACCACCCGGAACCGCGGGTGGGCCACAGCCATTATAGGCGAGCCGAGTGGAAGCGGGTGGTCCCGATCAGTACCGCGACCGTGAGGGAGCGGGCCTTTTCGGTGCCGTAACGGATAGCCGCTCGTTGACACTCGCGGTTCTGTTCAAACTTGACCTCTGACGTTCGTCTATCTTGTCAGCCCCCCAACGACACGCCACAATCCAGGTTTTCGCCGGCTATCCCCGGCGGGCCCGGACCCGTTCGAATGAACCAAGCGCCCGAAAACACGGCTCAAGTCAGCGAACGGCTGGCGGACCATCTGCGCACGCGGCCGCAAATGGCCGAACGCATCCTTCGCGAACTCCTCATGGAGCTTCACCGCCGCGGCATCGCCACCATCGACCACATCCAGGACGAAGCCCGCAGAAGAATCGGCGATGCCCCGACCGAGATCATCGACGACCCCAATCAGGCCCAGCGGGCTCGTTGGGACGAGCGCGAGCGGATCGAGATCGAGGCCATCACCCGTGAATACGTCTCCGGCCATTTCTGCCTCGCGGACGTGGACGACCTCGTCAACCTAACCCTCAAACGCGAGGAGGTCCACAGCCTCGAGAACGTCGCCAACATCACCAACGTCTCTTTCCGTGAATTGGCCGACAAGATTCAGCGCTTCTGCCGGCTGCCCTTGGGGGAAACACAACTCCACCCCGCCGAGGTCGTGGGCACCCGCGTGGCACTCGTCCGCCACTTCTTGAGCGATCAGCTTGAGTTCATCGGCGTGGCCAAGAACCACCTGCGCATTCGCGATTTTGACGACATCACCCGGCGCATGATCGGCAGCGACGCCGGCATGGGTCGCATCGGCGGAAAAGCGGGCGGCATGATCCTCGCCCACGCGATTCTCGCCGAAGCCGAAAAGGATTCCGACCCGTTCCTTCCACTGGCCATGCCCGAATCCTACTACCTCCGCAGCGACGTGATCGACGACTTCCTGCGGCTGAACCGGCTCGACGAATACCAAACTCAGAAATACAAGCCGGTGGACGCCGTCGTTCGCGAATACCCGTTGATCCGCGGCGTCTTTCGCAACGGCGACTTCCCGCTCAAGATCGTCCAAGAGCTCCGCCGAGTCCTCGAAAAAATCGGCAACCATCCTCTCATCGTCCGCTCCTCGAGTTTGCTCGAGGACCGTTTCGGAACCGGTTTCTGCGGCAAATACGCCAGTTTCTTCCTGGCCAATCAAGGCCCGCTCGAACATCGGCTCAGGGCTTTGCTCGGCGCCATTGCCGAGGTGTATGCCAGCATCCTGGCACCCGATCCGATTATCTATCGGCGCGAGCACAATCTGCTGGACTACGTGGAAGGCATGGCCGTCTTGATCCAGAAAGTCGTCGGCTTCCGCCACGGCGACTATTTCCTCCCCGCGGTCGCGGGCGTGGCCTTCTCCCGCAACGAATACCGCTGGTCGTCCCGGATCAAGCGCGAGGAAGGATTGCTCCGCATCGTCATGGGTCTGGGTACGCGAGCGGTCGATCGCAGTGGGGCCGATTATCCGCGAATGGTGGCCCTGAGCGCGCCCACCCTGCGGCCCGAGTCCACCGTTCAGGAAATCCTCCGCGCCGCCCAAAAAACGTTGGACGTCATCGACATCGAAAACAACCGCCTCACCTCCGTACGTTTGGACGAGATTCTGCGTCAGGGCGCCGATTTCCCGATGTTGGACAAAGTCGTCTCGGTCTTTCGCGACGGCGAGCTGTATCCGCCGACGGGTTCGATCGTCGACGCCCCGCCGGGAGACCTGTGCATCACCTTTGACAAACTCATCCGCGACACGCCCTTCGTGCAACGAGTTCGCGACATGCTCCATCGCCTCGAGCAGGTGTACGGACTTCCGGTGGACATGGAATTCGCCTGCGACGGCGAGAAGTTCTATGTCCTTCAATGCCGCACCCAGTCGCAAGCGTTCGAAGCGGGACCGGTGACCGTTCCCAAGAACATTCCCGATCGCGACGTGCTCTTCGACGCCCGTCGCTTCGTCCGAACCGGCCTCATCGAGGGCATTGAATACATCGTCTACGTAGATCCGCAGCAGTATGACGAGGTCCCGTCGCGCGAGCGGCGAAACGCCATTGGCCGGGTCATCGGTCGAATCAACCACGCCTTGCCCGCGCGAAAATTCATCTTGATCGGGCCGGGACGATGGGGCAGCAACGACATTCTGCTCGGCGTCCCCGTCCGCTACGCCGACCTCAACCGTTCCCGCATGTTGATCGAGGTGTCGCGGCAGAAAGACGGCTTTTCCCCGGAGGTATCCTTCGGCACTCACTTCTTCCAAGACCTCGTGGAAAGCAACATCCATTATCTACCGCTCTACCCCGACGAGCCCGGCAACCGCTTCAACACCTCCTTCCTGCTCCAAGCGCCCAACGCCCTGTCCACCGTCGTACCCGAGGACGCCGAATTCGCCAACGAAATCCGCGTCGTACACGTCCCCGCGGTCACCGGCGGGCGGCACCTCACCGTGGCCATGGACGGGGAAACCGACCAGGCATTGGCCTTTTTCGCATGATCGGCGCGCGGGGGGTTGCCCCACGCCCTGCGTGGCCATGCATTTCCGATCGGACTTTTCGGCGGGAACAATTCTTGAAGTGGGCATTTGCAACAAATGGTTTTTTGAGTTCTGTTTTTCGAGTTGTGCCATGTAGTGGCACTTGCTGACGGCGCGACATTTGCCGGAAAAACAAGGATAATATGCGCATCGGACCGGTCGGAACGTCGAATGGCTGACTCCGTTTTTCGATCGATTTTGAGCGCTTTTTGATCGTTTTTTGATGTTTTTCGATCGATTTTGGATGTTTTTTGATCGTTTTCGACCCCTTTTGGGTCGGTTTCTAATGTGAGCGCGCTCATATTCCCTGGCCGCGCGACCGCTTCGACGCCCTCTCCGAACATGGAAACCACAGGGCAGGCGTGGAGCCGGCCAGGAGCGGCAGCGCTAGTGATTTCCATTCGCGCGGTCATAACCCCGTCCCCAAGCCAAGAGGGTTCGTCCGCAGAAGCCCCCTTTTTACGCTTCAACCCAATAACGCCACCCCCGATCGGCGTTTGGGTGGATTCGGCCGATCAGGGCTTGGCGCTCACGAAAACGCGGTAGGACCAAGTGAGGAAGACCTGCCCTACTGCGGGCTTTGGGCCCATCTGTCGCGTTAGTTTCCATCGAAGAATCGTATTTGGTTGCTCGCGATCGTGAAGCGGTGAAACGCGTGTGATTGCCGCGCAGCCTAAGCGCTGCGGGTCACCCGTTGGGATGCCCCCGCGCGAGCGGTTGGTTTCCATGCGCCATCGCTTGGTTGGCGTTCGTGATCGTCTTGTCCGAGTAGGAAATCTTTGTAAGGAACGTGTCAGGGGTGGGTACCGGCGAACATATTCTGGAATTCGGCGAAGTCGGCCAGGTCGGTGTCGGCATCGGCGTCGAAGTCGGCGAATCGGCAGCCGGGTCCGGCGTTCTCCTCCGGTCCGCCGTTGATGCCCAATCGCTCGTTGGCCAGACACTCCTGAGCGAAGTAAAAGTCGAACAAACCGACAAACCCGTCGCTGTCGAAATCCCCGCTGGCGTCCTCCGGGATTCTGCCCGCCCGCACGAAGTCCCACGCGGTCGTCGCATCGACGTATTCGCGACGGGCACCCCATATGAGGAAAGCATTCGCGTCGGGATACAAGCCTTCCGGGACGCCGCTATCGGCCACGGCCCCGTCAATGTACCAGATGTACTCATCCGGAAAAACTTCGACTCTATACGAATGAGGATTCTCGATCGAGATCGGCGCGATCACGCGGGGTATCTTGATGTCGCGCAGCAGTACAGCGGCCGACTCGGTCATTACGGTATGGTACAAGGAGGCCGCGCGGCCGGCTGCAGATACAACAGTTGGAGCCTGCCAAAGCTCGATAAGCCAAGGCGGATTGTCGGTGATCGCCCGCCATTCCACAAAGAACCGGTCAACGCCCAGGAAGTGCGACATCTCTTGTCGGTAGAAAACTCCCTCGCCAGTTGGGCCCGGCCAACCTTCGGGCAATCTAAGGCGCTGGACGAACCACCCGTTCTCAAGAGCCTCGTCTCCTGGCGGGGCCTCAGCTGGGCGTTGTTCCCAACCATCCTCCTCAGGGAACACAGTGCCTTCATATACCAGGACCTGACCGGGAGCTGTCGCGAAAAGCGCCAGCGAGATCAGCATCGTTGGAATTTGCCACGGGGCCCACCCGGGTCGGCGTTGCGTGCGACGTTCACGTGTGATTTGAGAGTCGAGTGATCTAAACACTAAAGGAGAAAAGGAGAAAAAACCCATGAGATACAACATCACATTGACAAGCCTACTTCCCCTTGTGGCCGTGACGGCGGCCCCTGCAGCCGACCCCGTCATCCACCTGCGCTGGGACAACGGAGGTGCGCAACAACCTGTCGAAGGTACCAATTATATCATTGACACCACCGAAACGGGAACCCCACAGTTCCCCGACGTAAAACTGATCACCGGGCGTCTTGATTGGCGGATTTGGTCCACGGATTCCGATAATAACGAGGATTTCGACAGAGGGGATATTGGGGTGATCTCCTGCCCCAATGCTAACAATTTTGCGGTAACGATCGAAGACCCGTTTGACATCGATGGCTGTGGGGCGAGAAACGTCGAGGGCATCCATCTTGTGCCTACGAGTAGTAGCAATCACTCGAGCATCAGCTATGCGAAAGTCTGTGGGGATTTGACCGACGAATTGATCGTTCAGGCGGCATCGGGCAACGGAGGAGATGTTTTCCTTATCATGAACGGCGTTATCGCCGGCGAGATGTCGATCCCAAAACTCAACTACCTCGAAGGCTGGGTGGCACTGACGAGCAACGTTCGATCGGTGACGATGACAAGATGTGCCACTGCTCTTGAGCAGTGGTTGTCACCGACGCCGGTGATCGATCGTCCTTGAATACCAACCACTCCCACACAGACGCACATTTCCGACTTCAAAAGAAAGAACGCTCGAACAGACCGAGACTACGACTCAGTGGAATCCAAGAACAATTCAAACCACCGTTCAAGCACAGTGGTCACGCGACAATAGAAGACCACTGCTCAAGAGCAGTGGCACACACATCCGGCACACAGACTGGTCACACATCAGGCATGTCCATTTGCAGGGGAACATTCGTTTGACCACCCCAGAATCGAGCACTGGACCATTCCCAGTCCAACGGATCATCGACCAATTCCCGCCGCACGGGGTTGTTATGTATGTATTCGATGATCGAGGGGACACTTTTTTCTCGAAAAATGTTCCGGTCGAACCCGCCGCCGGGCTGCCAGAAACGAAACACCCTCCGAGATGGATACTCGACCGACAGGCGACGCAGCCATACGGAATCGCCTTTCGATACCAAATACTTCCGCGATGCCAAAGCCACCGGTTGCTTCAAGCCGACCAGAATGGTTCGCATTTCATAATCGGCCCAGCGCGGACGAATAAGTAGGTGCACGTGTTCGGGCATGATGACGTACGCCCAAAGGGCGACGTGCAGTCGTTGGCGGACAGCGTCCATCGCCTCCACCACCCACCGACGCGTACGTTCGGCGGTGAGCAACGGCAGTCGGCGGTAACACAACCAGGTGAGGAAATGGGCGTGTCCCGGTTCGTCCCACGACCTCCTTGTCTTCCGAGGAAGCTCTTTCACACGCTTAGGATACCACTGGTCGAGCGCGATACCACTGCCTAAGAGCGGTGGCAAGCGAGAAAAGGGGACTGACCTCAAAGGGAGGAAGACCACTGCTCGAGAGCAGTGGCACCCGTGCGCGTCGTGTCTTCCGAGGGCGCTCCACCAACCCATCATAACAGGAGTCACGTCGGCTACACGAAACATCCGACCGAGGCCGGAAGACCACTGCTCAAGAGCAGTGGCACACAGGCAACATCAATTCCGATCCCTCGTTCGTCCAGATTTATCATCTGGGGAGTTCATCGCCGTGCAAGAACACCGGCAATAACAACTATCTGCCGACCGACGTGGCCGATCTGGATTGGGACGGCGTCACCAGCGAGCCGATCCCGAAGGACCTGGACCTGAACACCCGCAAAGTGTCCATCACCGTGGACATGGGCTGCTACGAAGCTCCGGTCGGCGGCGGCGGCGGGTCGTAGCGTGCCGAAGTGTTCGGGTCGCAAAGCTCACGGATTTGGACAGGAGGCACGGAGGGACAGAGGTTTGAAACTCCTCCGTTCCCTCTGTTGCCTGCTGTTGATCCGATTCGAAAGAGGGCCAAAACGCCTTCGGCGTATGCCTAGACGCCGACCGGCTCGTGTAGCGGGGAGCGAATGCTCGGACGGACCGGGGCGACCGAGGGCTTCGGGCGGCGTTCGGTGTTCGCTGAAACTCGGACCGCCGATCGACGGGCGCCTTTCGATTTGGGTTTTTTCGTCGCTTTGGACTTAGATCTGCCACCTGTTTTTGGTTGGGGTTTTGTCGCGCTTTTCGCTTTGGATTTCGCCGGCCGGGTTTTTGGCTTTCGGGCGACTTTCTTGGGTGACGCCGATCTTTTGCGGGCGGACGAAGATGTACGAGAGGCGGCGCGTTTAGGCTTGGTTTTGCCGCGGGGGCGTGGGGACGCGCCGTGTTTCGACTCCAGGGCGACTTGGGCCGCGGCGAGGCGGGCCACGGGTACGCGGAGCGGGCTGCATGAGACATAATCCAAGCCGACCTCGTGGCAGAAGCGGATGGATTTGGGATCGCCGCCGTGCTCGCCGCACACACCGAGCTTGAGGGCGCGATTCGTCGAGCGCCCGCCGTCGCAGGCGATGTAGATCATGCTGCCGACGCCGTCCACGTCGATCGATTGGAACGGATCGTCCTCGAAGATGGGGAAGTATTTCTCGGTCAATTCTCGCAGATCGGATTCCGTGGGGACGTCATCGGCTGACGTACGCGTTGCATCGGCGGGCGCGTTCGCGCGGGCTAAAGCCTGCGGCTCGGTATGAGCGGCGGTATGAGCGGCGGTATGAGCGGTGCTTGGTTCGCTGGAGGCGTCGGCGAGGTAATCGGGTAGGAATCGGCCGGCGTCATCGCGTGACAGGCCAAGCGTCATTTGAGTGAGATCGTTGGTGCCGAAGCTGAAGAAATCGGCGATGGCGGCGAGGCGATCCGCCATGAGCGCCGCGCGCGGCGTTTCCACCATGGTGCCGACGAGGTATTTGAGTTTGCTTCCGCGCTGACGCAGGATGGCATCGGCCACGGCCCGCGTTCGTTCGATCAAAAAGCCGAGCTCTCGATCGTCGATGGCCAGGGGGATCATGATCTCCGGCGTTACCTTGGCGCCGCGTTCGGAGACGTTGACGGCGGCCTCGATGATCGCGCGGACTTGCATGTCCAGGATTTCAGGGAAGGTGATGCAGAGGCGGCAGCCGCGATGGCCGAGCATGGGGTTGGTCTCGTGCAGTTGGTCGATGCGGCGGGCGAGGTCGGCCAGTGAGATCCGTTTCGACTCCAACTCGCGGCGGCGCTCATCGTCCCAGACGGTCAGCTTAGACAGTTCCTGGCGAATGTTCGAGGTCAGCTCGTCGGCAACGGATTGCAGCCCTTCGCGGTTGTCCGCCTGCGGAAGGAATTCGTGCAACGGGGGGTCGATAAGGCGCACGGTGACCGGCTTTCCGTCCATGGCCGCGAAGATGCCCTCAAAGTCTTCGCGCTGGTAAGGGAGGAGTTTTTCCAGGGCGCGGCGACGGTCGGATTCGTTGTCGGCGAGGATCATCTCTCGCATGGCGATGAGCCTTCGCGGCTGACTCGGGTCGAAGAACATGTGCTCGGTGCGGCAGAGACCGATGCCCTCGGCGCCGAGTTCGACCGCGCGAATCGCGTCCGCGGGCGTGTCGGCGTTGGTGCGGACGCCGAGGCGGCGGCGCTCATCGCACCAACTCATCAAGGTCTCGAATTCCGGAGGGGCATCCGGTCGGACGAGGTTGATGCGGCCGTCGTAGATGGTGCCGCTGTTGCCGTCGAGGGTGATCGATTCGCCCTCGTGCAGAGTGCGACCGTTGAGGGTCATGCGGCGAGCGGGGTAGTCGATTACCAGTTGATCGCAGCCGACGATGCAGCACTTGCCCCAGCCGCGGGCGACGACGGCGGCGTGGGAAGTCTTCCCGCCGGTGGCGGTCAGAATTCCCGCCGCCGCGTGCATGCCGCCGACGTCCTCAGGAGAAGTCTCCTTGCGGACCAATATGACGTTGGCGCCGCGCTTGCCGCGCAGTTCGGCTTCCTGAGCGGTAAAGACGATTTCGCCACAGGCGGCGCCGGGAACGGCTCCGATACCGGTGGCGAGGCGGCGATGATTGAGTTCCGCGGGAGGAATGCGTGGATCGAGGACCGGATAGAACAAGCGCTCGACGTCGACCGGCTGGATTCTCCGGATGGCGTCGTCCTTGGTGATGATGGGCTTGATCGCGGCCGCGAGATATCGCTTGGGCAGATAGCGCTCCTTGACGAGGCGGCGGGCCTCGGCGGGAGCGAGAAGGCCGTGCGTGGCCTGATCGACTGCGATCTTGAAGGCCGCCTGCGGCGATCGCTTGCCGACGCGGCATTGAAGCACATAAAGAGTACCCTGCTCGATGGTGAACTCGATGTCCTGCATTTCCTTGTAATGGATTTCGAGCATGGCCCGCACGGCCTCGAGCTGATCGTAGGCCTCGGGCATGAGCCGCTGGAGTTCGGAGAGGGGGAGCGGCGTGCGGATACCCGCGACCACGTCTTCCCCCTGGGCGTTGATGAGCAAGTCGCCGTAGAAGGTTGATTCGCCGGTACTCGGGTCGCGGGTAAAGCAGACACCGGTTCCCGAATCCTGGCCCATGTTGCCGAAGACCATCTGGCAGACGTTGACGGCGGTGCCTTTGAGGCCGGAGATTTTCTCGACACGGCGATAGGTGACGGCCTTTTCGGCCATCCAGCTATCGAAGACGGCGTTGATCGCGCCTTTCAATTGTACGAATGGATCCTGTGGGAAATCTTCGTTGGCGTGCTGCCGGTAGATGTCCTTGAATTCGCCAACCAAAGCTTCGAGTTCATCGGCGTCCACGTCGGTATCGAGGATTTGCTGATCGGGGCCGCGAACGAGACGCCGCGCGGCGCGGGTGCGCTTCAATTCGTCAAACGCCCGGTCGAAATGGTGGCGGTCGATGCCGCGAGCGGTCGAGCCGTACATCATGATGAGGCGGCGGTAGGCGTCGAAGGCGAAACGGCGGTTGCCGGAAGCTTCGGCCAGGGCGATGACGGAGCGGTCGTTGAGGCCGAGGTTCAGGATGGTCTCCATCATGCCGGGCATGGAGCGGGCGGCGCCGGACCGGACGGAGACAAGCAGGGGGTTTTTCGCGGCGCCGAGTTTCTTTTTGCAGGTGCGCTCCATCTGGGCGACGGCCTGTCGGACTTGTCGTTCGAGTCCCGCCGGCCACTGCTGCTTGCGCTGGTTGTAGGCGTCGCAGACTTCGGTGGTGATCGTGAAACCCGCGGGGACTGGCAGGCCGATGCGGGTCATTTCCGCGAGGCCGGCCCCTTTGCCGCCGAGCAGCTCCTTCTGATCGCCGCGACCATCCGCCTTGCCGTTGCCGAACGAGAAGACCATCCGTTGTGCTTTGGACATCGCTGAAATCCTCTTAACACCGCGCCAAAATTGAACAGGGGTCCGATATTAGCTCTGGGAATATTATCGTCAAATAGCCGCGTGGCTTTTCATTGCTACCCTGGTTATGATCGAGAAAAAGGCCGTGTCAAATAGTGCTGGTTCGGACATCGGGTTGCGCAATGCTGAATGAGATACCATGAAAATCAATGTCTCATTGTCTCCAGAAGCTGAACTGACCCTTCGAGAACAAGCCCGGGCCGCGGGAAAAGATATTTCGAGTTTCGTTTTGGAAGCCCTCGAAGAAAAGCTTTCGATTGCCGACCAGGTCGTCGATGGGAACGGGGACTTCGAGCGGTCGTCTCGACAGCGGATTACGGCACTTCGTGCTTGGGCAGATAGTCGCCCGCATCTTCCCTATGAAGCCGACGACAGCCGAAACGGCATCTACGAAGGCCAGGGTGAATGAGGATACTCGCGGATACAAACATCGTCGCGCGTATCGCTCAACCAGCCCACCATCACCACCAAGCAGCCCTCCGAGCCGTGGAAACGGTCATCGCTCGCAACGACGACCCCTGTATTGTACCTCAGGTGCTCTATGAATTCTGGGTTGTGGCGACGAAACCCGCTTCGGCCAACGGACTCGCCTTAACTATGGTTCAAGCCGAAGCTGAAATCACCAAGGCAAGGAGCGTCTTCACTTTGCTTCGCGACGAGCGGACCATCTTCGACCATTGGGAGCGACTCGTAGTCAAGTACGATGTGCGAGGAAAAAGTGCCCATGATGCTCGGCTTGTCGCCGCCATGGTTCGTCACAACGTTTCGTACATTCTTACCTTCAATGCTCAAGATTTCACACGTTACGGAGGGATCACCGTCCTCTCCCCCGAGGCCGTGATCCAAGCCAACGAATCGCGGTCAACACCCAAGCCAGACGCTTGATTCACATCATTGATACCGGGTCGACGTCGACGATCGTCGAGTCTGCTTTGGTTCGCAGGGCGTTGGCCGTTTGCAGCGCGGACAGGAGGGCGCGCAGGTCAGTCGCGTTGGCGGTACGGATGATGATCTCGTGGCGATAGTGCCCGCGGAGCCTGGCGATGGCGCATGGCGTCGGCCCCCAGACGTCGGCATGGGACAGGGCCAAGGCTGCGATTGATCCCCGAACGCGAACGGCCAGCGATTCCGCCTCCTCGCCGGCTTTGGCGTCGCGGCGATCGGCCACGACGATGCGGGCGAGGCGACGAAACGGCGGCAGACCAATCGCGCGGCGGGAAGCGAGTTCGGCCTCGGCGAAGGATTCGTAATCGTGTTTCAGGGCGAAGGTGAAAGCGGGCAGATCGGGCGTCGTGGTTTGTACGACGACTCGCCCGGCGGCGTCCGCGCGACCGGCGCGACCCGCCACTTGGGTGATGAGTTGAAACAATCGTTCGTGGGCCCGGAAGTCGGCGCTGAAGGCGCCGATATCGGCGTGGACGACGCCCACCAGTGAAACGAACGGGAAATCAAGGCCCTTGGCGATCATCTGCGTGCCGACCAGGGCGTCGATCTCCCGAGTCTCGTAGCGTCGAACCAGTTCCTCATATTGTGACCGGTGCCGCATGGTGTCACTATCGACGCGAGCGATTCGTCGATCGGGGAACATCCGCGCCAAGACATCTTCGACCTGCTGCGTACCCACGCCGAACCGCACCAGTTCGGCGTTGCAAGTCGGATTGAGACAACGCGTCGGCGTTACCATTCGGGTGCGACAGTAGTGGCACATAGACTGCCCGGTCGCGGAGTGCATGACCAATCCGACGTTGCATTGGGGGCAGACCACGCGGGTCTTGCAGTCCGGGCAGAAGAGCCGGTTGGCGAACCCTCGGCGGTTCATGAGCAGCAGGGCCTGCTCGCCGCGATCGAATGTTTCACCCAGGAGTCGTTCCAGGGTGCGGGAAAAGACGAGGGACTGTTTTCGCTCGACGTATTCAACGCGCATGTCGATCACGTCCACCCGCGGCATGGGCAGCCCCTTGACTCGGCGACGGATGGCCACGCGGCGATAGTCCTTGTGCGCGCCGCTGAGATGCCATGTTTCAACCGACGGCGTGGCCGAGCCGAGGACGACGGGAATGCCCAATTGCTTGGCCCGCATGATGGCCACGTCGCGCACGTGAAACCGGGGGGCCCGCAGGTTCTTGTAGCTGGTTTCCTGCTCCTCATCGACGCAGATCAGGCCGAGCCGGGGGCACGGGGCGAAGACGGCGCTGCGGGTGCCGATGATGACGGATCGCTCGCCGGCCGCGATGTGCCGCCAAAGCACCGATCGCTGGGCGTCGGTGAGCCCGCTGTGCATCATGGCCACGCGCGGAAAGCGGGAGGCGAGCCGTTGGGCGACTTGGGTGGTCAGCATGATTTCGGGGACGAGCAGAATGGCTTGAAAACCGGCGCCGACGACATCCCGAATCGCCCGTATGTACACCTCTGTTTTTCCGCACCCGCTGACCCCGAATAGCAACGTGACGCTGAACCGGCGGGCGTCGATGGCTTCGCGAATCGATGAAAGGGCGATCGTTTGTTCCTCGTTCAATTCGAATGACGGTTCGACCTGCGAAGGCGGTTCTTCCAGTTCGGCGGTGAGTTCCTTGCGAATGTCGACGCTCAGGCGGCCCGCGGCGACCAGCCCCCGGACCACGGCGTCCGAAGCGCCCGTCGCAGTTAACAGTTGATCAAGTGTTACCGATCCACTGCCGGTCGATTGAAGATACTCAATCACGTTCCGGCGCTGGGGTGTCATACGGAGGACACTCGTGGCATCCGAACCGGGTGCGTCCATGGAATCCGCGGGCGACTTCGGGGACGGGCCGTTATCGATCAGCCTTACGTACCGAACGGTTTGGAGTCCGGCCTCGCGTCGGACGCCTTCGGGAGTGATGGCCGCGAGCGTGCGCCCGAGCGGACAGGCGTAATGCAAGGCGATTTCGCGGGCGAGATCGATCAGTTCCGGCGTGAGAAAGCTGCCCGCGTCGACGAGGGAATCAACCGGGCGGAGGGTGCTGTCCCAGGGGCGGCGATCCAACCCGATCACGAAGCCGGGGCGAAGCGTCCCCCGGCGACCGAGGGGCACCATCACGCGATGTCCCAGTTGCAGGGATTCGGCCAGGGATTCGGACACGGCAAAGGAGTAGGTTCGCGCAAGAGGGGCTATCGGGGCGACCTCGGCAACGGTCCCCTCGCGCCGATCGCCTTCCTCGTGCCAGAGGAATCCGGTTCGGTCGCTGGGATTACGCTCCATGTGATGGGCCCGCGCGCTCACGCATGGATATGGTAGCAGGGCGGAAGCATTACGGCGCGGACTTCACCCGGAACAGCGGTTTTGCGCGGACTGAGGTCCGTGGCTCGCAGTGCGGCGGAGAATCACCGGGTCGGGCTGTTACGTCTATGGACAGTTCACGGGAGCGCTGAATGGATAAAGGATTCCGCGGAATCCATCAACGGCCCCCGAAATGTCCTGGAAGTTCACGGTGCCGTTGGGCACTTCGGGGTACAGGTCGCAGCGCTCGGTTGGCAGTGCGCTGGCCACGCCGCGGAAGCGATCCACGACGGCGGTGATATCGGAAAAGTTGGATGTTCCATCCGGCGGCGAACCAGCAATCAAACCGGTCACGTCGCCCCAGTTGTTCACCGTCGGTAGGGCCACGGCGTGTGAGTACACCCCTTCATCGCTCGGGTCGTCCACGTCCAACAACGACTGGATTTCGTAGGTGGCGCCCGGGGTTATGGCACAGTCTCCGACGTGGATCGTCTCGGGGTACAGGGACCAGTCCCTGAATTCCGGGGCGGCGACCAATTCGGCGATGCTGCTTCCGTTCGGTTCCCCGACCCACCACTGCCGCCCGCTGCCCACCTCGGTTACACGCAGAGCGGTCAGGCTGCCCGGATTCTGTGGGCGAAGCGAGACGTATCGGTTCTTGGGCTGGTAACAAGTGCCGTCGATGCAGGTGCTGACGCCGATGCAGAAGTCACAGGGCCCGGCTCCGGCGCCGAGCTCGGCCAAGGGGGCGTTCCGCTCGCACACGTCGAGCTGACCATTCGCGTTGGCGTCCTCGAAACCGCCGATCGCGAGATCCTGCTGGTCGGCCACGGCGTTCAGGTTGCAATCGACGAAATCCCAGCCCATGGCGTCGAACATTTGCAGGTCGGCCATTCGATAGAAGTTGGGATAAAAAGTTTCGCCCGCGGCGGCCGTGGGGTCCATGATTCCGATGCCCATGTTGTCGCGGAAATGGCTGGCTTGTCGCGGACTGCCGTCCTCCATGCGGTATTCGGCGGAAATGATGTCGGAATTGGCGTCGTCGTTGGGGTTGTTGAAGTCGGCGGTGCGGGCCCGGTTTTGAAACTCATTGTAGTTGTCGGGGTTCCAATCGCCCGAGCCGTCGGTTCGTTGA
>Ga0137429_1000260_pt1 | contig 25394 bp, 20 predicted proteins | sample EasRivERMZT736_2_FD_102304 | JGI IMG/M metagenome (GOLD analysis project Ga0137429, IMG submission 102304) | Soil microbial communities from meander-bound floodplain in the East River, Colorado, USA - East River MetaG ERMZT736_2 | ecosystem: Environmental > Terrestrial > Soil > Floodplain ...
ACCGTCCCGCCTACACGCGCTTTAAGCCCAGTGATTCCGAACAACGCTCGCCACCTCCGTATTACCGCGGCTGCTGGCACGGAGTTAGCCGTGGCTTCCTCTGGGGTTGGTCATTGTGTTCCTCACCCCTGACAGCAGTTTACATCCCGAGGGACTTCTTCCTGCACGCGGCGTCGCTCCGTCAGACTTTCGTCCATTGCGGAATATTCGTTGCTGCAGCCACCCGTAGGTGTCCGGACCGTATCTCAGTTCCGATGTGTCGGGTCACGCTCTCACGCCCGATACCCGTCGTTGCCTTGGTGAGCCGTTACCTCACCAACTAGCTGATAGGACATGAATCGCTCCCGGACCGTCGGAGCTTTGCCCGCCGGACCATGCGGTCCTACGGGGTCATCAGGTATTACCGTCATTTTCACAACGCTATCCCTGAGTCCGGGGCACGTTATCCATGAATTCCTCACCCGTTCGCCACTGACTAATCCTCCAGTTACCCGTTGGAAAAGTCCGTTCGACTTGCATGCCTTAGCCACGCCGCCAGCGTTCGTTCTGAGCCAGGATCAAACTCTTCAGTTTTTATTCGCTTCCTAGCGTCCCGACAAAGTCGAGACGATCAGATACGACTAAGGGCTTTCATTCTTACGTCCTGAAAATGAAAGTTGTCAGCCCGGTCAATCCCCTGGCGGGGAATGGCGGGACCGACGTGAACTTTGCTCATCTCGCGATGCCGGCTGTTAGCGGCATCGGGGCGAGCTTCGATCGAACGCCGCCTATAGACGCGACGACGGACGACCTCACATTCTCACGACGACAAACCTGTTCACTTGTCAAAGAGCATTGCCGCTGCTGTCCAACGGCGAGCCATGCATGTTAGCGGCCCCAGGCTGAATGTCAACACCTCGATTCCATGAATTCTCGGACCCGGACGGATAGCTCTGTCAAATGGATTCTGAGCGATACGATTACACGTATTACATTGTCGCTTGAATCCGGCTTGGTGGCTAAGCCGATCCGACCGTCGATACTACGCCGAATTGGAACCGGGAGGTAAGTAGACCAAACGTGATCCGAACAGCCCCGCAAAACGAAACGCCTGCGCTCGACGGAGCTCGCCAGGCGCATTGGCGAACATGGTTGATGCTGGGAGCTTTATTTGTCTTGGCGCTCGGCGTACGCCTGTACGGACTTGGATCGCGTTCACTCTGGGCCGATGAGTTCTGCACCTGGCACGTCTCGCGTATGCCGCTGGGCGAGAGCCTCCGTTGGGGTCCGGAATTAACCAAGCCGCCGCTCTATCAACTCATCTTGCGGGCGATCACAAGCGACCCTCATCCGCCGGAGTGGATGTTGCGGCTTCCGGCCGCCATCGCCGGAATCCTCGCGATCCCCGCGGCATTTTGGTTGGGCACGCTCGCCGGCGGCAAACGAGTGGGTTGTGCTCTAGCGGGCCTGCTTGCGATTCAGTCCTTTCACATTCATCATAGTCAAGACGCTCGCTCCTATTCGACGCTCGTGCTCGGATGCATCCTCTCCACCGGGCTTTGGTATCGGCTGGTCGTATCCAAAAAGTCGGTTGACTGGGTACTCTATGTCGTTGCGAGCACGCTCACTTTCCATGCCCACTATCTTTGGGTCCTGACTCTTGCAGCTCATGTCATCTGGTTGGCATTCGTCAACGTCAAGAGCGATCGATGTTTTCCCCGGTCTCCGTCGTCCGCACTTCTCGCGGTCGGCGTCCTTTGTGTGCCAACGGTGTGGCACTACTGCCTTTATCGCAAAATGACCTTTCAAGGTCTGGATTGGATCCAGCCCCCGACGTGGACAAGTGCCTTTGCCGTGCTGGCGAGAATAACTTTTGGGTATGTGTGGGTGTTTGCGATTCTGACACCGAGCCTCCTGTTGGGGATCACAAAGCAGAGTCGCGGGAAACGCCGCGCTTCGAGCCGCGACCGCCTGCCCATGACGCCCGGCGTCAAGGGTCCGATCGCGCCAAACGCTGCGCAAGCTCTCGGCGTGCCGGGATTTCATCCCGCCGGCGGCTCGGAGTCGGCCATCGACGGGTTGCTTTTGACGTGGCTTGCGTGTGCGTGGTTCGGGCTGTTGGTAATCTCTTGGGTCGCGCACCCCGCGATGGTGGATCGGTACGCATTACCGGCCGCAATTCCCGCTCTGCTGATTCCATTGGCCGTTGCGCATCGTCTCGATCGTCGACTGCCGATGATCCTCATGATTGTCTTTTCGGCGTTGGGATTGCGGGATTGGACGAAGACGCGATGGGAAGTGGATCCGGGATTTCGCGAACTCTCAAAGTATCTCGCTGAAGCAGTCGACCCGGCGAACGACGGCGTCGTCCTGACCATCGACCGGCGTACGCACGCCGATTGGGACGACGCAGAGCGATTGCCGTTCCAATACTATCCGGTGAACGATGTCCCGATCGCTGAGTTGCACCTTGCGCCGGACGGGATAACCGCGACGAATGATGCTCTGGGCGATCCGCGGCGGCTGTACCTGGTAGTGCTGTGGGCTGAACCTTTTGCGATCCTCAGAGCGGCCGGTCGGGAAGCCGAGCTCTTCTCGATTGAAGGCGAGATGTATACACAACTTCTATTCTCGCCATACAGGCTCGTGCGAGTCGCGCCTTTACAATAGCGGCAGCTTACACTCGCCGGTCGGAAGGCGATTGAGATCCAAATCGAGAATCGGTGGTTCTTTTAACTTCTGTTTGAGCTGCTTCGGTTATTGAACCTAGCTCCGCTGGATATGGGACCTTGATCTCTTTTCCGTTCGACGCGGCGGAGCATGGCCGATTCGCGCGCCGACTGGCACATAGAATGTGTCATGTCTACTTTATCGGTCACGATACCGTTACTTAAAGGGAGTCGAATACTCATTGCGACCAAGCTGCTATAATGGGGTAAACGAAGAATCGGGCTGGAAGAAGCTGGAGAAAACGGGAATGTCGTGATTCCAGCAAGAGAGAGAAAGGAGGCGGGGTGGCGAGGAAGCAGGAAAATCGACGATTATAGCCAATTGGCGATCCGAAGTTAACGGAAGGATCAAAGAAGTATGCCCTGGACGCAGGGAGCTGAGAATACGGTTTGTCCTTGGACGCGGGGAACAACATTAGAAGAAAGAGGTTTGGAAATGAAGAAATCTATGGTCGTTCTTGGGGCACTTTTGAGTAGCGGAATCGTCGTTGGTACGGTTTCCGCTCAAACACTTGATGGTCGTACTCCCGCCGTGGAGCAAGTTTGTGGCGATGTAAAAGGCACCGCAAATGGAATTTGCTTGGCCTATTGTGAGGCCCAGGACTGCGATATGCAGCCGAACAAAAACTCTTGCGCACAGCTTCGCATTAACTATGCCAAGCACACGGGCAGTCCCATCTTCCCGTGCGATCCGCGCTGCGGGGACGGCGTAGTGAATCAAGCCGCCGAGGATTGTGATGACGGAAACAACGCGGGCTGCGATGGTTGTTCTCCGACGTGCACTCTGGAATACTGCGGCGACGGCATCGTTTGCCCGGGGGAGGCTTGTGAACCGGGCGGCCTATGCGCCGATGGCAGCGCATGCCTCGTCGATTGCACCTGTTCTGTCCCACCGGAGTGCCCATGTGGCACAAGCTGTACCGCTACGGATGGAAGGCCCGGCAGCTGTTTGGACCAAGACGGCGACGGCGTCTGTGCTTGTGTGACGAATCCGGAGTGCGAAGGGCAAACGTGCGATACCTTTACTGCCTGCAACCCCGGGACTTGTAATGGTAACGGCGTTTGCGGCTCAACCGCCGAAGGTGAGGGCATCTGCGTGGATGGGACGACACCCTGTGACGGATTGACGGACTGCACGACGAATGCAGACTGCCCAAGCGGGTGGTGTATCGTCGATTCATGTTGCGTCCGTGCGGTGTGCGTACCTGATGCACGTCGCTGCCGCTAAGCCGCAGTAATAAGGCTGAGCAGTTGTTTACGGGGCGAGCACCTCTTTTGGGGCGCTCGCCCATTTGTTTTGCAGTGCAGTGATCCCAAACTGCCCAACGTCGGTTGAGGCGCAACGCATTCAACCATCCGTGCGGCCGTTGGGGGCCGATCCTTGGTTGCCGCAGATATCCCAAGTGTACGGGCCGAAAGCTGTTGCGGGAGGCAGCTACGGCTGGTATTCTCGCTACGTTCGGACGCTTGCCACCGCCGGCAGTGGATATATGAACGCCAAACAATCGATTCTCTTCGGGCTGGGGTTTCTGATGGTGGCGTTGGGGACTGCCGGCATCTTTCTTCCGCTTTTACCCACGACGCCGTTTCTCCTGTTGGCGGCCTACTTATTCGCGCGGAGCAGCGACCGTTGGCATACGTGGCTCCTGGCTCATCGCTACTTCGGCCCGTATCTCCATGCCTTTCGCAATAAGACCGGCCTGACGACAACCCAAAAGCTCCGCATCGGATGTTCGTTTTCCGCGGTCATTGCGATAAGCTTCTACTTCGCACCACTCGTGATGGTGAAAGCGTTTCTCGCCGTGATCTGGGTGTTTTGGATGATCATGGTGCTGCGGGTGAAGACGGCGGCCGACCCTTGAACTTTTCCGATCGCCCATTGCACGCGTGACCTGATTGAAATAGGATCCCAGGGCGGATTCTGAGAGGAGAATAGCTATGCAACCTCGACTCCTGTGGGCGACTTGGCTGGCGTTCCTTGCCGCCTCGGCGGGAAATTCGGTTACCTTGGGTGGGGATTGGCCAAATTTTCTCGGGCCTCACTACGACGGAAAAAGCGACGAAAAGGGTTTGAAGACGAATTGGACCGATCCTCTCAAGCTGGTTTGGGAGCGAAACATCGGTTCGGCGTTCAGCTCCTTCGCCTGCGTGGGCAATCGTGTGTACACGTGCGGCGAACAGGATAAGCAGCAAGTCCTTTACTGCCTCGACGCCGACACGGGAGCGGTGGTCTGGCAAAAGCCTTTCGAGAAGGAATATAAGAACGAGCACGGAGACGGCACGCGGGCGACTCCGACGGTCCATGACGGTCGGGTGTACATCCTTGGGGCGCACGGTTTGCTGCTTTGCCTCGACGCCAACACCGGCGACGAGGTCTGGCGGGAGCAGTTCAACCATCAACCCACCTGGGCGTACGCCGGGTCGGTGTTGATTGAGGGCGACTTGGCCGTGGTTTCCGCGGGCAAGGACGACGGGGCGCTGGTTGCTTTCGATAAGAAGACAGGGAAACTGGTTTGGAAATGCGGGAACGACCCGGTCGGCTATGCGACGCCTTATCCGTTTACGTTGAACGGTCAGCGTTACATCGTGGGGTTCATGGGCAACGCGGTCTTGATCGCTGAGGCCAAGACGGGGCGCGAAGTCTGGCGGATGCCATGGAAGACGGATTGGGAGGTCAACGCGGCCAGCCCGATCTTCCACGATGGCTACCTGTTTCTGACGTCGGGTTATACCACGGGGTCCGCGCTGTTGAAGCTTGCGTATGAAGGCGACAAACTGGGCTCGACGCAGGTTTGGAAGAGCGACGTCCTTTTGAACAAATTCCAGTCCTGCATCCTCCTCGATGGGAAGCTGTACGGGAGCGATCAAAACGCGCTTAAATGCGTGGATTTCCTTACCGGCAAAGAACTCTGGAAGAAACCGAAAATACGCAATGGGACGCTTGTTCTCGCCGACGGTCATCTGCTTCTTTTGACCGAGGGCGGACAACTGCAAATCGCCAAGCCTTCGCCCGAAGATTTTGTTCCCCTGGGTACAGCCGACATCCTCACCGGCCGGTGTTGGTCGGTCTCCGTACTGAACGGCGGACGACTTTACGCCCGAAACCTCGATCGAGTCGTTTGTTTCGATCTGCGCGGGTAGCCAGGCTCCCTTCTTCTGAAAGTTCCGACGTTGTACGCCGTTGCTTTGGTTTGTAGGGCGCGGCTTTCAAATGGGTTCGTTTTGCAAGTACATTTTTTCTGCGAGTGTCAGCATATGGCACCTGTAAAAACGCAGAAACGTCGAAAACAGAAACGCCGAAATAGAGGAGAACAAACGGCACGGGGCGGTGAGACCGTTGGCTGAAGGCTGTAGGCCGTAGGCACGGCACCAAGGAGCGACCCCGGCGCAGCCGGGACAGGCTCCGCGACGGAGGGGACAATCCGGTTTGTAACTGGCTTTGCTCTGGCTTTGTTTTTCCGGAGGCATTTTTTCGTAAGTCTTTATGCGGCAAACAGGTACGTCATTTTAAACTGGCTTCGTTGGGTAATGGCGCTTTTTCACAGTCATCCATATTTCCTCCCGCCCGGCGCGTGGACCGGGCGCGGCTCTCATCACTACCCCCAATAACGTGACGGGCGCGCGGTGGGAGGATGGTCGTGGAGCGATCAACCCGGGGATGTCGAGTCGATGACCCGACCTAAGCGTCTCTTCATCGCACCGCGCCCTAGTCCATCAGCTCGACCGCGTCCCCCTTACGCAGCGTGCCCTCCACCAGGACGGCGCCATAAACCCCGGCCGTGGCGTCGTGGGCTTGGGCGACTTGCCGGAGGACCTGCGGATTGGATTCGCCGGTATCGGGATCCAGTGTGATCATCTTGCAGCGCGGGTCGCGCTCCAGGATTGAGATCACCGCTTTCGATCCGATGCGAAGTGATCGGCCGACGAACGCCTGCTCGCCGAAGCCCCCTGCGTAGGGGAGATTGACGTAGACGTTTGCCCGGAAGCGTCGCTGGTCAAGCGTGCAGCCAAGCTCATTGCTCAACTGCTGGACGGTTTGCACGGAGATTATCGACACGGGACGGCAATCGGTCATTGAGCGATCCGACCGCACCAGTGTCAGGGCGGGCGCAGTCCGCATCCCCTCGCCGAGCATGCGGACGAGCCCCAGGTCGTCGATCGCGAGAACCTCGCCCGACGGTGTCTCGACATCGACCATCAGTTCCGCTGGCTGCGCGTACAAGGGAGTAACGCCTGGTCCGAGCTTCTCGGCTTCGGCCAAGTTGACGGGCCGTGTGGACTTGTCCGGAGACCTGAACCTGGGGCGATATCGCAGCATCTCCTGCTGCTGGCGGCCGGTGAAAAAAGGAAATCCTTTCGGGCCCGCCGAACTAGTGAACGCGAAGAGCCGGTCGCCGTATACTCCTGAAAATCCCAGGAATGCTTCGTCCAGCTCTTCGCCGCGCATGCTCTTGACCGGATAACGCCGAAGGCTTTGGACCTTGCCGATGATTCCCATGTCGCAGTCCTATCCAGATTCCGAGACAGGTAAAGTGACGCAGTTCAATAATCCTCACATCTTCTGCACATGCTGTTCGTCGAGGATTTCCTGCACGGTGATGAGCTTGATGATCCGCCCGCTCTTCCGATGGAACGCGGCGCACTTGGCCTCGGCGTCGGAGGAGTAGCCGAAGGCCACGAAGAACCCGCGCTGGCGCTCTTCGCGGGTCATCGCGGCCTCGAATGAGTCGATGTCCGGTCTGCCAACGCGGTCTTCTTGCTTGACCTGAATGGGGTACCAGTTGTCCATGAACTGGTCGAACGCGGGGGTTTCACCCTTTTTCGTCTTCGGCTTGGCGGGCAAGGCCGACACGGGAAAGATTCGCCCGTCGATGCCCATGTCGCCGACTTGAGCCTTGTTGGGAATCCCGCCCAGGGCGATGACGGGCCAGTTCTCGCACTCGAAGGGTGGCAACGCGGCACCAACTTCACGGGACCTCCTCGAAGTCGATGTAGCGCTCAAGGTCGATGGGCGACGGCCGACCCTGTATGAAGACACGCGCGAGACACAACATTGGCCCGTAGGCGGAGACGTCAAGCTTGAACTTCTCGCGAGCGTTGCGTTTGACCATCGGGCGGGTAAAGAACTTCGGACCGAGATGATACTCCACGCGCTCCACAAGCCCTTTTGTAAGCGGCCCTTCGCCGTGCTGGTGCAGCCAGATCACGATGTCGGCGACCTGTTCTGGGTCTTCTGACGGGCGCCAAGAATGGATGAGGAAGAGTCCCTCGGCGGATTGGTATCTCGCAATGCGGCGCTCTTCTCGTTCAGGCCAAGTTTCGTTGGCGGGTAGTCCGTTGGGCGGGGTAATCGCTGTCGCGACACCCGCGTTTTCAGGTTTGAACTTGCGGAAAAGCTGCTGCTGCTTGTTGAGCCACTTCGAGTAGTGAGCATCGTCTTGGAGGTGCGTCCGGTATCTTGTCTGCATAAGGAAGACGGCTACCAGAAACAAGGGCACGACGGCGATTGCGGCGATTGCAAACATCGGTGGAAGCCAAGCGGGGCTCGATATGGTTCTTGCAGCTGCAAGAAATCCCGCAACTACCAGGAGGAGCGCGACGAACCAGACGGCCGTCAGTTGAACCGGCTTTGTGATCTTCTCGGGCCGGATCTGCTGTTCTTTCATAGCGTGTGCCTCGTATGACGATGTTCCGCAGGCGTGGACCACTTCCCCGTAGGCTCGTTCTGAGAATCGTCCTCACCCATGATCTGGTCGAGCATGACCTTGACGTAGTGGCTGGCGTGCCAGTCGCAGTGGTAGTAGAAGCTGCCGGTTTTCTTGAGGACGCGGGCGAGTTCGACGCAGCGCGGGCGCATGTACTCGATGTAGGCCTGGGTGCCGGCGTGGCGGTCTTCGAAGGCCCGCTTTTCCTTGGTCTCGCCCCAGAAGACCTCGTAGTTGCGGTTGCTGTTGAACGGCGGGTGGATGTAGATGAGGTCCACGCAGGCGTCGGGGAGCTTGTGCAACTGGTCGAGGCAGTCGCCGCAATAGATGATGCGCGTGTCGAGGAGTGGCGAAGGGCGACCGAGGGCCCCCCTGGGTCCCCCCTTAACAAGGGGGGAGGCGGGTTTGTCGGCATCGGGAAGTTTTGCGGGAATCCGGGTGGATGTTTTGCGCGGCATGGGGGGTGAATAACGCGCCCCGCCAGGAGCGTCAACGACTCGGCGTCACGGACGCATTGGCACTGCACGGACCTAATTGCCCGCTCCCTTACGGTCGCGGCTCGGCGTGACCGTGGGCTTGCGCCCACGGCTCTGTGTGGTCCGCTCGTAGTCCCGCCTGCGGGCGGTACATGGCGCAGTCTCGCCGATCCGCCCTCACCCCAACCCTCGGACCCTCCCGGACGCTCCCGCCTGGACCCTCCTTCCTCGGTCGGCTCGTCTGACCCCGGCGGGAGAGGGGTGACGACCGGCTACGGGGCGAAGTCGTCGATCTTAGTGAAGCCCTCGGGGACTATCAGCTTGAATGGGTCCTTGTCGATCTTAGGATCGACGGTGAGCTTGGTAACGATCAATTGCGAACTGCCCTTCTCTCCGGTAGGCGCCGAGAAAAAGCGATCTACCCGTCGGGGGAGGAAATCTTTCTTGGAGAAATACCAATCCGCCTCCTGTCCTCCTTCGGTGTAGGTGACGTGTATTTGGTAGCAGTCCTCGTCGCCGATCTTGGTCGAGCCTTTTAGCTCCTGTTTGGTGCCTTTGATCTCATCGGAAAAGGGTTCGGGATGCAGGTACTCGGCCATGGTAAGCCCTCGGACGCCCCGACCCGAGTTCCCTACGACCTGCGGGTCGATATCCTCGTAGACTTTTTTTTCCTTGGCGTCGATGAGGTAGTACGTTTTCCCGTCCGAGCCGACGGTGATTTCGCTTACGTCGCTTGAACCCGGGCGCTGGACCTTTGCCTCAAAGCGATTCTGCGCCGGAACGTCCTTCTTCCGGCCCTTCAGGACGACCGTGCCCGAAGCATTGGGCACGAATTTTTCAGCGGCGCCATCTCCCTTGACGCTGGCCGTGTATTGAATGTATTCGACAGCCTTACACGCGGCGTCCGCTTTTTTGAGGATTTCGACCGGGTCGGAAAGGTCCGCCGACTTCTTCGCGGGGTCTTGCCCCGCCGCCAGCGCAGTAAACATCCCCAGAATCATCATGGCATGTATGGTTTGTTTCACGATTGGTTCTCCGTTAGAGACAACTTGGGTGGGTTTAGATTCTCCCGAAACACAATGATGAGCGTATCAGGGAGGCAGTTACCTGGCCAGCGGGCACACAACTTTATGCACCTTTGACGGTTGCGGCGTATACGACGGCCCCTTTTGTCTTGGGCGTCATCTTCTTGAGATGGCCCATCGAGACAAGCTTCTCAAGGTCGCCTTCCACCGTGCCCTTCGGCAACTGCGCTTCCTTGGCGACCCCGCCAACGGTTCGCCAGCGATAACGAGGGTGCGCGGCGGCTTGGAAAACCGCTGCTAACGAACCGGCAAGCCCTTCGGGAACGGGGATCGCGGAGGTTGCGGAAACCACGGCAGCATCCGCTGGGGCAGTGTGTGCCGGTTCGGCACCCACGGCACCGCCTTCCTTGGCCCCTTTGGGTTCCACCACGGACCAGCCGCGTTGACGCTCCTTGGCCTGGATTTGCGGCAGGGGCAGCGCGTTGGGAAGGGCGTCCTTTTTGGTTTTGATCATCGTGCCGCCGGCGAAGAGTTCGGCGTTCTTTTCGATCCATTCGCTGTAGACATCGGGAAGTTCATCGGTGGGCCAAATCGCTTGGATGGGGCATTCCGGGACGCACAGGGCGCAGTCGATGCAGGTGTCGGGGTCGATGACCAGCATGGCCGGAGCAGTCACTTCGTAAAAGCAATCGACAGGACACACCACACAACAGTCGGTGTAGCGGCAGTCCACGCACCGTTCGGTTACAACATGGGCCATCCTTGGGTCCTTTGTTGAGAATCACCAAGCTTGTCGACAATCCCCGACCAGGGACTATCATAGTACCGAATCGGCAGAATAGTCAAAGCATCAAAACGCCAACATGCCTGAGCTTGTCAGCGAACCGATCACGCCCCATCCGGGAACTTCAGACACCGCACGCATGGGGCGCGGCGAGCCGGGTCTGCCGACCGGGTTCACCTGGCGCGGGACTTCGTACGACGCCATTGAGGAACTGGAGGCGTGGAAGGAATCGTCGCGTGAGGGCGCGCGGACCGGCGGGCAACTGTATCTTCGGCGGCATTGCTTCCGGCTACGGATGAGCGACGACACGATATGGACGGTTTACTGCACGCGGCAAACGCCGCGATCCGGCAACCCTAAGAAGCGATGGTTTCTCTACACCATCGAAACCAATGAAACGACAAAAAATCAAAACGTCAAAAAACCATAAGTGGAGTGGGGTCTGGGTTGGGGGTGTGGGATCAATACCCCAACACCTCATTGCTAACCCAGGAACCCTTTCTCGTCCAACACGCGGATCGCCTCCGTATACGCGATCCCCTCCACGCCGCCGCCTTCAAATAGGAGATTGCGAAATTGAGGCGTGTTCAGCTCTCCGTCCAATCGCCGGTGAGGCCCTCGCGCCCGGCACGGGGTCAACCCGCTAATCGACTCGAACAGCCGCCCCGTCCGCGGGCCACTGGAATAGCGCCTCGCGTCGACCGCCGGCATCCCGGCAAATCCCGGCGCTCTTGAACGCCTTGCGATCCGGGGTGACCAGTCTGCCCTTTAGCATCACCGGAACGTCGCCGCCCTGAGCCTGATGGTCCTGCGCATGGGCGCACGGCCGCCAAACGTAAGCCGTCACCATCGCCAGATCGTTGCTCGGCCGTCGATCAACGTAGATGACCTCGTCGGGTTTCACCCAGACCGTCTCGCCTAAAGGGTGCTGAAAAGCCATTCCCGAGTCTCCTGCGCAGCACTCATAACCCAGCCCCGGCGTACTTCGCCGCTGCCGCCGTCGCCTTGCTGACAATCAAACCGATGTTGCGAGTGATTTGCGTTGGGTCCATGCTCACCTGATACACGCGAACTTGTCCGGGATTCTCCATGACCAACATGATGGCGGAGTCGCCTGACGCGGCTACGCTCGCTTCGGTAAGCGGTTCGGTCGTCAATCCGGGCTTCCCGAGGATTTCCTGGTATTTCGGGTCGCTCGGGTTGATCACAAAAATGTCGGTGGTCATGAAACCGCCGAACCCGACCTTGGTCCTCTTCGCGCCTTCCTCGGCCGCGGCGAGTAGGTTGGAAAGGTCGGACCAGACATCGGCTCCACGCTTCGCCTCCGCCTTTTTTTCCGCGGTAACCTTCTTTAATCCTCGATCAACCTCCGCAGAGAGCTGTTGGAGATGCTGGAACTTCGCCAGGGTCGTTCTCCAACTCACCATGTTTGACGCGGTTTGGTCGAGAAAGTCCCGCGCCTTGCGGAGGGTTGCCCGCGGAACCACAACTACTCCATCCGCAGACGCCGGGCGAAATGCCGACTCGCACTCCGCGATCAGGGATTCCGCGGCGGCCTTCGTCTGCGAGAGGACCGTCTGGTAGCCGGAAACATGGCTCAGCTCCGCCTCCCGCTGATCCTCTGGAAACCCAAGCACGTAATCGCTCAGTGAGCGGTCCAGCGCCGTGCACTGCTCTTTCACGCGCGTCAGGTTTTCGATCGCCTCCTCCAGCGTCTGCCCGACGCGACTTTCACGGCTCACTGAAGAAACACCTCGTACTTTCTCAACCCGGACGCGGAGCGAGTTCTGGCACCCGCCGCCGGCGAGGACCATGCACAATCCGGCCATCGTGAGGGAAAAACTTGCGGTTCGGGATTTCACGGTTGGACTCCTTCAAGGGGCTCGTCATTCGATTGCGCCGGCGGAGGGCTTACCAGATCCAGGAGGCCTCGGATGGCGTCCGTTTTGTCGGCATCCAGACCGAGGTTTCCTAGAACCGCGCTCACCGATTCGCGGCGCGACTTCTTTTCCGCTTTTCGCTGCTTGGCCTGGGCCTTGGCGCTGAGGGCGATCGCCGTAGCGTTGTCGAGAACCGAGTCAATCTCCGTCGCAAACTCGTTCAGGTCGATGTTCTTCGCTGTCGCCCAAAAAACCAGTTTGCGGAACTGGTAGGGGCTGGTGTTGCCGGTCATGCCGATGGAGGCCAGGTCGGATGAGGACAAGCTTCCAAACCAGATCAAGCGGGCGAGTTCGATGATTTTCGGGTCCTGGAACGGTTGAACGGCGGTCGGATCAGCTAGCCCGCTCATCGGTGCGGCTTCGAACTTCTCGGTCAGCAGGGTGAGCATTTCATTGGCCGCGTCGAGGGCGGCACGGTTGCGAGCGACGTCAACCAGGATGGATTCGTGCGTCGCGTGAGCCCGATCCTCGGCTCGCTGCGTTGCTGCGACTGCGGCCTCCGCCTCGCCTAGCCTGCGCGCCAACGGTTCCAACGCGGAGCGCCTTTTCTCGAACTGCACGATGATCTCGCCGAGGGCCTTTCGCTTCGCGGCGACGTCCGCTTCCGCGGCGGCGCGGGACTCCGGTGTCGCCTCCGAAAGGGCTGTTTCGGCTTCGGCCAAGGCATCCTCCGCCGTCGTTCGATCCGATTCCAGCGAGTCGAGCTCGGACGTGATCGCGTCGACCGACTCCTGCGCCCGTGTTTTGGCCGCCGCGGCTTTGTCCGCTCTACCCGTCGCACGAGCCAGTACTCGTTCGACCTTCTTGGCGTCGGCGTCAAGCTTGCCGAGGCGGCGCTCGGAATTATTGCGGTAGCTCCGTGTGGCGATCAGAATGGCCTCCGGATCGGACACACCGTGGACGCGCTTGGCCTCCTGAATGAGGGCGGCGTAGAAATGCTGGATCAGCCGATCAAAAACCTCGATTTGCTCGATGGGCAGGTCAAGCTCCGGCACGTCGGGCATGGAGCCGCGAAGCATATCCACCGCCGCGGCACTGAAGTAACCCGCCTGGAGGTGATAATCGGCACCCAAGCCCCCAGAGCCGGTGACCGTCATCTTGTAGTAGTTGGTTAAGCCCGTCTCCGGGTCCGTGGCCGCAAAGTACTGAACCTGTTTATGCGTGACACAGCCGAACGTCAGTGCAAACAGGACGCATGTCGCAAACACTCCGCGCGCCGATCGGCCTACTAGCCGTCCGAACCGTTTTTCATTGTCCAGGGGAGGATGAGAAGTCTCTAACCGGCCTCGGGGCATTATCTGCAATCCTTTATGATCGTTGCGGCTGCCGTCGATTAAGCGTGCGCGATCGCCGGCCAAGTCGAAAGCGACTCAAACAACGGGCAAGACTCTAGCATCCATGAGGGGTCCTTGTCAAGTGTGTTCTATAATAATACAGCATTGGATCAAGGATAATCCGGTAATCCAATTTCGTTAAGCTCGGGGGATACATGGACACCGCGCAGTTCTGTGATCATAGACGTCAATTCACCGGGTCAAGATCTAAGGCATCAAATGCTCGCTCATGAATTCTATGATCCGCTCATAGAGTCGCCGGGTGACCAGCGGTTCAGCGACCATGTGAGTGAAGTCGCTGAGGGCCAGGAAATCATGGGTCTTGCCCGCGCGGAAAAGGGCGTTGGACATCTTAAGGCTGTGACTGAAGTAGACGTTGTCGTCCGCGGTTCCGTGGATGATGAGTAGCGCCTTATCCAGGTCCTTCGCATAGGTCAGCACCGAGGAGTCGGCATAGCCGCTGGGGTTTTCGTCGGGTAGTCCCAAGTACCGCTCCGTGTAATGAGTATCATAGTCCAGCCACTCGGCCACGGGGGCACCGGCGACGCCGACATCAAAGATGTCCGGTCTGCGCATGACCGCCATGGCGGAAAAGTAGCCGCCGAAGGACCAGCCGTAGATCCCCACGCGATCGAGGTCGAGTTCACGATACTTCCTTGCTAGAGCCTTCAACCCCGCGACTTGGTCATTAAGGGGTATTTCAATCAGGTTGCCCCTGATGGCCCGCTCCCAATTGCGGCCTCGCGACGGCGTGCCTCGGCCGTCGATGGAAACCACGATGAAGCCGTGGTCGGCGATCCACTGATCAAGGAGATATGCGGATGGTGTGGCCATAACCTCTTGCCCATGCGGACCGCCATAGACCGACACGAGCACCGGATATCGCCGCCGGGCATCGAAGTTTCGCGGCCTGACGAGGACGGAGTGAAATGTCGGGTCCGCGCCGACCGTGGTCAACTCGATGTTGGGAACAAACGGCGGCTGCTCGGCCACGGACTGCAACGAACCAAGCTCACGCCCATCCGTGCTTCGAACGATCTGCCTGCGTCGACCGTCCATCGTGGAGGACGTGTGTACGTAGACCTGATGATTTTCTGAAAACGTCGCGGAATGGAGGCCCGGCTCGGTGGTGACCGGTGCGGGAGCGGCGACTGCGTCGGTGGAGAGCCGGAACAAATGTGCCTGTGTGGGATCATCGCCTCCGGACACATGGACGACCTTTCGCTCCGGGTCGAGATCGACGAATCCCTTGTAGCGGAATTCGACACCAGTGAGCGAACGAAGCAGCCGGCCGTCCGCACCACGCAGCTCCAGTTGCCAGGAGCCATTGCGTTCCGTCGTCCAAAGGAAAGCGTTGCCATCAGGGAACCACTTGGGCATTGATTGATCCAAGTTGATCCAGGCGTCGTCTTTTTCGACCAGCAGCTGTGCGCAATGAACCATCGCACCAACACTCAAGGGTGTTGGTGCTGATTGGTGCTTTCCAGTCGGCTGTGCGCCATGATCCATCGCCCCAACGCTCACGGGCATTGGGTCTGACTGGACGTGAAGCAACGCCTCCTCCGTCTGTTGACGGTTTTGTACCAGAATGGTCAGCGGAGCCTTGTCTTTCCATTTCACGGTGGCGAGATATGGATAGCGCCCCCGATCCCAACTCACCCATCGTGTCTCCCCCCCTTCGATGGGAATCAAACCCAGGCGCACTTCGGCGTTTTTCTGACCCGGTCGTGGGTAGGCCCAAGCCTGCGGCTCGCGGTCGGGATGGGTCGCGTCGGCAATGTGCATCGTCTCCATGCCGTCGGTCGAAGTCTCCTGATAGACGAGTGTCTTGCTGTCCGGCGACCACCAGTAGCCTTCGTTACGATCCATTTCCTCTTGAGCGACGAACTCGGCCAGACCGTGCGAAAGCGTCGCATTCGAACCGCTGGTGAGACGTCGCTCCGCGCCGGAGGCAATGTCCATCACGTACAGTTCCTTGTCGCGGACGCAAGCCAAAAAACGCCCGTCAGGCGAAAACCGGGGATCGAGAGGGAACCCCGCTTCGCTATTCAGCTCCCGAACCGATCCTGAGCTTCGTACGATCACGAAGAGCCGGCCCGAGAGGGGAACCAGAATCTTCGTGCCATCCTTGCTGAGTTGATAGGAAGTAATGCCACGGGCTGACACTCGCATACGCTCACGGCGGGCGCGCTCTTCGACGGACAAATTCTCCTCCGCGCCTTGAAGAATCTGATCGGCGGTGAGAAGGCGACGTTCCAGCCCGGTTGCGGTGTTGAATTCGTACAAGTCCTGCACAAAGCTGCGCGCCGGAGAGCGCAGAAACAGGACGGCGCTGCCGTCGGGAACGAGCTTGACCGCGGTCGGCTGTCCGGCGGAGAACCGCCGCGTGGCCGCATATTGTTCAAGAAATGCCGGATCGGCAATGACGCCCGATCCTGTGGAAGCGACTCGCGGTCCGCCCGCCGCACAACCCACGACTCCAAAAAGACAACAAACCCACAGGCGCCGCGTCATCAATTTCCCTTTCACGACAAAAGCCGCTTGAATAGTAACGGCGGTTCCCCGGAAGGGGTAGTGATGATTCCTTACTTTAGGTCGAACAAACCGTTGTCGTCCGTTTCGCCGAACCAACCGATGCCCCAGCGATTGGGATCACCCGAGTAGATGCCACTTGACCAGGAATGGGTCCGACGCTCCGTCGTGACGTGCCCGTCGCACCATGCGATGTTGGCGCGTTGGGCATGCCGAAAATGAATGGAGGGATCGGCGCGCGATGCGTACGAAGGGTGGAAGCGAGGCTCGGCAAAGCTGTATTCGATCGGTTGGCCGTCGACAAAGGCGCTGTCCGTGAACATCACCGTATCACCAGGGTGCTTCACCCGATCAGCAACCGTGCCTGCCCGGTCATTGATGACGATGACACGACCGTTTTTTTTCATCGCCGATTGAACGCCGATGTAGGCGTTGTTGTAACCATACCCGCCGTTGCCGGTCTCGAACCCGCGCTTTTCAGGCTTGAACGTCGGGCATTCACGAATCGCCCCGTCCGGGCCAACATATACGTTGAGCGGACCGCGCGACGGAACAAACGACTCCTGAAGCGATTTCCTTTCACCGTGCCAGCGGTGCAGATTGGTGAAGAATGCCGACGCACCGGGGACATAAACGCCGCCGAACTCCTGCGCATACAGTCCATTGGCCAAAGCCAGTTGACGAATGTTGGACTGGCAAAGTGTGGAACGTGCCTGCTCGCGTGCTCGACCAAGACCGGGAAGGAGAAGTCCGATCAATAGCATCACCACTCCCGCCGTCACCAGCAGTTCGACAAGGGTGAATCCGTACCGACGGTTCGGCGGGCGTGAGATCATAACGGTCCCATCATGCGCTCGATGAACGCCGCCGCGTCGGCTACGTCCACGAGTAGATTCGGTTCACGATCGACACGCGGACACGCCGGGGCGGCATTGGAACGGTTGCCGAAACAGTTCTGGAAGCATGCGGCATCCGCCAAGTCAATGTCCCCGTCATCATCGACATCGCCAAATGGATCCGGGGCGACATCGGCCACGGCATCAATCTCCGCCGATTTCTCACCGAAAACGGGCGACACACTGTCCACGGCACTGGTTAGGCGGATGAAATCGAACCCGACTAGCTTCGCTGGGCCGGCGGTGTTTGGATCGATGGCCCAGGCGATGTCGAAGGCGTCTCCTCCCCCTGAGCCCGCCGTTATTCCCACCGTTCGTGGATCGTCGGGAATCGTATAGAACTGCTGGGGTGTTATCGTCGCGTCATCGACAATGTCATCCCCGTCGAGGTCGCCCAAGACAAGCGTTGGGGAATAATCGCCATAGCCATAGATCCCCTCAGAATTGCCATCGGCCGTGGGATTGACCACCACCGACGATCCGAAAACAGCACCTGGTAACGCGAATGCCTCTGTCTCCCACGTACCGGAGTAACCCGAAGGTATCCACGATTCGTCATCCGGCGGATAGCGTTCGTTTTTGATGTCGTCGTCCCACTGCACAGTCACAAACTGCGAGAGTGGACTGACAATATGGGATCCAGGAATCAAATACCACGTATCGTCGGCAAGCCCATTTTCATTCTCGTCCGGACTGATCTCAATCGTCGCACACTCCGCCCAATGCCGATTTGGATCGCCGCCGACCCAGTAGGCATTCCCAAAGACAATCGCGTCCATTCCGAACGGGTTAAGTGGATCATCGATGATGGTGTGGTCGAAGCCCAAAACAACGTAACCGCCAAACCCACCAAGGCTAACGATCGACGTGTTGTTGGGCGCCGCCGTTCCGCCACCAGAGGGAAGTCCAAGAGCATGTCCCGGATCACTAAAATCCGGATGATTCACGAACTGCCCCGGCGCGGGGGCAAACTCCAAGACCGTTGACGCGAAGGGATACACATCCACATAGGTATGAACTGTCGGAACCCCGCCGTCATGAACGTACAGGCGCCGCATTGTTGGGTCGCACGTCGCAAAGAAAAAGTTGAAGTCGTTGGTTGGATCAGGATCGAGTCGCCAGACTTCAGCGGGATTCTCCGGGTCTGCCGGGCCCATTCCGCCGAGGGCGTCGGCGACTGCGGAGGCCCGAACCAACGCCAAAAAATCGTAATCCATGCTGTTGGAGAAATCTCCCCCTCCGACAATCAGGTTTCCATTCCTATCAAAAGTCAACGGCGATGCGGACAGGACATCGACAATAAGGACGCCGTCATTCTCGAAATCCAACGGCGGCCCCCCGCCAAGAGCAGCCGTCCATGCCGCATTGGAAAAGGCCTTTACGGCGCCCGTGCCGCTTGGACCCGACGTCTGAAAGCCATTCCCGGTGTAAAGATTCCCCGCCGAATCGAATGCAATCCCTCCGGAAGCACCCCCGATGTTATCAACGATCGCGATATTGACAGGGCTTAATGGGTTCGGGCTGGTCGTGTCGAGCACGGTGACCACGCTTGGACTAACAAAATCTCCGGTCGTCAAAGCAACGTGAGTATTGTCAACCCATTCACCATCGTAATGTCCCGCGCCAAACCATACACCGGTTGACGTGGCGACTTCGAATATCCCCACTTGATAGTTGGAAAACGAAGCTCCGCCGTTGTTGCCAATCGCGATCTTCGTCCCATTCGGCGATACTCGAATAAAGGCCGCCCCGAAGGAGGGGAGATCGCCGGCGGGGAGTGTTCCCGTCTGGGCGAAGCTATGCGAATCTGCCGCCGTCTCGACATAGACATCGGCACCGACCAGTACGATCAAGCGACCATCGTTTAGAACGTCGAATACGCTCGCTCCGGCGGGCAAATTGAGTGCGTGCAAATACTGATAACCGGGAAATCCATCGGCCCACACTCCACGCCCGTGCGATAGGTACACTGCTGCGATTACACCTAATGCAAACCAGCTCCTGCGTGCAAGATCCATTACTGCAACTCCTCTCCCCGGCGTAGAGTCGACCGCGCGACCTGCCGCCGGTAAAAAGAAAAAATCCCGGTGCTCCACGAGAGAGAGCCGGGATTCAGAGTCGTCACAGCCGGACGCGTTTTCGCGCCGATACGCAGCGCCACTGACGCGGCGCCTACCATGCCGTTACTGATCGCAGCGCCCCGACCTCGAAGGCACCACATCAACGAACAGCGATCACCGGCAGGTTTTCTGGCTTTCGGATCAAACTACTAACCGCGCCTTCTCCGCACTTTTGCGAATGGCTCTTGCGGCGTTCGTCCCCGATCACAGCGGCGGGTCCACGGTGGATTCGCACCACCTTCCCTTTCGTCCGACCTCTGGCCGGGCACCGGCAATCGCGACCTATTCACTTGTCAAACAACTCTAAGACCCGGATACTTACCACGCCTTGGCGTGTTGTCAAGCCCTTTTTGGAAAGTTGGCGGGTTGTCGCGGATGGAACTGTTTCTTCCAGATCAGATCGTGCTGAACGAGACATCAAACGCGCTCATCAGCGACGTCGAGGAAGCCGCGCGCCGGGTCAATAAGTCCCGTCCGTTGCCTGCGGTCGTAGTGAAGCGAATCGAGGATGGATTGCGCGGCGAACGCGTGTACGGCAGCAACGCCATCGAGGGGAACACCCTCGACTTACGAGAAACAGAGACCGTGCTGAAAACGGGCCGGCTCATCGAGAATCGAATGCGGGAGGCGATTGAGGCTCGCAACCTCGGCAAGGCCGACGCCCGGATATCACAACTGCGTCCAGAAGGAACACAAGTCCATTCCGTGGACCGTTTGCTAGAAGTTCACAAGCTCATTCTTTGCGAAACGCAGGATGACTATTGGGGCGGGCGATTTCGTGAAAGCGGCGTGACCATCGCCGGCGCGAAATATCAGCCCCCGGATTATTCGATGGTGCAGGCCTTGGTCGAACGAGTCATGGACCGACTGAAAAGTATCAAGGACCTACCGGGATTGCTTAGGGCCTGCTGGGTTCACTGGGCGCTCGCCCGAATCCACCCCTTTAAGGACGGAAACGGCCGAATTGCTAGGCTTTGGCAAGACCTTGTTCTGTTACAGGAAAACCTGACTTGCGCGATCATTCGTCCCGAGCAGCGCCGCGAGTATTTGGACGCGCTGAGTGTAGCCGATGAGGGTGATTTCAACGGTCTTCTGCAGTTCACGGCGCAACAGGTACTGAGGACCTTCGATAAGTACCTCGCGGCGATTGAGGCCGACCGGGAGCTATCCAAATCTGCCACGGAAATCGCCGGGGAAGTTGATGCGCGGTCCGCCGAGAAGCGGAAGCTGGCCTTTCAGCGATGGGTCAGGAAAATGGAACAGCTCTGCAGCGAATTCGAGGTGTTTGCCGGACGGATCAATAACGAATCCAAGAGCATAGGCCTTCAGATTCGCAAAGGCGACATGATCGACCAGACACAATGGGAGAATCTGCGTCGCGGTACCAGCGCCGGCAATACGCGGTTCTTCACGTTGTGGTGCGACCCACGCGAGCGCAGGCGAAATCTTGGCTATCGATTCTTCTTTGCGAAGCACTATGTGGTGTCGAAGCTCGACGACGCAGTAATCCGATCCGAGAACCGAGTGTGCCTGCTCATCAGCGAGGACGACGGCAAAGGCGAGGCCGTGCGCCTTGACAAGATTGTTAGTTGTCCGATCTCGGTGCGGGAAATCTTCGTGGTCCGTGATGAGTTCGTCGTGCGCCGCCATGACGGTACGACGCGCGAGATGCGATACGAACGCGGTATTGCCCCGATGCAGATCGCACAAAACTTCATCGAAGAAGTGCTCCTGCGACGGTTGACGTAGGTGGGAGCAACAGGAAAACGTCTACCTCTTCGCGGGCGCGAGTCTGTTGCGGATATCGTGATCGTCGGAAAGGTCGGGCACCGGGTCGTACCAGGGCTTTTCGGCTTCGCGCGAATCGACCTCCTGATCGGCCTGGTAACCGGCTTGCCGTTCCGTCACCATCTGGGCGCGAACGGCGCTCCAATCGTCGAGGGTCATCAGCACCTCCCGGGCCTGCGAGCCTTTGTAATCCCCCACGATCCCGGCGACGGCCATCTGGTCGATGAGGCGGGACGCACGCGAATAGCCGATCGTCAGCCGCCGTTGAAGCAGGCTGACGCTACCTCGCTTCGACTCCAAGATGATCTTAACGGCGTCGTCAAACAAAGGGTCGCGCAAACCTGCATCGACCTCCGCGTCGTCCGCTTTGAGGCGGATCAGTTCGGGGTGGAACTCCGGCTTGGACCGCGAGGCCAAATCCTCGAGTACCGCGTGAACCTCCGCGTCTTCAAGGTATGTCCCTTGGGCCCGCACCAGCTTGTGCGACCCCGGTGGAAGGAACAGCATGTCCCCCTGGCCCATCAACACCTCGCCACCGTTTTGATCCAGCACGATGCGCGAGTCCATTCGGGAAGCAACTCGGAAGCAGATTCGCGCCGGAAGATTGGACTTAATCAAACCTGTCACCACTTTCACTTCCGGGCGTTGTGTGGCGACGATGATGTGTATGCCGACGGCGCGAGATTTCTGGGCGAGACGCGAGAGGTGGTGCTCCACTTCCTTGGCCGCAGTCATCATCAGGTCCGCGAGTTCGTCGATGATGATCACAATGTAGGGCAGGTGCGTCGAAATCTGGGCCTTTTCCTGTTCGTTCTCGGGGCTAAAGCGGGCGTATAACTCATCCGGCGTCAGCGCGTTGTATCCGGCGATGTTTTTTACCCGCGCCTCGGCGAGCAACTCGTATCGCTCGTCCATTTTGGTGACGGCCCATTCCAGGATCTTCTCCGCACGAGGCATGTCCGTCACCAAGGGACACATGAGATGCGGAACCTCCTTGAACTGGCTCATCTCCACCATCTTGGGGTCGATCAGAATCATCTTCACATGGTCAGGCCGCTTGGTCATCAGGATGCTGAGGATGACGGCGTTGAGGCAGACGCTCTTGCCCGAGCCGGTCGTACCCGCAATAAGCAGGTGAGGCATGGCCGTCAAGTCCGCGACGAGCGCCGCCCCGCCCGCGTCCTTCCCCAAATAGAGCGGCAGTCCCATTTCTGTGGCCTTCTTCCCCGACAGCGACACCAATTCCTTGAGCCGCACCCGCTCCTTTTCGATGTTCGGTACCTCGACCCCGACTGTGTTCTTTCCGGAAATGGGCGCGACCACGCGTATGGCATGCGCCTTCAGTGCTCGGGCAATGTCGTTTGAAAGCGTCGCAATCTGCGAGACCTTGATTCCCGCTCCGAGTCGCAACTCAAACATGGTAATCACCGGGCCGGTGTCGATTTCGACGACTTGCGCGTCGATCCGGAACTCCTGCAGTGTTTCTTCAAGGACTTTGGCCTGTTTGCGGACGAACTGTTCCTGCTGCTTGTCGAACCCGTACTCCGGTTCGTGCAGCAGCGTCAATGACGGCAAACGCCAGTTCTCGATCTGCCTCGGATATGGTTCCGCAAGGGCAGTTTGCTGCGGGGATGGAAAGCGAACGATGGGACCGGCAGGAAGCCTGACTGGTCTCCCAGGAGCAACCACCGATGCGGCGGTCGTTTTCTCGGAAGCGGCTACTGTAGCGACGTTGAGAGGCGAGTGCCCCAGCTCCTTTGGAGGTGGGGGAGGCGATGATCGCGGGCTGACCACGTTTGCAGCGTCTTCGCGCTCCTCTAAGGTGAGAGGCTCGATTGGGGCGGCTGGTATGCCGGGTTTCACCGCAATAGCCTGCGTCGCGGTCGCCAATTGACGAGCGGTGGTCGCACTCGCGAATTCGCGCAAGGCCGCAACCGCACCGCCCGACGCATTGGCCACCCGGCCCACCATGCTCGGAATCTTCAAAACCCATCCCTGCGTGGCGAAGATCAAACCAACGATCCAACTGGAGGTCAGTACGATGATCGTCCCGACACGCGATAAGTTCCCGGTCAGTAGATCGCCGAGGGCGTAACCAATCAGCCCGCCATGTCCGACAGGCATGGATCGCGGGCCCGGACCACAGATCAAGTGGGCCGATGCCGACGTGCATGCGACGACCAAGCCCAGACCGAACACCCGCTCCCAGATGCTGCCGATATCGCCGCGAACCACCTTGAGCAGAGCCGCGAGGGTCGCGAACAGTAGCAGAAGATACGACCCGTCACCGAGAACATGGCGAAGGTGATAGGCACACCACGCCCCGACCAAACCGCACGCGTTGGCCGCTGGGTCGTTGTGGGGGTGCTGGTTGGGACTGGGCCAATCTCCGACGTGGAAGGTAAGCAGAGTCGGCCAAAGGAAGACGCAGATGAGCAGCGCTACCGTCGGGAGCGACCCTGAAAGGGGTATCGTAGGAGCGGCGACACGTTTCATGGCTCGGCTTGGAATCGTCCATCCCTCCTTGCAGCCCCCCGCCCCGCCGCGTTCCCAACGGACGCCCGAAGACTTCATTCCCATCGACAGCGGCGGCGGACCCCCCTGCCGATGCTGATAATCGCGCTTCTCGTGTTATCGGCGACGGACCGAAGGACGCTGGAGCGAAACCGACGGTACGAAGTTGTTGTGAAAATGGGCTACGGGGTCGCCTTGGCCTTCTTCAACTCCGGCCAGTTGGCGTCTGCCTTTTTGATGTTTTCGGTGAGATCGGCTTCAAAGGTCTTCTTGGCCGCGGCATCGAAGAAAAGGTAGGTCCGCCCATCCAAAACGGCGAAGACCGTTGGGTCCGCCGCATAGCGCTTGCCTTTGGCGACGCCATCGGCGCATAGACCGCCGTAGAGGGGGATGAACTTGTCCGGCTCTTTGATAAACGCGGCCTTGGCCTCGGCGCTTGAAAGATGGTAGACCTCCGCTCGAACAGTCTGCTTGAACTTCACGTCGCCTTTCACAGCCTGGCCGGAAAGTTGGTACGACACCGGGCAGTATCCCCCAATCATCGGTTTGGCGAACCGCTCGTTGGCCGTCGCAATGTAATATGCCGGCTTCGGATCGAAGGACTTCAACGCTCGCTCTTGAGAGAACAAGTAGAGCTTGCCGTCGACGACGCGGAAAACCGTCGGATCGGATGGAAGCCGATTCCCATAGGACCCACCGAGAGCAACGGTGCACAGGCCGCCGAATTGGGGCAGGAATTTTTCCGGGTCGGCGTCGAATTGCTTCTTCGCTTCGGCGTCGGCGAGGTAGTACACACTGCCCTGATACTCGGAGCGAATCGCCGGATCGCCCTTGACGGCCTTACCCACAAGAATAAAGGATGCGGGACAGTATCCGTTCAACGCCGGTTCGGCGGCTTCCTCCGCCGTCGCTGGCAATACAAGAACGGCGATTACTATCAGAACAATAACGTAACTACTCATTGCTTGCATGTCAGAGTCTCCAGACTGCAAAAGGTTTGATGCCCATCGCCAGCGATGATTCTATCGGCACCGGCGCCCCGCACCTTGGGCGGAACAAACCCATCTTCTCTTTTGAGGCAGTCAGCCGTCAAGACACCTGTGGCGGGCGATCCGATGTGTGGAGCGAAACTCCATCCATGCCCGATTTGCGCGGCTTGTCTGGCGATACGCCTAGTTCAGAGCGGCCGCACACGTTGGGGGGGCGACGGGCGGCGGACCTTCGCGACTCCGACGACGAAAACCTAGCGCAATTGCGGATCGCCACGCACGTCGAGCGACCGCGATTCAACACAAGGCAAGAACAAGGGCCGCTGGATAAATAGGTGACTGTCCCGAATTCGCCCGAATTCGCCACGAAGCGGGAGGGAACTACGAGTTACGGGTTACCACAACGGTGAATCGGCGCGGAAGGAAAAGGGGAGGGGGCAGGGCCGCTAAGCGTCCGGCCGCTGAAGATGCCACGATATGGCACTGCTCAAGAGCAGTGGCACACACTGGCACTTATTCCTCTAACAGTGAAGATCTATGAAGTCGGGGCGTTCCGCTTGTTCGCGGGGTATCGTGGTTGTGC